>OHAF01002602.1_pt1 | contig 13249 bp, 10 predicted proteins | sample 1577041 | NCBI WGS metagenome assembly OHAF01 (sample SAMEA3541495, study PRJEB24748) | human gut metagenome | biome: human gut; feature: human-associated habitat; material: faeces | place: China | collected 2012
CTCTTTCAACAGGCCGGCAAAGTCCTCCGCCGCCTTTAAGAGCCTCTGATCTTCCATCACCGTGCCCACCACTATGCGGCTTGGATGGAGATTGTCGTACAGGGCCTTGCCTTCCCGGAGGAATTCCGGGGAGAAAATGATATTATCATTATTGAACTTTTCCCTGATCCCCTTGGTATAGCCCACAGGGATAGTTGATTTGATAACCATGGTTGCCTCAGGATTCACACTCAGTACAAGGTCAATGACATCCTCGATGTGATGGGTATCGAAGAAATTCTTTACTGGATCATAATTAGTGGGAGCAGCAATCACTACAAAATCGGCATTCTTATATGCTGATGCACCATCGAGCGTGGCAGTAAGGTTCAGTTCTTTCTCAGCAAAGAACTTCTCAATATAATCGTCTTGAATAGGACTGATACGATGATTAATCTTCTCAACCTTCTCTGGAATTACATCCACAGCGACTACCTCATGATGTTGCGAAAGCAATGTAGCCATGCTTAAACCAACATAGCCAGTACCGGCTACGGCAATTTTCAATTCTTGGTATTCTCTCATCTTTCTCTATTTTTCAATATTTTAGTCTCCTCAATGTCCTTACGTAAACGTCCCACATAACGCCTCATTACAGTTAACCGCCTGTGAATACAGGCGTTACTGATCATAAGACAATTATTAATAAATTCCGCCAATGTGTTATGACTGAAAACAAGATAACAAGTAAGAAATATGTTACTCTATTTCCTCATAAGGGTATTGATTTTCTTCAAAATTCTTCAGATCCTCAATTATATCAACTTGCTCCAAAGTCAATTCAGTCTTATTCCAAGTATCGATAATACAATGAGCTTCTTCTACTAATTTTTCATCATAGACTTCGCTATAACAATAAGTAAGAAGTTGTACTTTAAGTAGCGACGCAGAAAGTTCGGGAAGAACTTCCCTACTACGACCCAATACCTGCTGAATGTACTGTTGCTTATGCCCATTATCGTAAATCGTAGCAGCAAAAGCTGCTAAAAGTCCAAGGCATAATTCGGCTTCAGCCTCGACAGTTTTACCACGAGTACCATAAAGCTCCAAGGCTTGTTCGTAAACGTCACGATTCAAACGTGTAAACTCGTCCATATAGATAGGACTCCCATCAAGTCCATAGGTAAGAAGCCGATGGGCTAAGGAAAATAATGAATCCATCGATTTATGAATTATAAATTATGATTTTATGAATTATAAGAGAACGATTATTTTATCGCTTCTACCAAAGAAGGCGAAATAAAAGTAGTAGCAACAGCCATGACACCTTCAATATTAACCACTACACGACGATCGTGGCGAATACGGACAAATTCACCTATTACCCCCTCGAATACACAACCCGTAATACGTACTTTTTGCCCTTTTGCCAAATGTAATTCGGCAGGTTCCACATAAAGAATAGCTTCCTCGTGGCTACCTGCCACAAGAATAAAACTACGCATCTGCGCATCGGGGATAACTACAGGTCGGCAAAACTCACGATTCATGATAAAACGTATAGGCATAGAAGATTCCAATTCATCTTTCAAAGCATCTATACGTTTACGAGTAGAGTGAACAAAAACAAGGTTATGAATAGCCGGAAGTAATCTACGAACACGCTTACCAGACTTTATGACATATTCATAACGCATCGGAATGAAATTCTCAATTTTCTCAGCATCCAAAATCGCTTTCAAAGCCAACTCACGACTGTAAGAAACCCGAATTGCAAACCAATTCATATCCGATTGAGGATTAACAGTCGACGGTTGAGTACCAGAATTGCACTGTACAGCAGAAGATGTCTTTACTGAGGAACGAGACATTATAATAATAATTGTAGAGTATAAAATGATTAAATCCTAATGAAAAGGGCGTTCTTTAGGGACACCGGAGTACTGAATCACTTCCGATCAATTTATGTAATGCAGTTATTTTCAACAGTTTAGTTAGCATCCATCTTGTTTTAGAACTTCCTACCATCACGGAAAAAGAAGTCGAAAAACAGTTATGTTAGTTTTTAGCTTATAAAAAGCTGAGAACTAATAATCTAAAAAGAGAAAGTATCTTTTAGACGTTCGTTTATTGTGCGCAAAGATACAACCTATTTTTTTAACGGGCAAAATGTTTAATAAGAATATTTCCAAACAGAAACTATTTTTTAGACAAATTACTTTAAATCAATTTATTATCCACGCTTCAAAAGACCTCATTACTATTTTATTATTTATATAAATACGTCTATTGAACTTCTCATTAAAAAGAGTGTCTTTTAAACGAACGTTTAAAAAACATTTTCCCTTTTTTGGCATAGTATATTATGCTACTATCACATTACCTCTTCATACACCTCTACCAAAGGAAATACATAGCTTGATTTGTTGGTGTATATCACCGATAAAAATGATTTTCAGGATTAATTGTTTTTCATCATTAATCATCATAAAGCATAAAACAAAACTAAGAAGATGATGAAAAAGTCATAACGGAAGAAAGAAGTCTCGAAAAGATGTTTCCGCTACCCGCACTGGGACATGCCAACAATAAGCAAACGCACAATTATGGCAAACCTATATTCACCTTACTGCAAATGAGAATTATAAATTCCAAAGAAATCAATGCTATTTCGCGGTTATCCGGCTATAAAAAATTAAATGGTTGCACATGGTTAAAGAATACACACCACATGCTGTAGTGAAATCGTAGCCAAAAGGAAAAATCCTATTACGGCATTTGCCAAAGAGAAGAAAAAGACAGAAGTTTAATATCTGGAAATTAAAAGAACATATCAAAAAAAAAGAAGTTAACACCATTGGCTACATGATGTTAACTTCATTACAGTAATAATATCAACTCTTACACGTAAGTCTCAAGCAGTTTCACCCGCTGGCCTTCCGGTACGATTGTTACTTCCTGAACAGCAGCAGGCAAAAGAACCGTTTCGCCGGCACGCAAGGTAATCTCATTCTGATTGTCATCCGTCAGACGGCAAGAACCTTCCACACAGATAAAAATAACAAAAGAATCCAGTTCCGAATAATCACAAGTAATCTCTTCCGTCATGTCATATACAGAAGTAGTGAAATAAGGACTCGCTACCATCTCAACGGGTTCATTCTGTACACGTTCGTATTCGGTACGGAAATCGTCTTGCACATCGGAAAAGTTAATGGCATCCATTGCCTGACTGGTATGCAATTCGCGGGATTTACCGTCCTTATCCTTACGATTGTAGTCGAAAATACGATAAGTTATGTCGGAAGTCTGTTGAATTTCCGCAACGAATGCTCCGGCGCCAATGCCATGTACACGACCGGCAGGGACGTAAAACACATCTCCCGGCTCTATGGCGCAAGTTTGAAGCACTTCGGCAAATGTTCCATTGTGCACCCGGTCTTTATATTCCTTCGGAGTTATCTCCTCGGCAAAGCCGGAAATCAATTTTGCACCTTTATCGGCAGCAATGACATACCACATTTCATTTTTACCGAAACTGTTATGGCGTTTCTTTGCAAGTTCGTCACCCGGATGCACCTGAATGGACAAATCCAGCTTTGCATCAATAAACTTTATCAGTAGCGGGAATTTATTTCCAAACCGTGCATAGTTCGCTTCGCCCACCAACTCTTCTTTATATTTACGAACCATTTCGGGTAAAGTATACCCTTTGTCCGCACCATTGGCAACTACAGATTCACTACCTTCTACTGCTGAAACTTCCCAACTCTCACCTACATTCGGCAGAGTTTCATTCAAGTGTTTGAATGGGATAATCTTGTCGCCACCCCAAAGTGTCTGTTTCAGGATGGGCTCAAATTTTAGAGGATACATTTGTTGTTTTTAATTAGTACAATTCAATACTGTTACAATACTTTTTAGATTAACGCGACAAACATACAAAAAATATCAATTTGTATTCTAATTGTCAAACGCTAAACTTTCATAAAATGTTCCCCATATTTCCTCTCAATTACTTGGGGGAACAAAAGAATTTCTCTTTATTTGCAAGAAAATTTAAATAATACCATGAATATGACAGACACAACTCCGACAGAAAGTAACTTGTCCGGTTTGGACAGAAAAGACTTTCAAAAGAATATAAACAGCAGGAAAACAGATTTATATATCCTCAAAAATGCTCAGGGCATGGAAGTGGCGGTAACCAACTACGGTTGTGCAATTCTTTCGATTATGGTGCCCGACAAAAACGGAAAATTTGCCAATGTCATTTTAGGACATGACAGCATAGAACACGTAATAAACAGTCCCGAACCTTTCTTGAGCACCACGATAGGCCGTTATGGAAACCGAATTGCCAATGGGAAATTCACTTTATATGGCGAGGAACACCAATTGACTGTCAACAACGGTCCCAATTCACTGCACGGCGGACCAACCGGTTTCCATGCCCGCGTATGGGATGCGGTTCAGCCCAATGAATCGACCGTCATTTTCAATTATACGTCTGCCGACGGTGAAGAGGGCTTCCCCGGTACTTTAGAAATAGAAATGACATATCGTCTGGAAGATGAAGCAAATGCCTTGGTTATAGAATACCGGGCCACAACCGATAAAGCTACAGTTGTAAATTTAACCAATCACGGTTTCTTTAATCTCGCTGGTATTTCCAACCCCTCACCTACTGTTCTGAATAATATCCTTACCATCAACGCCGATTTCTATGTACCTATTGATGAGGTATCTATTCCTACGGGAGAAATCCTGAAAGTAGAAAATACACCTATGGATTTCCGTACTCCCCATGCCATCGGCGAGCGTATTGACGATAAATTCCAGCAACTGGTAAACGGAGCCGGATATGACCATTGCTATGTGTTGAATAAAGCGGAAAGCGGTGAACTGAGCCTTGCCGCCACTTGTACAGAACCCGTAAGCGGGCGCACAATGGAAGTATATACTACAGAAAACGGCCTGCAACTTTATACGGGAAACTGGCTGGGAGGATTCACCGGTGCTCACGGGGCAACATTCCCCGCAAGAAGCGCTGTATGCTTTGAAGCACAATGCTTCCCCGATACTCCCAATAAGGCACATTTCCCATCGGCAGTATTGCTCCCCGGAGATGAATATCAGCAGATAACCATCTATAAGTTCGGTGTACAAGAATAAAAGAAATAACTAACCTGATTATAAACTTAATAAACAATTATTAACCATGACACAACAAAAACAGAATGGTAAACTCATCGCAATCATAACGATGATTTTCCTTTTTGGTATGATCTCATTTGTTACCAACCTGGCTGCTCCTATGGGAATTGTACTCAAAAATCAGTTTTCCGTATCCAATGCCTTAGGAATGTTGGGCAATTTCGGCAACTTCATTGCTTATGCAGTAATGGGAATACCAAGTGGTATTCTATTGCAGAAAGTAGGATATAAAAAAACAGCGCTTATCGCAGTAGCTATCGGCTTTATAGGAGTAGGTATCCAGTTCTTATCCGGACATTCCAACCCTGAAATAGCATTTGCCGTATATCTGTTCGGTGCATTTATCGCAGGATTCTCTATGTGCTTGCTGAATACGGTCGTAAACCCGATGCTGAACAAGTTGGGCGGTGAAGGGAACAAAGGTAACCAGTTAATCCAGATCGGCGGTTCTTTCAACTCCGTAATGGCAACTATTACTCCGATGTTCGTAGGTATCCTCATTGCAGGCTCTATTGAAAAGGCTACCATCTCTCAGATATTCCCTGTAATGTACACAGCGATGGCCGTATTTGCACTTGCATTCCTCGTACTGTTGTTCGTTCCTATACCGGAACCTAATGCTGCTACAGCAACGGAACCGATCGGCAAACTGATGTCCGGCGCTTTAAAATTCCGTCATTTCATCTTGGGAGCTATTGCAATCTTTGTATACGTAGGTATTGAGGTTGGCGTACCGGGTACACTAAACCTATTCCTGACTGACCCTGTGGAAAAAGGCGGTGCCGGTATTGCATCCACCATTTCTGGATTTGTAGTAGGTACTTATTGGTTCCTCATGTTGATAGGCCGTCTGGCAGGTGCTTCATTAGGTGCTAAAGTATCCAGCAAGACAATGCTTACATTCACTTCAGCTTTGGGACTGTTGCTGGTATTCCTCGCTAATTTCTCCTCTACCAATTCTTTCGTAAATCTGCCTGTGCTTCAGCAGAGTGCCACTGGCGGCTTATCTTTCGGACTTGCAGAAGTACCCATCAATGCTATGTATCTCGTATTAGTTGGTCTGTGTACCTCTATTATGTGGGGTGGTATCTTCAATCTGGCAGTAGAAGGTTTGGGTAAATATTTGGCAGCCGCTTCCGGTTTGTTCATGGTTTTAGTATGTGGCGGTGGTATTCTTCCCGTTATTCAAGGAGTTGTTGCAGACATGGCAGGTTTCATGGCAAGCTATTGGGTGATCATTGCAGCTCTTGCATATCTGTTGTTCTATGGACTGATTGGTTGCAAAAACGTAAATAAAGACATTAAAGTCGATTGACAGACAGAACTAACAATATAGGTAATAGATTTATTCACCTTAAAAAAATAATATCATGGATATAGAATACGTAAGAAGCCGTTTCATCAAGCATTTTGACGGAACAACAGGAGCTGTTTATGCTTCTCCGGGACGAATCAACCTAATCGGCGAACATACTGACTACAACGGTGGTTTTGTATTCCCCGGAGCAATCGACAAAGGCATGATTGCAGAAGTAAAGCCGAATGGAACAAACACTGTCAAAGCTTATTCCATTGATTTGAAAGATTATGTAGAATTCGGTCTGAATGAAGAAGACGCTCCCCGCGCCAGTTGGGCAAGATACATATTCGGTGTATGCCGCGAAATGATTAAACGTGGTGTAGAAGTGAAAGGATTCAATACGGCTTTTGCTGGCGATGTGCCTTTGGGTGCAGGTATGTCCTCTTCTGCTGCATTGGAAAGCACTTACGCTTACGCATTGAACGACCTGTTCGGCGACAATAAAATCGATAAGTTTGAATTGGCCAAAGTGGGTCAGGCTACAGAACACAACTATTGCGGCGTGAACTGTGGCATTATGGATCAGTTTGCTTCCGTATTCGGTAAAAAAGGCAGCCTCATCCGTTTGGATTGCCGTTCATTGGAATACCAGTATTTCCCGTTCGAACCGAAAGGTTACCGTCTGGTATTGGTGGATTCCGTAGTAAAACACGAACTTGCTTCTTCTGCATACAACAAACGCCGCCAAAGCTGCGAAGCTGCTGTTGCCGCCATCCAGAAGAAACACCCGCATGTAGAATTCCTGCGCGACTGTAATATGGAAATGCTTGAAGAAGCTAAAGCCGATATCAGTGCGGAAGACTTTATGCGTGCAGAATACGTGATTGAGGAGATTCAGCGTGTACTCGATGTTTGCGATGCTCTGGAAAAAGGCGATTACGAAACAGTTGGCCAGAAAATGTACGAAACACATCATGGCATGAGCAAGTTATATGAAGTGAGCTGCGAAGAGCTCGACTTCCTGAACGACCTTGCTTTTGACTGCGGTGTAACTGGCTCTCGCGTAATGGGTGGCGGATTCGGCGGTTGTACAATCAACCTCGTAAAAGAGGAATTATACAGCACATTCATTGAAAAAGCCAAAGAGGAATTCAAGAAGAAATTCAACAGAAGTCCGAAAATTTACGATGTCGTAATCAGCGACGGTGCACGAAGACTGGAATAAATAAAAACGTGATAAAAGCAATAGGGTGATAAAGTGGTTCTTCACAATATCACCCTATTGTTTGTTACTTTTAATCGGCCTATCACTTTTTTCCTAATAAATACCTTCTGTCGTCATTTGTATACGCTTCATCGTTCCGTCTTCATTGTAATACAAACGCTCCATGCAGACCGAACGGCGAAAACTTCCTCCTGTGGGATTAATGCCGCCGTTATGATAGATAAAATACCAATTATCCTTAAACTCTATAATAGCTTGATGATTCGTATTGCTATTTCCAGCCAATTCATTTAAAATCCCTTTGTATTCCCAAGGGCCCGTTATACTACGGCTCATGGCATAGCATATCTTCTCCGGGAATTCGGAAGCATAGGAAAGGTAATACCAATCGCCTCTTTTATGAATCCAGGGAGCTTCTGTGAAACGGGGTAAGTCAACCGGAATAATCGGCCCGTCCAATTCTATCATATTCTTCTTCAGTTTGGCGAAATAGCATTGACTGTTGCCCCAATAAAGATATGCCTGCCCATCATCGTCAATAAAAACAGTGGGATCTATATCATCCCAATAACTTTTGCTGCGGTCTGCTGTCATATCGTTGGTAATGAGGGCGGAACCACGGGCATCTACAAATGGACCTGTCGGTGAATCGGATACGGCTACACCGATGGACTTACCGGGAATCGTCTCATGCTCCACCGTTACGTACCAATAGAATTTGCCTTCATGTTCTATTACCTGACTTGCCCAAGCCTCGCCTTTTGCCCAAGAAAAGTCCTTAGCCTTTAGAGGGACGGCATGTTCTGTCCACATTTTCAAATCGGAAGAGGAAAAGACACACCATTCTTTTAAGTCATAATGCTCTTTCGGTGGAGGACACTCATCATGACCACCATAAATATACATTTTTCCATCATGTACCATCGCTGCCGGATCTGCAATAAACTTATGCTTTACTATCGGATTTCCCACAGCAACAAAAGTAGTGTCACTTTGTGCCAGCAGCCCTTGCGGAACTGCCAGCATCAAAGAACTAACCCCCAAAATAAATATATTTTTCATCATGATATTCCCTTTGAGTTCAAGACATCAATACTTCAAAATATATACTGCGAAAGTAACAGGCTCCAAATCTACGTTCAAGGTATGCCCATTCACATCCAAAGATGTTTCTTGCGGAATGATTGCCAATGGATTCTCAATAGTATTGTCCTTATCCATGTCAGCGGAAGAGAGTTTGATGCAACGTGCTCCCGACAAAACCTCTTTCTTCTTCAATCCGTTAAAAATCAAAGACAAAGGCTGTTTTTTGTCTGAGGTATTGGCCACTTTCACTATGATCTCATTCTTATTTTTGTCACATACAGCACTCGCAAATAACCCGTTCTGCCCCTCGGCACCCGTTACAGGCTTTTTATTCATAGTCAGAGAAAGGACGTTCGTTCCCTTATGCGTTGCAAAAAGCTGCTGTACATAATAGCTCACTGTACGCACTGAATTCAAGTTATCAAACCATATCATGTCCGGACGCCACTGCCAACCTTCCACATGAGCAAATAACGGTGCATAGGTAGCCATATGCACAATATCCGCATTCCGCTCCAGTCCGGTCATAAAGGCTGCCTCGAGTAGTGAAGCATGGAAATGGTTCCACTTCTTTCCTTTGCCATGACAGGCATATTCTCCGGCAAAAACTTTCGGGCCTTTACGGTCGTAATTGTCATAACGCGCTCCCTGGCTTAGGAACCATGCTTCGGGACGATAGAAATGTTCGTCCACCAAATCGGCTTTCAGTCTTTTCATTTCCGGCCAAAGATAGTCGAACTGCTCACCTTCCGAATTAGGGCCGGAACTACCCACAATCTTTATGTCGGGGTATTTCTTGCGAATGGCTTTGACAAAGGGTACCAGATGTTCTGGATATTCCTTTCCCCACTGCTCGTTACCTATACCTATAAGTTTCAAATTGAATGGTGCAGGATGTCCCATATCGGCACGTATCTTTCCCCAGGGAGTATCAACTGCACCATTTGCAAATTCTATCAGATCGAGCGCATCCTGAATATAACTCTCTAGGTCACAAAGAGGCACATGCGCATCCATATTTGGGTTTTGAAACTGACAAGCCAAACCGCAACTCAATACCGGCAACGGTTCCGCACCGATTTCTTCGGAAAGCTGGAAGAACTCATAAAATCCCAAACCATAACTTTGGTAATAATCGGGAAAGAACCGATGCGGGAAAGTATATTGCCAACGATTCTCATTCAGCGGACGGTTCTCCACCATACCTACCGACTTTTTCCAGTCGTAGCGTGATGCGATATCAGTACCTTCTACAATACATCCGCCGGGAAAACGGAATACACCCGGCTTTATATCTGCCAGTGCCTGCACCAAATCTTTACGAAGCCCGTTTTCATGTCCTTGCCAGGTATCTACCGGGAAAAGGGAAATATGTTCCAAATCCACCGTTTGCCGGGAAGCAAGGAAAATACGAAGAATAGCTTTCGGATTGGTCACTTCCGGCTTTAGTATCACCTGATATTTTTTCCATTCCTTTGAATCGACCGTTACATCGGCAGCTACAAAAGCCTGCTGTTCGTTCATAGATTTCGTATCGGCCAGCTCCACACGGATTTTAGCGGGTGTTTCCCCTTCTGCCACACGTGCCCATACAGAGAAACGATACTCTGCGCCTTTTTTTATTCCAATACCGAAAAAGCCTTCATTGTCTAATCCGGTCTGTTTATGCGGATGTCCGGCATACGCCAAACGCACATAATGCGGGTTTCTTTCAAAAGGACCGTCATCTTTCAAAGATACCTTACCGAATGTCTTCCACCCCATAAAATGTTGCGGAAACTCAAATGAACGGTTCTTCACAAGTTCGGCATACAGACCGCCGTCGGCAGCATAGTTGATATCTTCGAAAAACAAACCGTACATAGTAGGCTGAATTTCCGCTCCCGGTTTCCCGGCTTGTATCACCAATTCATTTGTTTGTGCTTGCAGTGCCGAACCTGCCGCAAGAGCCAGCACCGCCAATAAACCTTTGTATTTTTTCATGGTATAAAATGTATATATGATTACTTAATTCGCTTTCCCCATATAGACCTGCCACAACTGTCCAGTCCTGTGAAAAGAACGGTTTCCTTTTCGTTTTCCCAATCGTGTCCGGCAAATATAATCAGATTATTTATAATTTCACCTTCCAGAGTCAGGGACAATAATTGCTTTGCTTCCAAAAATTCCCAGTTGCCCTTATTCTCACCTAAATGTCCGTTCTTCTCCAAGGACAGCAAATGAGACACGTTCCACTCCTCTTCTTTGAGCTGTCCCTCCCCCCATAGGATCTGGCCTGCCTGCAAACGGCGTTCATACGCAGGTTCCTGTATGCGTATAACTTCCCACTCTCCTGCCATATCTTCTGCCGAGAATTTACGGGAAACACTGCCTGTATAACGTTCGGGCGACACCACCGGCCATCCGTCGGGCGTAAAAAAGACCTGTCTCAGATGAAGATCCATCATTTGGTTATGGGGTGACAGGCGTCCCTGATGTGCCATAAAGTATTGCCCTTCATCCGAGGTGAATACACTGCAGTGTGCAGTCCCTGCCCAACCCGGATGATTATGAAAACGGTATGGAGCTGTCAGAATAGGAAAATTATTAGTAGTGTCTTTCAGTTCCACGCCGGAGAAATCAACAAACGGGCCTTCCGCTTTGTCCGAACGCCCTACCCGCACGTTATAGGTGGTAATCAGCGGATCGTATGAAACAAACAAATAATACTGTTTCAGATCAGGATTGTAAATAATCTCGGGAGCTTCCAGATTATCTTTCTGATAATTGGCGCGGCGTGCGGTGAGATGCCCCTGATCTCCCTCCTCGGCGGGAAGTCCGGTTTCCGGATCCAACTCTACGCAGTACAATCCTCCAAAGAATGATCCATAATGCATCCACCACTTTCCGGTGACAGGATCGGCCATGACGCTCGGATCAATTGCATTCATTACCGAAGCCTCATTGGTCTTGACAACACAACCTCGTTGTGTCCAAGGGCCTTCGGGCGATGCAGCCTCTGCCATACCTATATACGATGTCTTGCGGCCAAAAGCCGATACACAATAGTAGAGTCTGTATTTATCACCGAAAGGGATTATATAAGGAGCCCAGATGTTCGTTGCTCCCTCACCTCCGGCATGTGAACGTACCCACTCCACAGCTTCCTGCGGTATTTCCGGAAAAGCCCAGCCGACAAACTCCCATTTGACAAGGTCCTTGGAACGGCGCACTTGTATGTATCCCAACGGAACATTTTTTTCTTCGGCTTCTTGACGGTTCTCACCCAAAATGGCATCGGTGGAATACATATAATAATAGTCGCCCAATTTACGGCAAGACGGATCATGCACATTGTAAGTTCCCCACGAGCGATAGTTGTCCATAGAGGACAAAAAAGAGTAGTCATCCTGCCAGGGATTAGGCGAAGCTATGGGAGTAAAAACCGGAGAATTACAATTAGCAAACAGAATTCCCATAGACGTGACGACCACACATAACATTTTTCTCATAATATCAGCAAATTAAAAATACAATGCAAATGTACGCCATACCCAAAACAGTAGAGGTGGATATATGACCTTTTAAGGTGGACAATCTTCCAACTTCACAAAAAAGACCGCAGACTTTTTATTGTCATCACAAGTAATCCATTAACTTTGCTTGTGCTAATACCAAATGATAAAACAATGCATAAGTTTTTCCACATTATTATATTATATATCGCTTTGGCAAGCCCCGCTTTTTTGTGGGCTCAGGAGTCTTTTACCAACCGGTATAACACAATCTACATAACCATGAATGAGGGGCTTCCCAATAATTTTGTCGATGATATCTACAAAGACCGGCAAGGCTTCCTTTGGATTTCCATGTCGGGAGGCGGATTATCCCGATACGACGGTTATGAATTCGTCAACTTCACTCCGGCTACCCCACATTGCCGGCTCAAGAGCAACTTCATACGCAAAGTCTACGAAGACAACTTTCAGCGGCTTTGGGTTGTATCAGAAGGGGGCACTGATATTATCGACCTAACAACCATGCAGTCCGTATTGCCTCATGATCCCCGAAAGAAACTAGAGACACTCATTAAGCAACCGGCATTCATGGTTACACAAGATGCCAATGGATGTATTTGGCTGTATTGCAGCAATAGCCTGCACCGTATTGCTTTCCGCACTAATGGAGATATAGAGAGTATTCATTCACTAGAGATTCCTAATCCTTACCGATACGATATCATCTTTAAGGACGTGGAAAATGAGGGAAAAGTATGGATAGGCATCAATGGTGCACTATACAAAGTAGGTATCACTGCACAAGGCAAACTGGAGGAAACCTTAATCGACGACTGCCTGAGTTTTGCACCGGATCTATATTTTACAGACTTCATAGCCAAAGAAAATGAAGTATGGATCGCCACCGACAAAGGTTTGTACCGATATAATAAAAACGAGAATATA
>OHAF01002619.1_pt1 | contig 13156 bp, 13 predicted proteins | sample 1577041 | NCBI WGS metagenome assembly OHAF01 (sample SAMEA3541495, study PRJEB24748) | human gut metagenome | biome: human gut; feature: human-associated habitat; material: faeces | place: China | collected 2012
ATTCGTCTTTCCATTCCCAGACCTTGTCAAGAAATTTCTCACGACCGAGGTCATAACGTGTAATGCCCTCACCACGCAAGCGCTCCTCAACCTTAGCCTGAGTGGCAATCCCAGCGTGGTCCATCCCCGGCAGCCAGAGCGTATCAAAACCTTGCATGCGTTTTTGACGGATGATAATATCCTGCAAAGTCGTGTCCCAAGCGTGACCAAGGTGTAATTTCCCCGTCACATTTGGTGGTGGAATCACGATAGAGTAAGGGTGCGCTTTTTCATCGCCTGACGGTTTGAAAACATCCTCATCAAGCCATTTCTGATAGCGCCCAGCCTCAATCTCGGCTGGATTGTATTTTGGTGAAAGTTCTTTTGACATTTATTTTTTCCTTTACTATAAAATTTGCTTAATACAACTCATAATGTATTCTAAATAGGTTGTGTCTTTGACGATAATCTGATAATCACCATTTCCCCAGTGCCCTACTGTCGAAACATCCTTCAGTAAATTTTTAGGATCATCAATTTGTCCCAATTTAGCATTAATGAAAAGTTTTAACTGTTTCTTTTGTATTTCTATATCTACATGGTAATCATTATTGTTTCCTGATACTATTGATGTTATACTAAAATTATTCGGATCTTCATAGTTTGTTTTTACTATATTTACCCTACCTTCTCTTACATATCTTTTTGCTTTTATAACTCTTCTTTCTCCAGCATCCTCATTTATTTCTTCAGATATATTTTTATTTACTTGCATTTTGCTCTCCTTCTATTTTTTCTAGCAAGTTATTATACCTTATTTAAAGTCTTTTTTCAATAGATTTTAGCCTATTTTTTCCTTTGTCCTTTTGGTGACGGAAAATTTTCGGGACTTTTTCTATAATAAAAAAAGGAACCCAATTTTGAGTTCCTAAAAATTAATCATCTATTTCAATTTCTTCATCTTCTACATTATGTTGTTCATCTAAATCATTATTCTTTAGCCTTTCGTTTAGCAGCTCTTGTTTTTCATTCAATTTCTTCTCCATTGCTGAAATAGCTTTCATTTTAGCTGCTTTCCATTTTTCAATTATGCTTTTATATGTTTCTGTAACTTTGTTGTCATGTAATTTTCCAGAAATTTTTTCCCTCTCCTTAGCTATTTTTTGTTTAATTTGTGGTAATTGCTCTTCTTTAAATTTATTTAGCTTATCCTTTAAATTATTCATCATATTTTTAGCATTCTTTTTCGTATTTTTAAATTTTCTGAAAATTGAACCTACAATCTTTTGAAAAATATTCTGAACTCGACTCCTTAAAAAGATGTGGAGTTGCTGATTCTATAATAGGTCAAGATTTAATGCCAACTTCAAAAAGAGAAAATATTTCCTCTGTAAAACCAACAGGATGGAAATCTATAAAATATAATGGAATTGAAGGAGGAAGTTTATATAATCGTTGCCATCTGATTGGTTTTCAACTTGCAGGAGAAAATGCAAATAAAAGAAATTTAATAACAGGAACTAGATATTTGAATACAAAAGGAATGTTACCTTTTGAAAATATGGTAGCAGATTATGTAAAAGAAACAAATAACCATGTAAGATATAGAGTAACACCTATTTTTGTAGGTAACGAACTTGTCGCTAGGGGTGTTCAAATTGAAGCGATTTCTGTTGAGGACAATGGCAAAGCAATTAAGTTTAACGTATATTGTTTTAATATTCAACCGAATATAGAAATAAACTATAAAACAGGTGATTCAAGGAGAAGATAAATTATGAAGAATTTTAAAAAATATTCAATTTTTCTTTTACTCTTATTATTGTTATCGGCTTGTGGAAAGCAAAAAATTTCACTTCCAAAGTCTAAGGACTTAGATTATATCAATGTAACAGAAGTAGATAAGAAAACAAAAAGTGAAAAAGAAGTAATAAAAATAGAAAAAGGAGAAGATGTAAAAAATTTTATAGACTCAGTATCATCCGCTACAAAGACTAAAAAAGAATCTATTTCTGATGAACCTACAAATATAGATAAATATTTAAAAGTAAGTTTTTATCATAAAGAAGCTAAAAATAGTCCTTCAATAATGTATATTTATAAGTCAAAGGATTATACGGATAAAAAATATATTTATTTAGAACAGCCATATTCTGGAATTTTTAAAATAAAATCAGAAAAATTAAAAGATATAAACTTACTAAATGATTAATGTTGATTTTTTGTCTAAAAATGTGATAAAATTAACTGACAAAAGTTTTTACTTGATACAATTAAAACTTTTTAATATTTGATAAGGAGGTATTATAAATGATTGAGTTTAAAAACGTATCAAAAGTTTTTTCAAAAGGAGTTAAAGCTGTTGATAATATCAGTTTTACTATTGAAGAAGGAGAAATTTTTGGCTTTTTAGGTCCTAATGGAGCCGGTAAGAGTACAAGTTTAAAAATGATGGTTGGAATTTTAGAACAGACAGAAGGGAAAATCACAGTTAATGGAGTTGATACTCTTGAAAATTCTATAGAAGTAAAAGAAATGATTAGTTATGTTCCTGATAATCCTGATATTTATACAAAGATGACAGGGATAAAATATTTGAATTTTATTGCTGATATTTATGGAATAGATGAAAAAGTAAGAAAAGAAAAAATTGAAGAGTATAATCAGAAATTAGAGTTAGGAGATGCAATTTACAGTACAATAGATAGTTATTCACATGGTATGCGTCAAAAATTAGTATTGATTGGAGCGTTGATTACTTCTCCTAAGGTTTTAATTCTTGATGAACCAATGGTTGGATTAGATGTTAAAACTTCTTTTAATTTAAAAAATATTTTAAGAGAGTTTGCTGATGCTGGAAATACTGTAATATTTTCAACACATGTTATGGAAGTTGCAGAAAAAATTTGTGATAAATTGGTTATAATAAACAAAGGAAAAATTGCTTTTTGTGGTAAATTATCTGAATTGAAAACTGAGGAACATTCAAATGAAGATTTAGAAAAAATATTCTTGGAGTTGACAGACAATGAAAAAATCTAAACTATGGACTTTAATAAAATATTTTGTTTCGATTGATTTTTTTGCAATCTTATCTATAAGGCAAAATTTAAAAACAAAGGGAAAAAGATCAGCAAGTTTTCAAGGTGTAGCGGGGATATTGTTTTTTGTTATAATGTTTGTTTGGGGAGCACCTAAACTTGGACGTTTTCTTGCTAACAATTTTCAAACTACGATTGGTAGAGCAAGTTTAACTACTTTTTCTGTAGGGATATTTGTTGTAACATTATTTTTGTCATTGGCAACGGCTTTTGTTTTTATTGAAAAGAATAATGAAACTGAAATATTATTATCTTTACCGATATCAGGTAGTGATATATTTTTATCCAGAATTTATTCTTTAGCAATAACATTTTTCATATCATTCTTTTTAATTTTTGTTATTGCATTTGGAATAACAGGATATACACTAAAAAAAGGAATAGACTTTTATATCTTTACTTTTTTAGGACTAATATTACTTAACTTGGAGGCAATTTTGCTAACCGGAGTTATAATACTTATTTTTGGAAAACTACTTAGAACAAGTAAAATATTCAATAGATTTTTAAAATTAATTTATGGTTTATTTACAATAGGATTATTTGTATTATATATGATATTTACTCAAGCCGCATCCAATCCGGCTTTAGGAATTGATATAGGAAAAGTTATTGTAGATTTGGAAGGAAAGCTTTCATCAATATTTTTCTTTGTGGTTTGGATGAAAAAAATATTGATTTCTGATAATCTTATTACATCAATTGCAAATTTGGGAATAGGTTTAATTATTTGTATAGTTCTTTCATTATTATTGAAATTCTTTGCAGAGAGAAATTATCTTGAAATTTTGAGAAGTGTAAATGTTGTTTCAAAAGAAAGTAAAGCTGTTATTGAAAAAAGAAAAAGACAAGGAGTTGCACATTCAAAACAGTACAAACTTGTTGTATTATTCAAAAAAGAATTTAATGAAATTATAACAACTCCAACATACTTTATGCAGGTAATTATGATTGATATAATGGTACTTATTATAGCTAGTATTGCGGTATACTATGGACTAAAATTTAAGTCACAGCTGGTATTTGGTCTAAATGTTTTAGTTTCTTCTACATCATTAGGATATTTATTTGTTTCTGCATTTGGAGTAGGAGCCTGCTTGGGACTTTTCTGTGGTCTATCTTCACTTACTACAAGTTCCGTTTCAAGAGAAGGAAAATCATTTTGGGTAATAGCTACTGCACCGATAGGAATTAATACACATATAATTTCAAAAATTTTTGCCTGTCAAGTATTACATTTTATTTCGGCGATAATAGTTGTGGCATTATCAATGGTTCTATATGTTTTTAACCCTCTTGTATATGTTGCGGTTATACTTGGAATGGCTTTAACTTTATTTACAAGTGGAAGTTTAAATATGATTTTAGGACTTATTAATCCATATTTTGATTGGAAAACTCCAAAAGAAGCTTTAAATGGTGGTTCAGGTGGAATAAATATATTTATTTCAATTTTAATTAATTATGGATTATATGGATTAATCATATTTGTGACTGTCAAAATGATTAAATGGAATTATAATATACCTTATGTTGTTTTGGCAGATTTAATTATAATTTTAATAACTGCTGTAATATCTTATTTAATAGACAGAAAATTATTTAAGAGATTATTAAGGAGATTATAAATAAACATAAAAAAATCGACTTTTAAAGTTGATTTTTTTATGTTTATTTTCTTTATAACACTATAAAATTGTCGAATCGATTTTTGTGATGAATTTAATATAAATAATTTAATTTTTAAATACTATTTATTAATTAAAATATTATAATAATTTTTAAGTTTATTGTTGTTAATTCATAAATTATGTGAAGGATAATCAAGTAAAAAACTTGACAATTCATATATAAATATATATAATGTTAAATGGTTATTAGTAATATCAAGAAAACTTTTTAATTTATAAAATGGATTATGGTATTTGTACATAGCTTAATAATTGTATACGGAGGTAAGAATATATGAAAAGAGGAAAGTTAAAAAATCTTATTTTATCTTGTGCTTTATGTTTTTCGATGATTGCACCGTTTTTTGTTCAACAAACATTTGCTCAAACTTTAGGTGAACAGAAAGTTTTAGATAAGAACAATAAGGTAGCAACTGCATTAGATAAAAATTTAGAAACAGAAGTTGAGTTGTCTTTTCCAGGTAAACAAGGAGTTTTACCTGCAGATGTCGTGTTTGTGCTTGATAAATCCGGTGCATCAGCTGCCAATGATATTTATAAACAAGCAAAACAATTTCTTCAAGAAATAAAAAACGAGGCAAAAGATAAAGGACTTAATGTTAAAGTTGGTGTTGTTTTGTTTAATATGCATGGGAATATTAAACAGGAATTAACAGATGTTATTAGTGGATATGATGATATTTTAAAAGCAATGAATTCCAGTGTAAGTATGGGAACAAATATGCATGCAGGACTTTTAGCAGCTCAAAAATTATTAGATGAAGATAAGACTGTTAAATCTTCTAATAAGCATATTGTTTTAATAAGTGATGGAGCAACTTACTTATATTCAAAAGATAAAAATTTTAAAAAGGCATATACAAGATCCTTTGGGGACCCTAAAAAACAAACAGACCCTAAGACAGGGCAACCATATAAAAATGGTAGTGATAAAAAAGGTGGAATATGGGAATATCAAAGTCGTGAGTATAATACACCAAATGATTTTAAAAAATTTGCAGATGGAAAAAATTTCGTGTTTTCACAAGCGACTAATGATTATAAAAAGCTTGGAGAATATTTAGATTATTATAAAAATCAAAATAAAGACACGAATAAAAATTGGTCACAGTATGAGTATGAATATAACTTCTCATCTGCATATTTAGGATTTGGAAGAAAAACGACTCCTATTGATGTAAATGCTCCTTCTAATATTGATATTGCTTTTTTGAGTGCTGATAATGTATTTCAGGAAATGGTAAATTCCGGATATGATATGAATGTTTATTTTAAAAATGCAGCTGATTTTGATGGAACAGAATTTTTGAAGTATTTGGTTAGAAAGAGCAATAATGGAAAACTTAATACAGATTTTACAAAATTAAAAAAAGAAATTTTAAATAAAATTTCAAAAGGATCCTATATAGATGACTTTATCGGAAAGGATTTTGATTTCGTAAATGATATAGATAAAATGAAGTTACAAGTTGGTGACGAAATTATTTCTCCTGAAAAAATAGGAGATAATAAATATGGTTTTGGAAAATTGAATGACGGTTCTTATCGTTATGTAATGACATATACTAAAGGAGAAAACGAAAAAATAAGACTTGAAGTTAATGAAACTATTTATCCAAATAAGCCTGTAAGCTTCAAATACAAAGAAAAATTAGTAAATATTCCTACAAAGATTGGAGTTCATAAATTAAAAACTAATGAAGGTGCTAGTTTATATCCAGTTGATGGAAATGGCAAAAAGGGAGAAAAAGTAGATTTTCCTATCCCGACTGTTGAATATAAAGTGGAAGGATTTAATGTAAGTTATTTGTTTGTTAGTGAAACAAATGGCAAAGAGTTACCTGAAGATGTAAATAAATTACTTCCTCTAAATGAAACCGGAAAAGAAAATGGAAGTGAAGTAATACCTACTCAACCAGCAAAAACTACCGTAAAAGTTGAAGATGGAACTTGGACATTTAAAGGGTATGATAAAGAAAAAATTATAATAAATAATGCTGATGTAAAATTTGTAGGGAAGTGGGAATTTACTAAAAATAATATTCCAACTCCAAATCCGGGAAAACCGTCAATTCCTTGGACACCATTAGTACCTGCACAACCTATTAAAAAAGTTACACAAGCTAAAAAAGGAGGTAAACTTGCCAAAACTTCTATTGCAACTACCTCAATGGCTGGTATTATTTTAGGACTTGCAGGAATTGTAGTTTCTAAAAGAAAAAAATAAATTAGTGTGTACAAAATTTTTAAAAAGTAATTTTGTACTGATTATGAAATTTTGGATTAAAATATTTAATTAACTAAAAAGGATTAACTTCTATAGAAAGAGGAGTTAATCCTTTTGATTTTTCATTTGCTTTATTATCGTTGTAGTAATATATAAGATAATTTAGATTTCAATAGAAAATAGAAATCTAGATTTTTTTGTTTTTAGATTTTTGTATTGTTTCTTTTAATAAATTATTTTTTAATTCCCATAAGTCTTTTGAAAGATCGACTTTGTAGATATGAGGATTATCAAATCTTTTAAACTCATCCCAAAGACTTTCAATTTCATTTGCACAATATTCTCTGATTTCTTTTATATCTGGAAGTTTGTAGATTAATTCTCCATTTTTGAAAATTTGTTTTAGCATTGGTCTTAAGATATAATCTTCATAAGTAGTAGTTTTCCAAGTATAAATTGGATGGAAAATGGAAATTGGTTTATTTTCATCAATTTTTTCATCGAATAGAGTAATTAAATCAGCTTCAGCTTTTTTTGTCTTTCTATCATATATTCTATATAGATTTTTAACCCCTGGTGTTGTTATTTTATCGACATTTTCTGATACTTTTATCTTTGGAATAATTTTTCCGTTTTCTTCAATGGCAACTAATTTATAAACTCCACCAAAAACCGGATGAGTTTTTGAAGTTATAAGTCTTTCACCAATACCGAATGAATCAATTTGAGCTCCTTGGTGTAATAAATCTCTAATAGTATATTCGTCAAGTGAGTTTGAAACTACAATTTGTGCATCTTCATATCCTGCATTATCCAACATTTTTCTTGCTTGTTTAGAAAGATAAGCTAAATCACCACTATCAAGTCTAATTCCTTTTGGTCTTATTCCCATAGGCTTAAGAATTTCATCAAAAGTCTTTATTGCATTTGGAATACCTGATTGTAAGGTATTGTAAGTGTCAACAAGTAATACACAATTATTTGGAAAAGATTTTGCAAATGCTTTAAAAGCTTCCAATTCAGTATCAAACATTTGTACCCAAGAGTGAGCCATTGTTCCAAGTACAGGAATATTAAATAATTTTCCAGTCAAGACATTAGAAGTACCATCTATACCTGCAATATATGAGGCTTTTGCTCCATATACGGATGCATCAATTCCCTGTGCACGTCTTGCTCCGAATTCCATAACTGCTCTACCTTTCGCAGCTCTTTTTATTCTATTGGATTTAGTTGCTATTAAACTTTCATGATTTATTATTAATAAAGCTATTGTTTCTATTAATTGAGCTTGAACTGCAGGACCTCTAACAGTCATTATAGGTTCATAAGGAAAGATTACACTTCCTTCAGGAACTGACCAAATATCACATTCAAATTTAAAATTTTTTAAAAAATTTAAAAATTTATCATCAAAAGTACTTAAAGATTTAAAATATTCTATATCTTCATCATTAAATCTCATTGAATTAAGAATTTGAGTTAAATGTTCCAGTCCGGAAAAGATTGCATAACTTGCACCATCCGGATTTTCTCTATAAAAAATATCAAAATAAGTAATTTTGTTATTCAAATTTTCGTTAAAATACCCTTGAGCCATAGTATATTCATAAAAATCTGAAAGAATTGAAATATTGAATTCATTAAAATCTCTGTTCACAAAACACCTCCATAGAAATTTATTTATTTAATAAGTATTCAAGATCATGATCAAATATACGAATTCTATTATATATTTGTTTTTGCCACTCTGTATCAAAAGTACCATCATTATTTATAAAAAAGTTAGAATCCATATATCTCATTATTATATAGTTACTATTTTTTTGATCAAAACCGTTTCCCCAAGAAAAATCAATTCCATTTCCGGTATTTCTTGTAACAATTGCCTCAATTAGAGGTAAAGTAATTTCGTTACAAGGAATTCTCATATCAGGAATATTCCAGAATGTTTTTTTCTCCTTTTTGTATATTAAAAGGTTTGAAATTGTACCATTTGATGCACATTGTACTCTACGAATTTCATTAATATTTATGCTATGCTTTGCTCCGGAGATAACACCATTAGAAATACGAATAGCTTTTTCTTTCAAACTACGAGCTAAATCTATATCCAAAGTATCAAGATTATTTGGAAAATCTTTTGTAAGTTTGTATGCAGCATGAGCTAGAAGTATAGACTTAGTTTCTAAAATATTATGACAATCATTTATAATTGTAGTGTCTGATGTAAAATCAATCGGAGCTGACTTATCTTTCTTTTCAAATAATAAATTATAATTTGAATTAGAATTACAATAGCTAAGTGCTATTATATAGGAAATTTTATCAAATGAAATATCAAAACTCTTCTTTTCTTTTTTTGCATCTTCATAAGATACTCCATCTTTTCTTACTGTTAAAACACTTCCGCCTTTACGAGTAAATTTCATATGTTGCTTTTCAAATATAGTTTTCATAAATCCTCCTAAAATATAAATTTACTATATCAACGTCTATTATAACACTTTTAATAAATTTTTTCTATTCCTACATAAATTTATTATTAAGCAATTTAAATATTATATTGCAATATATTTATATTATGCTGTATCAATAAATGTAAATAAAAATTATTCTTATTTATATGGATTATTTTATATTTTTGTGATACAATATAAAAGAATTAGAATTATTCTTGAAATTTTAATTTTTAAAATTTCTTAAGAAGGGGGTACAATATGAAAAATATTTCAAAAAAGATTTTTGGTTTAATATTGGCAGGAGCAATATTGATTACAGGCTGTACTGCAAAAACTGAAAAAAAAGATAAAGGAGATAATACTAAGGGTAAATTAAAGATTGTAACTACAATTTTTCCTGAATATGATATAACAAGAGCAATTGCAAAGGATAAGGTTGATTTGGAATTAATGATAAAACCGGGAGTTGATGTTCATTCATTTACTCCTACTCCACAAGATATAAAAACAGTTCAAAATTCGGATATTTTTGTGTATGGTGGAACAGAACATGATAAATGGGTTGAAAATTTAACTAAAAGTATAGATATGAAAAATAAAAAAGTAGTTAAATTAGTTGATGGTATTCAACAACTTGAAGAAGAATCAGTTGATGGTATGAAACACGAACACCATCATCATGATAAAAAAGAAGATCAACATAATCACGACCATAAACACGAAAAAGAAGATGAACACAATCATAAAGGCGAAGAAAAAGAATTAGATCCACATTATTGGACATCACCTAAAAATGCTATTCAAATGGTTAAAACTATAACTAATGCATTGGTAGAAAAAGATCCTGATAATGCAGAATTTTATAAAGAAAATGCTGAAAATTATATTAAACAACTTGAAGGTGTAGATAAAGAATTACATGATGTTGTTGATAATGCGAAAATTAAAAAAGTTGTTATTGCGGATAGATTTCCGTTCAGGTATTTATTTAAAGATTTAGGCTTAGAGTATCGTGCTCTATTTTCAGGTTGTAGTGTCGAATCAACTGCAAGTGCAGGACAAATAAAAAAAATGGTTGACTATGTAAAAGAAAATAAAATTCCGGTAGTTTATCATATAGAAATGGGAAAAGGTGAACTGGCTGAAACTGTTGCTAAAAATTCCGGAGCAAAAGTTAAACTTTTACATTCAATCCATACCGTAACTAAAGAGGATTTTGATAAGGGTATAACTTATATAGATCTTATGAAACAAAATGTTGAGGCGTTAAAAGAAGGACTTAATTAATGAAAGAGAAAATTTTAGTTTGTGAAAATTTAGAAATTTTTTATAAAAATAATAAAATAATTGACAATCTTAGCTTTTCCGTTGATGAGGGAGATTTCTTCCTCATCTTAGGAAAAAACGGTATAGGAAAATCTACTCTGTTGAAAGGAATTTTAGGATTAAAAAATATTTCTTCAGGAGAAATAAAGAAGAATTTTAAAATTTGTGGATATATGTCTCAAGAAGTTTTATTAAAAAAAGAATTCCCATCAACAATATGGGAATTTGTTTTATCTTCAAGAGCTGTTTATTCAAAGTTTTTTTATAGCTCCAAAGATATAGCGGTTGTTAAGGAGAATTTAAAAAAATTAGATCTTTGGGAAATTAAAGATAAGAGTATAAGTTCTCTTTCTATCGGACAAAGGCAAAGAGTTTTACTTTGCAGATGCCTTTGTGTATCCGAAAAGATTATTTTTTTAGATGAACCTACAAATTCTTTGGATATAAATGTTAGAAAGATGTTGTATGACATTTTAGAAAAACTTAATAAAGAAGGTCTTACTATTGTTATGATAAGTCATGATGAAGAGGCTTTTAAATATTCTAATAGAGCTTTAGTTTTAGGAAAAGAAAATAGAGTCATAGAAAATGTTTTGGAAAAATACGAAAAGGGGGAAATAAATTTTGCTTAGTTTAATTTCAGAAATGTTAAGTTATCCCTTTATGGTTAAAGCAATATTCGTCGGACTTTTAATTTCGATAAGTTCTGCATTGCTTGGAATAACTCTAGTTTTGAAAAGATATGCAATGATAGGAGTTGGCCTTTCAAATGTTTCATTTGCAGCACTTTCAATAGCACTTTCTTTTGATATTTCTCCAATAGAATTTTCTATGCCAATAGTAATTATAGCAGGAATTATCCTTTTAAAGTATGGAGAAAAATATAATATTAGTAGTGACACAGCGATTGCACTTTTAAGTTGTGTTTCCGTTTCTATAGGAGTAACTTTTACAGCTGTAACTAAAGGACTTAATGTTGATGTTTGTAACTACTTATTTGGTAGCATATTGATTATGAAAAGAAGTGATATGTATATTAGTTTTGTCTTAGGGATAATAGTTTTAATTTCCTATATTTTGTTATATAATAAAATATATACTATTACTGTTGATGAAGATTTTGCCAAAGCGAGTGGAGTAAATATCAATTTATATAACACTTTGGTTACAATTTTGATTTCTGTAACTATAGTTATAGGAATGAAATTTATGGGAAGTATGCTTATTTCATGTTTAATAATATTTCCTGCAATGACGTCTATGCGAATTTTTAAAAGTTATAAGGCTGTTGTTATTTCATCAGTTATAATCTCGACAATAGCATTGTTTATTGGAATAACTATATCATATATATATTCAACGCCGACAGGTGCAAGTATTGTTTTGGTTAATTTAGTTCTATTTGTTATATCTTGCATAGTAAGGAGGTTTATCAGTGAATAAAAAAATATTAAGTTTAATACTATTTTGTCTATTGCTATGTTCTTGTTCAAAGGCTGATGGTAATAGTAATTTTATAAAAAATAAAGAGAATAAAAATGATTTAAAAAGTGCTCTAAAAAATGATCCCGAAAATGCCGGAACTGATAAGAATGAAAAAAAATCCGGTGAAACTGATAAAAATCAAAATCCCGATGATTACAAACTGGAAAGACATCAAGGGCAAAATGATTCGAAAGATGAATACAAACAGCCTGAAAAAAAGGATGAACTTACAAAAGAACAGTTAAATAAAAAAAGAGATGCAGATTCAAAAGATGGAATAATAAATATTTCTGATGGGATTTTTTTAGCTCTTGTAAATGATATTTACGTAAATAAAGATGAATATGTTGGCAAGAAAGTTAGAATTTCAGGGCAAAATGTTAGATTTGAGGATAAAGATACAGGGGAAGTTGTTTATGCAATTTTACGTGAAGGGCCCGGTTGTTGTTACAATGATAGTGTAATTGGATTTGAATATATAACTGACGGAAAATATCCAGAAAAGGATAAATGGTATGAAATGGTCGGAGAAGTAATAATCGATAAATATAAAACTGGAAAAGTTGTAAAACTCAAACTAATTGACATTAAAGAAATAGAACCGAAAGGAAAATTAATTCATTTTCAAAACTAATTGGGGATAATATCTCCAATTTTTTTGTAAAAAAATTTTGTGAAATATCAGAGACTTTAAGGGTATAAATACAATATCTTGAAAACAAAAATTAGCTAAAAAAAAGGAATTGTGTTATAATTATTGTAGCTTTATGCCTTGTGATAAAGGTACAATAATTTCATCGCAACAACCATAAAAGAAATCAAAAAGAGTTGCGATATAATTATTGTAGCTTTATGCCTTGTGATAAAGGTACAATAATTTCATCG
>OHAF01002621.1_pt1 | contig 13150 bp, 8 predicted proteins | sample 1577041 | NCBI WGS metagenome assembly OHAF01 (sample SAMEA3541495, study PRJEB24748) | human gut metagenome | biome: human gut; feature: human-associated habitat; material: faeces | place: China | collected 2012
CTAAAAAGAAAGCCCCGCAAAGCGGGGCTTTCTTTTTAAGTGATTTACTTCACTCCGTTGACGTAGCGATACAGGAACGTCACGGCCTCGCCGCGCGTGCAGGAGGCGTAGGGGGAGAAGGTGGTCGTGCTGGTGCCCTGGGTGATGCCCTTGCCGACAGCCCACAGGATGGCGTTATAGTAGCTCGCCTCGTTCACGGAGCTGACATCCTTGAACGGGTTGGAGTAGTAGCCGCTGGGCTTGCCCGCGTAGCGGTACAGGAACGTCACGATCTGAGAGCGCGTGCACTCCTGATACGGGGAGAAGGTCGTCGCGTTGGTACCGGCGGTGATGCCCTTCTGGCTGGCCCACAGGATGGCCTTGTAATAGCTGGCGTCTCTGACGGAGTTCACATCGGTGAACGGGTTGCGGGTGACGGTCGGCTCGGGAGAACCGGCGGCGCGCCACAGGAAGGTCACGATCTCGGCGCGGTTGCAGTTCTTATACGGGGAGAAGGTCGTGCTGGACGTGCCGTTGGTGATCTTGTTGTTCACGGCCCACTTGACCGGCTCATAGAAGAAGTCGCTCGCCTTGACGTCGATGAAGTTCATCGTCTGGGCGATGGTGATAGCCATCGTACCGGAGGCCTCTTCGTTCTTGGTGCCGTAAACGGTGAAGGGGATGTAGACGGTCTTGCCGGCCTCGGCCCATCTGGTGGTGTGGTAGGCGACGTCCGCAAGGTCATACTGCGTGCGGGAGGGCTCATAGTAGAACTTGTCGGTGCTGTCGGCCAGCTTGCCGGTGGAGTAGCTGCTGTAAGAGCGGTACAGACCGCCGTAAGCGTAGGAGGAGACGTTCTTGCCGCTCACGTCGAACTTGACATAGTCGAGCTCAGCCTTGCGGTAGGAGGTCTTGGCGTCCTGCAGGAAGTTGACGAAGTCGCGCGCGGTCAGCTGGACGGTGTCGTCGATGCCGACGGTGTAGGTGATGTCTTCCTTGACGACGGAGATGACGACGTTGACGTCATAGTTGACCTTGTCGGGCTTTCTGCTGTTGGGCTTTTCGATCTCGCCATAGACGCGGAAGGTCAGGGTGACGGTGTCCTTGCTGGGCTTGGAGACGGAGTCGAAGCTGACCTTGTCCATGTCGGTCATGTCAGTCTTGCTCTTGTTGGAAGAGGTGATCTCCGTGCTGCCGTAGTACAGCGTGCCCTCGCTCTTGGTGCTGGGGATGGAAGAGGTCAGGACGGCGTGATCGAAGGAAATCTCATCCTTGCGGGAATTGTAATCGCCGTTATCGTCGGCATAATCCTCGAGGAAGCTCTCGAAGTCCTTCTGGGAGAAGCTCACGCTCTTGCCCGCGACAACATTGTAGTTGATGTCATAGGACTTCTGGGAAACGGTGATCGTACCGGTGGAAGCAACACCATCCTTGTCGACGCCGACAACGTACAGGGTCACCTTACCGTTCTTGTCGAACTGAGAAGCAGTGATGGTGATGTCCTTGTCTTCCTTGACGAGCGTATAGCCGCTCTCGGAAGTACCATCAAAGTGGCCCGTATAATCGGTGACCTTGGAAGTGGTGTAGTAGAGATACTTATAGTCGCTGTTGGTGAACGTGACAGACTTGCCAGCAGAAGTGCCGGTCACAGTGTCCTTGATGGTCTTATCGCCGACAACGGGGATGTTGACCGTGACATTGTATCTGTTATTGCGGGAGTCGGTCGCTTCGATGGTCATAGAAGCAGTACCGAGGAAGCCGTCAGCCGCGTCGAAGTAAAGCTCGTCGCTGGAGCCAACGGTATAAGGAACAGAAACCTTGCTGGACAGACGAGAGTTGCTATAAACAACGCCGTCGCTGCTGGTCGGCAGGGTCAGAATGCGAACGCTCTTGATGGTAACGTCAGTCTTATCGACCTTATAGACGGCATTCTCAGCCAGCTTTTCAAGATCACCGAGATCGAAGTTCAAAGAGCTGCCATTGACTACTTCGTCGAGCTTGCCATCGAGTGCAGAAACATAAACGGTGTAATCAATGCTATAAGTCTTAGTCTTATAGGTGATGGTTGCGGTGACTTTCACACCGCTGTCGTTGGTGCGTAAGCCCGTAACGACGAGGTCGTTGCCGCTCTGTCTGGTAGAAATATAGCGGCTGTTATAGTCTTCCCAGGAAACGGAAATCGATGCGTCAGTTACGCGGTTGCCAGTGGTCTTGTCGTAAAGTGCAGGAGCAGGAATCGTGATAGGAGTAGTGCTCGAAACCGTGTAAGAGGTCTTGTTATCGATAGCCTTGATTTTGTTGTTGTCGGGGTCGACAGTGTAAGTCGCTACATATCTTGCGGCTTCATTCTCGCCTTCTTTAACGACGACGGTAACAGTCTGGTTTGTACCAGCACTCTTAGGCGTCCATGTTGCACTTGCACCATTGCCGCTAATCTCTGCACCATTAGAAGCGCTCCAAGTATAGGTGATGTTCTTACCGCTGTCCTTGCGGCTATAATCAGCCGTAAGGCTAACTTTCTGGCCGCTGAGTGCGTTGGTGTTAGTAGGAAGATTGTTCGTGATACTAACAGTGGGAGTAGGATTTACTTTCTGTGGAGCGACCGTGAGGGTAACAGAGTACTTACCATCAACGGATTTGAGGGTGAAAGTGTTATTGGCGGTCTTGGTGATAGTAGTATCAGTGCTGCCGACCTTCGCGGTCAAGCTTTCAATAGTAGTCTCTTCACCAAAAGTGTCGATCGTAACCGACGGATTGGCGCCAGCAGGAACAGTATAAGTTCTGCCCTGATAAGTAACGGTCTTATTGGTAGCATCTTCAAAAGCCTTCTGGCCGTTCGTAACGGTAAAGGTCTTGCTCACACGCTGGGTACCGCTCTTGTCACCCACGGTATAGGTAACATCACAATACACGGTAACATTTTCCGAAGCCTGTGTAGTGGTAAGCGCCTTCTTGAGCGTTGCGGCAGAACTCGAATCACTCCAGCTATAAGTAGGTGTGACACTGGTTACATCAACCGGAGTCTCGCCTTCTTTCACCACAGCAGTTCCTGTGATAGAAAAGCTAACCGAAGTACCGCTTGCAATGGTCGAAGGTGCAGATGTAGCACTTCCGCCCTCTTCAACGGTTGCGCTTAACGCTAAGCCGGTTACGGTGTAGTCACCAGCCGCCGCGTTTGCCGGAACGATGACCAGACTTAAAATCATAGTCAACGCCAGCAGCGATGAGAGAAATTTCTTCATAATTTTCTTCATCCTTTCTCATTTTTGTGATCTGGCCCCGCGCGCACAGAGCCTTTCTCATACATCGGCATTTTACCATGCCGCGGGGAATAAGGGAACAGGAAAATGCAAAATTCATAAATTCTTCATCTTCCTGTCTGCCGCCTCCCCCTTGTGTTACTTATTAGACGCAAAAAGCGTCGATTTTGTTTCACAAAATCTCAAATTTTTCAAAATTTTTTATGCCGCGAAAAACCGCACGTACACATATACTCCCGCCGCGATCTGAGCAAGTAAGATCGCCGGAATGCCGAATTTGAAGTACCAGTGCCGCGTCTTGTGGTGAAAGACCCTCATTGCGAAAAGAGCACCCGCGCTGCCGAGCAGCAGCGCGAGTGCAAATAGAGTCTTTTCGGGCACGCGCCGCGCGCCCTGAATTTTGGCGCGGCGCTTGTCTGCGCCGTAGACGCAGAACGTCAGAATATTGATCGCGGCGAGATAGATGACAAAATATCTCACTTTTCGAGCTTGCTGAGCTCCACAGCCGCCGCCGCGCCGAGGCGCGCGTTGTTGAACACGAGCTGGATGTTGGAATCCAGGCTGTCGCCGCCGGTCAGGTCCTTGATTTTGGCGAGCAGATAAGGCGTCGTGGCCTTGCCGTGGATGCCGTCCTTCTTCGCGTCCTCCACGGCCTCGGCAATGGCCTTGTCGATGACTTCCTTGTCCATGGAGTACGCTTCGGGAATCGGGTTCGTGACGAGTAAGCCGCCGCGCAGACCCAGCTCGCGCTTGACGTGGAACGCCTTGGCCAGCTGCTCGGGCGTGTCGAGCTCGTAGTCGACGCCAAAGCCGGACTTGCGCGTGTAGAACGCAGGCAGCTCGCTCGTGCCGTAGCCGATGACGGTCACGCCGTGGGTCTCGAGATATTCGAGCGTCAGACCGAGGTCGAGGATGGACTTCGCGCCCGCGCACACGACCATGACGGAGGTGTTGGCCAGCTCTTCGAGGTCAGCGGAGATGTCGAACGTCTCCTGCGCGCCGCGGTGCACGCCGCCGATGCCGCCGGTGGCGAACACGCGGATGCCCGCCATGTCGGCGATCATCATCGTGGTGGTGACGGTGCAAGCGCCATCCTTGCCCTGCGCGACGAGCACGGGCAGGTCGCGGCGGGAAGCCTTCGGGATGCCCGCGCCGGTGCGGCCGAGGTAGTCGATCTCATCCTTGGAAAGGCCCGCCTTCAAGCGGCCGCCGATGATGGCGATGGTCGCGGGGACCGCGCCGCATTCGCGGATGATGCTCTCGACCTTGAGGGCGGTCTCCACGTTCTGGGGATAGGGCATGCCGTGGGAAATGATGGTGGATTCGAGCGCCACGACGGGCTTGCCGGCGGCAAGAGCCTCGGCAACCTCGGGGGCGATATCCAGATACTTGTTCATAGTTAAAATCCTCCTGTAAAGTAATAGGTGAAAGTTTCACGTTTACCTTTTGAGGTAAGATTGAATCATAACATACAACTTTCGCAAAGTCAACACAAAGCGGGGCTTGAATTTGCACGGGAAGTGGCATATAATACCTCTATTATCCCGTGAAAACCCACAAAAGGAAGGAAAATTATTATGGAACGAGTGAGAATTGCCGCGCTCTTCGCCGACAAAGAGCAGTACGGCGGCGCAAGCGTCACCGTATGCGGCTGGGCGAAGACCATCCGCGATATGAAGACCTTCGGATTCATCGAGCTGAACGACGGCTCGTGCTTCCGCAATTTGCAGGTCGTGATGGATGCGAATTCTCTTTCTAATTATAAGGAGATCGCCGCGCAGAACGTGGGCGCCGCGCTCATCGTGCACGGCACCGTCGTGCTGACGCCCGAGGCCAAGCAGCCGCTCGAGGTCAAGGCAACAGAGATCGAGGTCGAGGGCGTGTCCTCGCCCGACTATCCCTTGCAGAAAAAGCGCCACAGCGTCGAATATCTGCGCACCATTCAGCATCTGCGCCCGCGCACGAACCTCTTCTCCGCGGCTTTCCGCGTGAGAAGCGCGGCGGCCTACGCCGTGCATGAGTTCTTCCAGAGCCGCGGCTTTGTCTACGTCAACACCCCCATCATCACTGGCTCTGACTGCGAGGGCGCGGGCGAGATGTTCCAGGTGACGACGCTCGACCTTGAAAACCCGCCCCGCACCGAGGACGGCCAGATCGATTACAGCAAGGACTTTTTCGGCAAGAAGACGAGCCTGACCGTCTCCGGCCAGCTCAACGCCGAGAACTTCGCTATGGCGTTCGGCGACGTTTACACCTTCGGCCCCACGTTCCGCGCGGAGAACTCCAACACCGCGCGCCACGCCGCCGAGTTCTGGATGATCGAGCCGGAGATGGCGTTCTGCGACCTCAACGGCGACATGGAAGTGGCGGAAGCGATGATCAAGCACATCATTCGCCGCGTGATGGAGCGCTGCCCGGACGATCTCGCGTTCTTCAACAGCTTTGTCGACAAGGGCCTTCTTGAGCGTCTCCAGCACGTTGCCGAGTCTGACTTTGGCCGCGTGACCTATACCGAGGCGGTGAAGCTCTTAAAGGAGAGCGGCCAGAAGTTCGACTATCCCGTCGAGTGGGGCATCGACCTGCAGACCGAGCATGAGCGCTATCTGACCGAGCAGATCTTTAAGCGCCCCGTGTTCGTCACGGACTATCCGCAGGAGATCAAGGCGTTCTATATGCGCCTCAACGACGACGGCAAGACCGTCGCCGCGGCGGACTGCCTCGTTCCGGGCATCGGCGAGATCATCGGCGGCAGCCAGCGCGAGGAGCGCATCGAGCTGCTCGAAAAGCGCATCCGCGAGCTCGGCATGAATCCCGAGGACTACTGGTGGTACTGCGACCTGCGCCGCTACGGCTCCTGCCGTCACGCGGGCTTCGGCCTCGGCTTCGAGCGCATGGTGATGTATTTAACGGGCATCGGCAACATCCGCGACGTGGAGCTGCATCCCCGCACCGTGGGCAACGCAGACTTTTAATTCTTCAAAAAACAAGGGACACGGAAACCGTGTCCCTTGTTTTTTGAGAATTACACTCCGCTTCGTGCCTTGCCGCCCAAAGGGCGGCTTCGACACGCGCGGGGCGAGAAGAGTTTTTTGGCACGCGCATGTCGCGCCAAAAAACGATTCGAAATCATTTCGCGTCTGCGGACGCGAAAAGCTGTGACGCTTTAATTATTTGTGGTAAATAGTTACAAATGGGAACAAAAGCTCGAAAAGCGTAGTCAAAAGAAGTGAAGTCTGCTATAATGACCGCGCAGTTTTGAGAGAGGAGATTTTGACATGAAACACTTTTTTGCACTGCTGCTCAGCGCGCTGATGGTACTGTCGCTGCTGACTGCATGCGGCGATAAGACGACGCCGTCCGACGGCGACGATCAGACCGTCACGGACGAGAATGGCAGCGACACCGACAACAATACTGACGATACAACTGACCCCTACGACGCCGTGCGCAACTACTGGTCCGAGGACCAGCTCACGCAGGCCTGGGGACCGGATCAGGTGGTGGAGCACCTCTTTTTCCACCCGATCATCGCCTATCCGCAGTGGGCCTTCCACGACTGCAATGCCAGTCAGGATCAGCGCTACGGCCTCGACGACTGGATGGTGACGGTCGACGAATACAACAAAATTTTGCAGTCCGTGTACGACAAGGGCTACATCTTAGTCGCGATGGAAGACGTCTGGAGCGAGGTGACGGACGAGTCCGGCACGCACATGGTGCGAAACACCCTCATGCTGCCAGAGGGCAAAAAGCCGCTCGTCATCAGCTTTGACGACGTGAACTACTACCCCTACATGCTCGACGAGGGCTTCACGAGCAAGCTCGTCGTCGGCGAGGACGGCGAGATCTGGGCGCAGTGCACCGATCCGTACACAAATGAGACCTTTTTGACCAAGGAACTCGACGCGACGCCCATTCTCGACCAGTTTGTCTACGAGCACCCCGACTTTTCGCTGAACGGCGCGAAAGCCATCTTCTCACTGACGGGCTATCAGGGTATTTTAGGCTATCGCACGCAGGATGACCGCGACATCGCGGCAGATTCGCCTGACCGCCCCGCGTTCGACGCCTACCGCGCGAGCGAGATCGAGGCCGTCAAGCCCGTCATCCAGCGTTTGAAGGAGACCGGTTGGACGTTCGGCAGTCACACCTGGGGCCACATCCGCCTCGACACCAAGCCGCTCCAGACCGTCATCAACGACACCGAGCGCTGGGCGGACGAGGTCGGCTCGCTCGTCGGCCCCACGCAGATTTTGTTCTATCCGCACGGTGGCCGTCCCGACGGCGACGACTGGCACCAGACCGGCGAGCGCTTCAAGTACCTGCAAAGCCAGGGCTTCCGCATTTTCGCGAGCGTCGGTACGAGCTCGTTCAGCTACGTGAAGGAGGACATTTCCGCCGTCATCTGCGACCGTCTGCATCCGGACGGCACCACGCTGCGCCACTCGCGCAGCCGCTATCTGCAATTCTATAACGCCGAGGACATCATGGATACGCAAGTCCGTCCTGATCTCGGCGTAGACTGGTAAGGAGGCGTTTTTATGGCGACGTTAGAAGAACTCAAGGCGAAGGCCGTCGCCATGCTGGACATGGCGTATGTGCCGTATTCCCACTTTCCCGTGGGCGCAGCGCTCGAATGTGAGGACGGCGCGGTCTTCACCGGCTGCAACATCGAAAATTCGAGCTACGGCCTGACAAACTGCGCCGAGCGCACCGCGGCGTTCAAGGCCGTGAGCGAGGGGCACCGGCGCTTCAAGCGCATCGTCATCGCCGGGCGCAGCGACGACTACTGCTACCCCTGCGGCGCGTGCCGTCAGGTGCTCTACGAGTTCGGCCCCGACATGGAGGTCGTGTGCCTGAACAAGGACAACGAGGAAAAGCACCTGCACATCAAGGAGCTGCTCCCCTACGGCTTCGACCGGACGTGGCTTGCAATCGACGAGAAATAACGAAAAAAAGAGAGCGGCAGCACCGCTCTCTTTTTTGTTCGCTTCAGTTGCTTCCAGAGGAAGAGGCTCCAATCGTCACCTCGCCGCTCATCGTTTCGATCGTAAGCTCGCTCATCTCACCGCCGTCGAGCGCGGGCACAGAGTAGTGCGTCGCGTGGTCGTCGAGACAGGTGATGAGCGCTCCTTCGCGCTCGGTGAGCGCGGAACGGAACGCGCCGCTTTTCGTTTCACAGTCGAGAGTAAAGCCGTCCTGCGCGGGAAGGGTCAGATAGATGCTGCCGCTCTCCGTTTCGGCATCAAGGCGCAGCGCACGCTCGGCAGCCAAAATCAGGTTGCCGCTGACGCTTTCGAAGTCCAGCGCGCCGAGCGCGCCGGCGATATCCACCTTGCCGCTCGCGGTTTCGATCTCGGCACTCTCCGCTTCGCCCGCAAGCTCGATCGCGCCGGAGACGGTCGAGATATCGACCTTCGCCCATGTGCCGTCCACCACACCGGCATTGCCGCTCGTGGTTTCGATCTCCACCTCCGGGCAGTTCGCGCACATCACGCGCGCGTCGCCGCCGACGGTCGAAAGCTTGATGCTGCCGGAAACGTCCGCACCCACGATGGTGTAGGCGTCCGTTGTTTCGACTTTTATCTCCTCAAAGTGACCGGCGCTGACCAGTTCCCTCGGAAGTCCCACGTCGAGGTGCTTTTCCCCGTCGTAGCTGCCGCGGTAAGCATCGCCGAGGAAGCGGATGCGCAGCGTGTCGCCGTCGATCGCGCAGACCATCTTCTCGCTCTCGGCGAGCGGCGCGGTGGATTCCTCCTTCACGCTGATCTGCGCGCTCTGCTCGGCGGTATAGATGTTCACGCTGCCGCTGCGCCACGAGATGTCGATCTTGCGGATGTCTTCGCTCTCGCCGATGCTGAGCACCGCGCCCGTGTGGAGCTCTTTTGCCCCCTCCGCGTGCGTGCAGAAGGTGTAGGTCGCGCTGCTGGCGTCCCAGAGGGCGTCGACGGCGAAAATGCCGTCGCTTTGCGGCAGTTCTGCGCGGAATGTGCCGTTATCCTGCCGCTGGGCGGTCACGGTCTCGGACGGCATGCCGGTGGTGCCCCAGGCGTCGGACGGCCAGCAGCGAACGCTGACGGATTCGGGCGAATTATCGCCAAAATCGAGCGTTACGGTGTAGAAATAGGCGGCCGACACTGTAAAGGGCATTTCCAGTACAGGCGTGATGTCACGGGAGGTTTCGTCCAGCGGGTGCGCGCCGCAGGCAATGACGGTCATGCTCTGTAGGCCCTGGGGGTAGGTCCAGTCGTAGCTGCTGCTTTTGAGGGTGACGCTGCAAGCGTTTGCGCCTGTCACCGTCAGTGTTGGCGGGGTTTGGCGCGCGGCCTCGTCTGCGCTTTTTTCGCCGCAGGCGGTCAGGGAGAGCAGGAGCGCGAGGGGGAGCAGGAGGGAAAGGAGGTTTTTCATCGGTCGGTCCTCGTTTCTTTCGGATACTTCTATAGACGCATGATAGATGAAAAAGTTCCCGCGCACAACGGCGATCGCTGCACAAAACGCGGCAATTTGTTGTATCGTGAATTCTAATATTGGGGACGGTACAACTTTTTGCGCCGTTGTGTGCAACGCTGCTTCATGATACGGCGTATCATGAAAAGGCAAATCATGCAGCAGTGTCCCCCCATTTTCAGGGGGGTGTGAGGTGCCTTTTCCAACATTATCAAAATTTGGGGGAAAGAGCATGGAGACGACAACAAATTACAGACTTCCGCAATGGGTCAAGGCGGACCAGATCAAGATGGACACGTTCAACGACGCGTTCGGCAAGATCGACGCGCAGATGAAGAAAAACGCCGACAAGGCCAACGCGGCGGCGAGCGCGGAGAGCGTGGGCACGCAGATCACGGCGGTGCAGGAACAAATCGTGGCGGTGGAGCAGGAGATCAAGCTGGTGTCGCTCGGTGAACCGCGCACGACGACAGCGGCGAACGGCAGCATCGTCTACGACCTGTCGGCGCTGAACATGGCCGACTACCGCGCATTTCTGGTGTTTGCGACGGTGGACGCGGCGGGCACGGGCGTGAGCGACAAGGGCAGGGTGGAGCTGCTGTGCGACAGCAAGAGCATCGGACTGCTGGCCGACGCGATGGGCGGCCACGCGGCGACCGTCGCGTGGATTTTTCCCGCGATGTATGGTGTGGCGGCAGGCTACCACACGCCGACGCAGAACCGAAACGACAGCTTTCAAGGTCTCAGCGGCGCGATTTTGAACGGCAGCGCAAGCTGGAACACCATGCAGAGCATGACCTTCAAGTTTACGGGTTTGAAAGGCGCAAGCTGTGTGCTGTATGGATTGAAAGCGTGAAAATGAGCAAAAAAAGAAGACCCCCGAGGGGGTCTTCTTTTTTGACTAATCAGAGATTAGACAGCAGTGTTGTCAACAGTGATCACATACTTGGCAGTGGTCTTGCCATCCCAAGCGGTGACGATGACATACATATCGCTGGCAACCTCGCCGGAAGCGGTCTCAACAGCGTTGGTGTTGTAGACCTCGATGGTCTGGTTGTCGTTTGCCTTGGCCTGCTTCAGCAGTTCCTTGAGGTTAGCGACGGTGACAGTCTGAGCGTTGGTCTTGACGGTGATGGAGTCGGCAGCAACGGTAGCAGACTGGTTAGCAGCCTCGAAGTTGTAGGAGCCGGCCTTTAAGGAAGCGTTGGCATAGGCAGCCTGATTTGCGGTGATATAAGTGATATCACCGGTAACAACGCCAGAGTAGCTAATCTCGGCATAAGCGACCTTGGTGCCCTTGGTGGCGTCCATGGTAACTTCCTTACCGTCCTTGTCGAAGTACTTAACACCAGACATCAAGTCAGTGGAACCAACAGTACCATCGAGGTTGTGCTTCTCCATGGTAGCCGCGGAAATTTCCTCGTACTCCTTGAGATCGACCTTAATGGTAGCAAACTGATGGCCATAGTACTCGCCGAGTTCTTCGTCGTTCACGAGAGCCTTGATGAGAAGATCGTAAACAACAAGTGCATCGTGCGTGTCACCGACCTTGCTGTCGTCGTACTGGACGAAGACAAGGCTCTTTTCAGCCAGCTCCTTGGCAGTCCAATCTTCATCAATCTTGCCCTTGGTAATGGTGCCTTCGTACTTGGCAACCAGAGCATCATCAAGATCGAACCAAGTGTTGTTCACCTTAACGCGCTTGCCATCCGTGGTAAGCTGGTCGATGGTATAAGCGTGGTACTTGGCAATTGCGGTCCAGACGTAGTCGGAATCCATGGTGACCTCGTACAGGCCAATCTCATCAACACCGTGGCTGGCAGTGCCCTGACCCTCTGCATAGTAGAGGTCGATGGTGGTGTCGGTCAGCTTGCCATCCACCAGCTCATAGGCCTTGAAGGTGGCATAGGGCTTGCCGTCATTCCAGTGGGAGGTGTAGTCCGTGGTGTCATAGATGAACACGGTACGGGTGGTGACTTCGTATGCGTAGACATAAATCATGTCAACGTAGCCATTGACGGTCGTGTACTGAACGTCATAGCCCTTGAAGCTGGGGAGCTTTTCGTAGCCAGTGTAGGCAGTGAAAGTGCCCTTCGGGGATTCCTTGGTCTGAAGCAGAATCTTGGTATCCTTGCTGAGCTGGAGACGGGTATTTGCACTGCTGCTGGTAGCATTAACAGTCAGGTACTTGTCACCGCTATTGTAGGAGGCAAAATAAGCATCGCTGAACTCGGAATCATCGAGCGTGTAAGCGCCGTCCTTGTCAATGCTGTAGGCATAGACGGTGTAGTAATAGTCTTTGTTCTTGGAAGCAGAGACTTCGAAATCAGCAACATCATCACCCTCAACTTTGTTGATGGTAGCATCGGTCTTGCTGTCGGCATCGAAGAAGTACAGATCGCCGTAAGCGGTGTCAACACCCTTGCTGTGCTCCATGTACAGGGTATCGAGGACAGCATAGTTGCTGGCGAGCTCATCAGCACCGATGACGTTGCCATAGGTGTCGAAGTAGAAGTTGTAGGTCTTGCCCAGAGTCATGGTCGCGGGAGCAAACTTAGCAGTGCAGTTGACAGTAGCGTCAGCCTTGTCGAGGCCCTTGACCTTCTGGATGTCGCTGATGTTCTTGCTGTTGCCGGAAACGTCGGTCAGAACAGCGTTCTTGGACTCAGCCTTGACCATGGACTGGATCTCGCCGTTGGCGATGGTGACCAGAACCATATCGTCAGCCTTGAACTCGTCCTCAGTCTCGAACTTGGTGTCGAGCTTGCCTTCGTAACCGTGGACATTCTTGTCAACGATAGCGTAAGCGGAAGTGGTGTGACCCTTGGAGTCGGTCTTCTCAGCAACGAACTTGGTGACCTCAGCGAGGTAGGTGTCGATGTTGACGAGACGATCCTCATAGACGAGGGTCAGACGGCCCTGATCGGCCTGCTTGGAATCGTCCTTGTTGTCAGCAACAGTGTAGGTGCCATCGCTGGTCTTGCTGTTGGTGTAGACGTCGAGCTTGGTGCTCTTCTTCAGGCCGGAGTCAGCATAGATGTCGCAGTTCTTGGCGGCCTCGGTGTAGGTGGCGAGAGCCTCGACCTCAACGGTGGTGGACTTGTCGCCGACATCATAGGTCCACTTGATGGTGGGACGGCCAAACTCATCGGCCTCCTTCGCGGACTTGAGCTTGAAGCTCTTGTAGCCGAGGGTGTCGTTCTCGGAGAAGGTCTTGTTGCTGTCCTTCTTGCCGTTGAAGCTCACGGTCTGGTAACCGAAAGCGGCGGTGTAGGTGACCATCGGGGCATCGGCGATGGCGCGGAACAGCAGCTCGGCGACGAGCTCACGGCTGGCAGGAGCGTTGAGGTCAACGCCCTTGACGTTCTTCAGAACGCCAGCCTGCTGCGCGGTCTGCGCAACATGCAGAGCCCAGTCAGCGCCGGTGAACTCATTGTTCTGGTCGTAGCCGATGGCACGCAGGA
>OHAF01002624.1_pt1 | contig 13140 bp, 10 predicted proteins | sample 1577041 | NCBI WGS metagenome assembly OHAF01 (sample SAMEA3541495, study PRJEB24748) | human gut metagenome | biome: human gut; feature: human-associated habitat; material: faeces | place: China | collected 2012
GGTCGGCAGGGCGGCGAGCACCACGCACGCGTACAATGTGGCGCCGCGGAAGCCCATCACGAAATACGACAGCAGGAACGCGATAATTGGCATCACGATGTTCTTCAATACCGCCACCGTGAACACCGCGGGAATATTCGACTTGTCCTGCAGCGGCTTCGTGCCGTGCAACGACATGCCGAATGCCATCAAAATCATTGGCACTGCGGAATCGCCGATCATGTCGATCGGATCGTAAATACAGTCCGGCACCACGAAATGACCGGTTTTTGCGGAAATCGCGGATACGGCGATGCCCAGCAGCGAGCCGATAAGCAGCGGCTGATGCAGTGGCTGCTTGGCGATTTCCTTGATGGAGACCTTGCCCTTGGTGGTCACGTCCAGCACTGTCAGGCCCACCGGTGTGAAGATGGCCTGCTGCATGACCAGAATCGGTGCCACAAGAGCCGGATTGCCCAGAATGTAGGTGGCGATTGGCAGGCCGATGTTATTGGAATTGAGGTACAGCGAATTCAGGGCACCGATGGTGGCGTCCGGGGCATTCAGGTGGAAGAACATACGGTTGAGCACCAAAAACACCACGCCTACCAGCACGGCGGAGAAGAACGCCACGATAATCGAGGGGTGGAAGATGTCGAAAATCGGCTCCTTGGAGAGAATCGCGAACATCAGGCACGGGCTCGATACGAAGAAGGAGAACCGGTTGAGCACCATCTGAGCGGACGGCCCGCCGATTCGCATTCGTGCGGCAACATATCCCACCGCAATCACGATGCCGATAACGCAGAAGCCTTGCATGGCGCTGATTAGACCTGACATAATCCTCCCTTTCGCCACCCCAGTGTGGCACATAAAAATGTATTCGGCCGCAAAATCTCATGTAGTGAGTGTGCTGGGCCCGCCGCCCACGCGGTACGCTGTTCACATGACGCTTGAATTGAACCGCACCGCATCCACTGCCGAGCAGCTGAACAGCCTGCTCACCCAGATCATGGAGAACTTCTCCGTGTCCGACCACGAGGGCCCCCTCACCGACGAGGTCGAGGCCTTCCTTAACGAGCAAGAGCACCTGACCGTCCGCCGTCACGGCGACACAGTGGTGGCCAGCACCGACTTCGGCAAGCCGAGCCGTGTGATCTTGGCCGGGCACCTCGATACTGTGCCGGTCATCGACAATTTCCCACCAAAGTGGCTGGAGCCCGGCGATTCGCTGATTCGCGAAGAAATCGCCCACGCTCATCCCGAAGACCGCGTGCTGTGGGGCCGCGGTGCCACCGATATGAAGGCCTCCGACGCGGTGATGCTCTACCTCGCCGCCACGCTCGACGGCCGCACGCCGGAAACCACCCCGAAAGTCGACCTCACCTACGTCTTCTACGACCATGAGGAAGTCGTCGCCGAAAAGAACGGCCTACGCAAAGTCGTCGAGGCCCATCCCGATTGGATCACCGGCGATTTCGCCATCATCGGCGAGCCCACCAACAGCGGCATCGAGGGCGGTTGCAACGGTACGATTCGCTTCGACGTCGTAACCCACGGCGTGGCCGCGCACTCCGCCCGCGCGTGGATGGGGGAGAACGCCATCCACAAGGCGGCCGACATTCTGAACCGACTCAACGCCTACGAGCCGGCCACCGTGAACGTGGACGGGCTCGACTATCGCGAGGGCCTCAACGCCACGCTGATCTCCGGCGGCAAAGGCACGAACGTCATTCCGGATGAATGCCGCGTACACGTCAACTACCGCTTCGCCCCGGACAAGTCGTTGGCCGAGGCCAAGGCTCTGATGATGGGCGCGGACGCCGGTGCCGAACTCGGCAATGGCGAGCATGTGGCTACCGGCGGCGTGTTCGAGGGCTACGGCATCGAAATGAAGGACGAAAGCCCCTCCGCGCGCCCGGGCCTGAACGCCCCGCTCGCCCAGGATCTGGTCCGACTGGTTAAGGAGCGCACTGGCCGCGACCCGCTGGCCAAGCTCGGCTGGACCGACGTGGCACGCTTCTCTCAGATCGGTATCCCGGCCGTCAACCTCGGTGCCGGCGATCCGCTGCTGGCTCACAAGCACGACGAGCAGGTGCCTGAATCCGACCTGACCGCCATGGCCGCAATCCTTACCGACTGGCTGGTCTGACACCTCTCTAGCTCCCCTCCCTGAGGGGAGCTGTCACCGCGGGGGAGGGGAGCCGAGAGAACGTCAGCCTCGCCGGGCCACGCCCGCACAAAATATGTGGCATACTAAAGGATGGTGGTTCTGCATAACCATCAGCGTGCGAGATGGCGTCGATCCCCTTGCGGCTCTTGAGAATGAGACAACGCAAGCGCCGGTGTCCGCCACCCGCAGGACAGACTTGAGACGAAGTTGCCTTTACGCGGCGCGTTTTCGTGCGGCCACGGTGAGAGCGTGGTGTGAGACAAGCGTATAGGCCTGGAAATAGGCGTCGTGATGCAGCGCGCCGCGAGGAGCATTGTGCCCACTGACAACCGTGAAGGTTTCGTCAACGACGGAACCGATAATTCAGCCGTATCCAATGCCGATTCGGCTGCAGCCGTGAACGCTGCGCCTGCCGCCGCCTCCCAGCCCGCCGAACCTGTTCGCCGTCGTCGTGGCGGCCGCCGCGTGGTCCGCGGCACCGGTGCTGCCGGCGCTTCTCTGGAACTGCAAGTGCAGGAACGCGCCCCGCTGTTCGAAGCCCCCGCGCTTCCCGATGCCGGCACTGCGGCCGATTCCAAGTCAGCCGATTCCAGCGATTCCGATGAATCCAGCGATTCCCAGGATTCCGCCGAACGTCCAACCCGCCGCCGTTCGCGCCGCGCCGCTTCCGCAGTGGCCGACTCGGATAGCGAGGATGATCGTCCTCATCGTTCGCGCCGCACTGTCAGTGCCGATGATTTCGATGACGATGACGCCCCACGTTCCCGCCGCCGTTCGGTTGTGGACGATGACGATTACGACGAGGACCGCCCGGTTCGCCGCCGCTCTCGCTCCCGCCAGTCCGACGATGATGACTACGAGGATCGGCCGGTTCGCTCCCGCTCTCGCCGTGCGTCTATGGATATGGATGATGATGACGAGGACCGTCCGGTTCGCCGTCGTTCTCGCCGTGCAGTTGCGGATACGCACGAGGACACCCCGGATGAGCGCCTGTTCGACGCGGTCGAATCCCTGCCCTCTGGCCACGAGGCCGTGCGCCGCGGCAAGCCGATGACGTCCCTGCTCTTCCAGGAACCGGTACTGCCCGCCGCTGTGGATGCGCACGATACCGCTGACACTCGTGATGACGATGTTGACGACGACGAACGTCCGTCGCGTCGCTCCCGCCGCTCGCGCAGCCACGATGATGACGACGCGCAGCCGCGCAGCCGCCGCCGTGACGACCGTGACGATCGTGGCCGCAATGCCGCCGACCGTGATGCGTCTCGTGACGTTTCCCGCAACGCTGCCGCCGGTGACGCCAATGCCAGCGCCAACGCGGACCATGATGATTTCGATTCCGATGACGCTTCCGACTCTCGCCGTTCCCGTCGCTCCCGCCGCCTGAACGCCCAGGAGCGCCGTGCAGCCGCCGAAGTCGAGCAGATTGAGGAAGACCTCGAGCTGGACGATATCGCCTACTCGCCGATTGCCGAAGAGGAGGGCGACGAAGAATCCGACGCCACCCGCACCCGTTCGCGCCGTCGCCGCCGTCGCGGCTCACGCGGCGAAACCGGTGCCAACGGCGAGCACGATACCGCCGAGAACGATGCCGAAGATACGCGTTCCCGCCGTCGTGACGATCGCGATGATCATGACCGTGATCGCGATGAGGACGATGAGGAGCAGACCGTTACTCGCCGTCGCCGTCGCCGTCGTGGCGGCAAGAACGGCGAGGGCACCGACGACCAGAGTCAGAACAGCGAACAGCCGCTGGTCCGCCGCTCCCGCAAGCAGCAGTACATCGACGAGATCACTGATGTGGAGGGCTCCACTCGTCTCGAGGCCAAGAAGCAGCGCCGCCGTGACAACCGCCGTGAGCGCAGCCGCCAGAGCCAGCTCATGGAACAGGACTTCCTCGCACGCCGCGAGAACGTGGACCGCCTGATGGTGGTGCGTGAGAAGGAACATCACACCCAGATTTCCGTGGTGGAAGACAATGTTCTGGTCGAGCATTACGTCTCCGACATCCAGGAAGTACAGACCGTCGGCAACATCTACCTTGGCCGCGTGCAGAACGTGCTGCCCAGCATGGAGGCCGCATTTGTGGACATCGGCCAGGCCCGCAACGGCGTGCTCTACGCCGGCGAGGTCAACTGGGATGCCGCTCGTCTCGAAGGCCAGCCGCGCCGCATCGAGCTGGCGTTCAAGTCCGGCGACCCGGTGCTCGTGCAGGTCACTAAGGACCCGATCGGCCACAAGGGTGCCCGCCTGACCTCTCAGGTCACGCTCGCCGGCCGCTTCCTGGTGCTCGTGCCATCCGGCGGCATGACCGGCGTGAGCCGCAAGCTTTCGGAGCGCGAACGCAGCCGTCTGAAGAACATCGTCTCCAAGATCGCCCCGAAAGACATGGGCGTGATTATCCGTACCGCAGCCGAGGGCGCATCCGAAGACGCCATCGTCAAGGATCTCGAATCACTGGTCCGCCAGTGGGAGCGCATCAACGCCAAGCGCGAGGAATTCTGGCACGGCAAGCGCCCGAAGCTCCTGCAGGGCGAGCCCGACGTGGCCATCCGCGTGGTGCGCGACATCTTCAACGACGACTTCAGCAAGCTCATCGTGGAAGGTGACAAGGTCTACGACCGTATCGAGGAATACCTTGACACCATGGCCCCCGACTTGAAGGACAAGCTGGAGAAGTGGGACCCGGCCGAGCATGAAGGCAAGGACGTGTTCGACAAGTGGTCCATCGACTCCCAGCTGCGTAAGGGCATGGAGCGTCAGGTCTACCTGCCGTCCGGCGGCTCGATTGTCATCGATCGCACCGAAGCCATGACCACCATTGACGTGAACACCGGCCGCTTTATCGGCAAGGGCAAGTCCTTGGAAGAGACGGTGACGCGTTGCAACCTGGAGGCGTCTGAAGAGATCGCCCGCCAGCTGCGCCTGCGCGATATCGGTGGCATGGTGATGATCGACTATGTGGATATGGTCATGCCCGCCAACCGCGATCTGGTGCTGCGCCGCTTGGTCGAATGCTTGGCACGCGACCGCACCAAGCATCAGGTGGCCGAAGTCACCTCGCTTGGTTTGGTGCAGATGACCCGCAAGCGCATCGGCCAGGGTCTGGTCGAGGCGTTCTCCGAGGAATGCCCGACCTGCAAGGGCCGTGGTTTCATCCTGCATGATCAGCCGACCGTTTCGGCCGACTACGACGATCCCTACGCGCTTCGCGGTGGCGACCCGTTCGTCAAAACCAACAAGCACGGTCGCGGCACCGCTCCCGCTCCCGAACCGGCTGGTTCCAGCGCCGACGTCAAAGCCAAACTGGCTCAGATTGCCGCCGCTGCCGTCGCTGCCAACAACACGGCGGAAGAGTAAGCGGAAGAGTAACAGGTGTGTCGTGCTTGACACGCGGGCAAAAATCATTTGATTTAGTCCGCATGGTGGTGTAGATTCGAAATTCGGTGTCTGACCGCAAGCTCGGTGCGTGTTAGGCAAGGTAGCTTTCCAAAACATAAAAGGAACGATAATGTACGCGATTGTGAAGGCCGGTGGCCATCAGGAAAAGGTCGAGGTTGGCGACGTCATCCTCGTGAACCGTCTCGACGCTAAGAAGGGCGATACCGTGGAATTCCCGGTCTCCCTCGTTGTCGATGGTGACAAGGTCACCCTTGCCGCCGCCGATCTGGCCAAGGTGTCCGTCAAGGCTGAGGTTGTGAACGACGAAGCCAAGGGCCCGAAGATTAGCATCCAGAAGTACAAGAACAAGACTGGTGTTGCTCGCCGTAAGGGTCATCGCCAGAAGCTGACTATCGTCAAGATCACGGCGATTGCCTGAGTTATAGAAAGGACCATGAATCATGGCACATAAGAAGGGTGCGTCCAGCTCTCGCAACGGTCGCGATTCTAACCCGCAATACCTCGGCGTGAAGAAGTTCGGCGGCGAAGCCGTCGTGGCCGGCAACATCATCGTTCGCCAGCGTGGCACCAACTTCCACCCGGGCCACAACGTCGGCATGGGCAAGGATCACACGCTGTTCGCCCTCACCGATGGTTCCGTGAAGTTCGGTGTGCGTCGCGACCGCAAGGTTGTCGACGTCATCGCCTGAGCGATATAGCGTCAAGCTTTTTTCAAGCCGCGCCCGTAAGGACGCGGCTTTTTTGTAAGGTAATCAATATGAGTGATTTTGTGGATCGAGTAACCGTCCATGTCAAGGGCGGCGATGGGGGCAACGGTTCGGCCGGCATCCGTCGTGAGAAATACAAGCCGTTGGCCGGCCCGAACGGTGGCAATGGCGGCGACGGTGGTTCCGTGGTGTTCGTGGCCGACCGTAACGCCACCAGCCTGCTCGACTATCGTTTCATGCCGCATCGTGTCGCCGGCAGCGGCACCATGGGTTTGGGCGACAATAAGGACGGCTCCAAGGGCGAGGACCTGATTCTGCCCGTGCCCTGCGGCACCGTCGTCTTTGAGGCGCGCGGCGAACAGGGCAAAGCCAAGCATCCCGGCGCGCAGCTCGCCGACCTGCGCCACGAGGGCGACCGCTGCGTCGTCGCCCAAGGCGGTGCCGGCGGCCTCGGCAACATCGCCCTGGCTAACAAGACCCGCCGCGCCCCCGGCTTCGCCCTGCTCGGCGAACTCGGTGAAGAGCGCGACGTGATTTTGGAATTGAAGTCCATCGCCGACGTGGCGTTGGTCGGTTTCCCCTCGGCCGGAAAGTCGTCCCTGATTGCGGCGATGAGTTCCGCCAAGCCGAAGATCGCCGACTACCCGTTCACCACGCTGGTGCCGAATCTCGGCGTCGTTATCGCCGGCGACTCTCGATACACCATCGCCGACGTGCCGGGCCTGATTCCGGGCGCCTCCGAAGGCAAGGGCCTGGGACTGGAGTTCCTGCGCCACATCGAACGTACCGAAATCATCGCCCATGTGATCGATTGCGCCACGCTTGAACCGGACCGCGACCCGATGTCCGACTACCACGCGCTGGAAAACGAGTTGGCGCTCTACGCCGACAAGCTCGAGCTGCCGTTGGGTGCCATCCCGATTCCCGAACGCCCGCGCATCGTGATTCTGAACAAGATCGATGTGCCCGAGGCCAAGGAATTGGCTGAGTTCGTGCGTCCGGAGTTCGAGAAACTCGGGCTGAAGGTCTTTGAGATCTCCACTGCCTCGCACGAGGGTCTAAAGGAGCTCAACTTCGCGTTGTCTGCGCTGGTGCACGAGATGCGTGAGGAAGTGGCCAACCGCGAGCAGGCCGAAGAGGAGGCTCGCGTGGTCATCAAGCCATTGGAGACCAAGGGCCGCCGTCCGCGTCGTGCTGACGAGGGCGGCAGTGCGCTTGAGTTCACGGTCGAGCGCCGCGAACTCGGCAATGGCGAAGTGTTCTTCGAGGTGCGTGGCGTCAAGCCGGAGCGCTGGGTCATGCAGACCAACTTCGACAACGACGAGGCCGTGGGCTACCTGGCTGACCGCTTGGCCAAGCTGGGCGTGGAGGACGAGCTGCGCCGCAAGGGTGCTCACCCCGGCGACGAAGTGCGCATCGGTCGTGGTGCCCGTATGGTCGAATTCGATTGGGATCCGACCATCTCCGCTGGTGCCGAAATGCTCGACGGCTCCAACCTCGGTGCCCGAGGCAAGGATCTGCGTCTCGAAGAGCTGGACCCGCGCACGCACCGCCGCTCCAACGCCGAACGTCGTGCCCAATACCACGAGATGATGGACGCCCGTGCCGCCGTGCGCGACGCGATGATGGCCGAACGCAAGGCCGGCCACTGGGCCGACCCGACCGTTGACGACGATCGCCATGACGAAACCAGCCTGTTCGGCCACGGTGAGTCCAGCGAAGATGGTGAAACCGAGGAATAAATGAGCACTCCGAGTCAGGCCGAGGTGCGGCGCATGATCGCCGCAGCCGGAACCATTGTCGTGAAAGTCGGCTCCAGCTCGCTGACCCAGCCGAGCGGTCACCTCGACCCGGACAAGCTCGACGCGTTGGCCGCGGCCTTGGCTCAGATCCGATTGATGGGCGGACGTGTGGTGCTGGTCTCGTCCGGTGCTATCGCCGCCGGTTTCGGGCCTCTGGGCTTTGACTCGCGGCCGGTGGACGTGGCCACTCAGCAGGCCACCGCAGCCGTCGGCCAAGGGCTACTGATGGCCCGCTACGAGACTGCGTTCGGTCGATTCGGTATTCGCGTCGGCCAGATTCTGATCACTGCCGAAGATACGATTCGTGCCACCCAGTACCGCAATGTGGAACGCACGCTGGACCGTCTGCTTGACCTCGGCGTGGTGCCGATCATCAACGAAAACGATTCGTTGGCCTCGAACGAGATTCGCTTCGGCGACAACGATCGACTCTCCGCGTTGGTGGCCAACCTGGTGCGGGCCGAAGCCTTGGTGCTACTGACCGACGTGGACGCGCTGTACACTGCGCCGCCCTCGCAGCCCGGCTCCCGCCGTGTGGAATATGTGCCCAACGTGATTGATGCGCTGGGCGACATCCAAGTCTCCGGCTCCGGCTCCAAGGTCGGCACCGGCGGCATGGTCACCAAACTCGAGGCCGCGCGCGTGGCGGCCGTCTCGGGCATCCCCACGGTACTCACCTGCGCCTCGAACGCGGGCCCTGCGATGATGGGCGATCCGGTGGGCACCGTGTTCGCACCGGTTAAGGCCCGCGGCTCCTCACGCCGTCTGTGGATCGGCTTCGCCGCCGACCCGCGCGGCACGATTGTGGTCGATGCGGGTGCCGGCCAGGCGATTCGCGGCGGGCGTGCCTCGCTGCTGGCGGCCGGCGCGCTCGAAGTACATGGCGATTTTTCCGCCGGCGATCCGGTCTGGATCGATGCCGAAAGCGGTGAACACCTGGCCCGAGGCCTCGCCGGCTTCGATTCCGAAGAAATTCCGCAGATGCTCGGGCGTAACACCGCCCAACTCAAGCGTTTCCTCGGCCCCCAGTACGCCCACCCACTGGTTCATCGCGACAATCTCGTGCTCGTGTGACTGATGGAATCTGTCACACGACAGATTCCATCACCATAGTGCGGCTCTGGCGATTTTTCGTGCTGTAGGTTTAGCATGGGAGCCATGACTATGGCGCAATGGCAGACTCTTTCCGACCGTATCAACACTGTGGCACCGAGCGCTACGCTCGCCGTCGATTCCAAGGCCAAGGCCATGAAGGCCGCCGGACTTGACGTTGTCGGCTTCGGCGCAGGTGAACCGAATTTCCCGACCCCCGCAAACGTGGTCAAGGCTGCGGCAGATGCCTGCCTTGACCCGAAGAATTACAAGTACACGCCTACGCCGGGCCTGCCCGAGCTGCGCGAAGCGATTGCGGCTAAGATGCTGCGCGATTCCGGCTATGAGGTCAATGCCGATCAGGTCGTGGTGACCAACGGCGGCAAGCAGGCCGTGTATGAATCCTTCCAGATCTTGCTCAACGATGGCGATGAGGTCATCATTCCCGCTCCGTACTGGACCAGCTACCCCGAGGCTGTGAAGCTTGCCGGTGGTGTGCCGGTCGAAGTATTCGCCGGTGCCGACGTGAACTTCGAGCCCTCGCTTGAGGCGCTGGAAGCGGCCCGTACCGAGCATACGAAGGCAATCATCGTCAACTCCCCGAACAACCCGACCGGAGCCGTCTGGAAGCCGGAAACCGTGGAAGCGATCGGTCGTTGGGCCGTCGAGCACCACATTTGGGTTATCTCCGACGAGATCTACGAGCACCTGAACTATGACGATGCGCACACCACCTACATCGGTGCCGCCGTGCCGGAATGCCGCGGGCAGTTGCTGGTGCTGAACGGCGTGGCCAAGACCTATGCGATGCCGGGCTGGCGTGTCGGCTGGATGGTCGCTCCGCTTGAGGTGGCCAAGGCCGCCACCAAGCTGCAGGGGCATATGACCTCCAATGTGGCCAACATCTCCCAGCGTGCTGCTTTGGCTGCTGTGGCCGGCCCGCTGGATGAGGTGCACGAGATGCGTAAGGCCTTCGACGCGCGCCGCCGTGCGATTGTGACCGCCTTGAACGATATCGAGGGCGTCAACTGCCCGACTCCGACCGGCGCGTTCTACGCTTTTGCGGACATCGCCGCTTTGCTTGGCAAGCCGCTGGGTCCCAAGGGCACAGTGTCCGATACGTCCGCTGACTTTGCCGCTGCACTGTTGGATGAGGCCCACGTGGCCGCCGTCCCCGGCGAGGCCTTTGGTGCTCCCGGTTACCTGCGTTTCTCCTACGCACTGGCCGACGAAGACCTAGCCGAAGGCATGCGTCGATTCAAGGAATGGGCTAACTGAGAAGAGTCGCGTGCTACGCGCGCGACACGCGATTTGCGATAATCCACCGGAGCCGTTACTATAACGACTTGGCGGTTTCGCCGTGGCGAAGCGTTCTCTACGGAACGCACGCCGAGGTGGATTTTCACCTAGGGAAGTGGCGCAATTGGTAGCGCAACGGTCTCCAAAACCGTAGGTTGTGGGTTCGAGTCCCGCCTTCCCTGCCAAGTTTCTAATAATCAAGCAGCTGACGCGAGGTACGGAATGGCTAAGACGAGCAAGAGTGAAAAGGCAGTCAAGCCGAATGTCTTCATGCGTATCGGTCTGTTCATCAAGCAGATCATCGACGAGCTTCGCAAGGTCGTGACCCCTACCGCCAAGGAACTGTTCTTCTGGTCTCTGGCCGTATTCATCTTCGTGCTGCTGCTGATGGCCCTCGTGACTGGCATGGACTTCGGTCTAAGCAAGGCCACGCTGTGGGTGTTCGGCTGATCCGCACAACCTAAGGTGAATAACAACGCATGAGTGATGAACTGAATCTCGAGAACCTCGACGCCGTCCCGGCTGAGGAGCCTGTTGTCGAGGCTTCCGAAGCTGCTGCCGATGAGGCAGCTGCCCCGGTCGAACCGGTCGCTGACCTTTCCGCAGAATCTGACGCATCCGTCGACAATGCAGATGTTGAGTCCGACGCTCCGGCGGCGACTGAATCCGCTCCCGTTGCTTCCACTCAGACCGAGACCGTTTCTCTGGATGAGGACGAGGAAGAAGTCAACGAATCCGAGCAGGCCGAGGAGACCGATGCCGGTCAGCAGGCCGTTGACGAATTCTCCAAGTCCCTGCGTTCCCTTGATGGCAAGTGGTACGTGCTGCACACCTACTCCGGCTACGAGAAGCGCGTGAAGACCAACATCGAGTCCCGCGTCGCCTCCTTCGGCATGGAAGACCAGATCTTCCAGGTCGAGGTGCCGATGGAAGAAGTCGAGAAGCACACCGAGAAGGGCAAGAAGGTCATCACCCGCGTGCGTGTTCCTGGCTACGTGCTGATTCGTATGTGGCCGGATGAGAACGCCCGCCGTATCGTTCGTGAGACCGAAGGCGTGACCGGCTTCGTTGGCCCGACCAAGGATCCGGCGCCGCTCTCCCGCAAGGAAGTCGTGGCGATGATGGCTCCGATGATTGCTTCCGAGGCACTCAAGGCCGCCGGCGACAAGCCCGCCGCCGCCAAGAAGCGCAAGGTCGAAGTCTCCTACGCCGTTGGCGATCAGGTCACCGTCACCGATGGGCCTTTCGCCACCATGGCCGCCGTTGTTTCCGACGTGGAGCCCACCACTCAGAAGCTCACCGTGCTCGTGTCCATCTTCGGCCGTGATACGCCGGTGGAGCTTGGCTTCCACCAGCTTCAGAAGCTAGATTAACTCCCAAACTTTGCAGAGCCCGACCATCGTGGTCGGGCTTTTTGTGTTGTCCGGGTGGATTTGCATAATAGGAAAGCTTGTGTCTGGAGAGGAGACTCGCTAGCACAGCACAGCAATATAAGTTGCGGGAGGAGACCGACCACAGGCCGATTGCCTGCAGCATGCACGGATAAATAATGAGTCAAGACCGAGCATGATGGCAGACAGCCGAACCTGAGGACGGCGACCATTCGAACCGCGTTATAGAAAGAAGAACCATAATATGGCTCCCAAGAAGAAAGTCTCGGCGCTGATCAAGCTCCAGATCCAGGCTGGCAAGGCCAACCCGGCCCCGCCGCTGGGCCCGGCTCTGGGTTCGCATGGCGTGAACATCATGGACTTCTGCAAGGCATACAATGCCCAGACGCAGGACAAGATGGGTCAGGTCATCCCTGTCGAGATCACCGTTTACGAAGATCGTTCCTTCACCTTCGTGCTCAAGACCCCGCCGGCTGCAGCTCTGCTGAAGAAGGCCGCTGGCGTTGAGAAGGGCACCGAGAACCCGCTGACCCACAAGGTCGGCTCTGTCACCAAGGCGCAGGTTCGCGAAATCGCCGAGATCAAGATGGAAGATCTGTCTGCTCGCGATATCGAGGCCGGCATGAAGATCATCGAGGGCACCGCTCGCTCGATGGGCATCACGGTTACGGACTGATAAGGAGAAGGACAGATGGTAAAGCGTTCCAAGAAGTACCGCGAAGCCGCTGAGCGCGTCGATCGCAACAACCTCTACACCGCCAACGAGGCCATCGCTCTGCTCAAGAGCATGCCCTCCTACAACTTCGACCAGACCGTCGAGGCTGTGTTCCGTCTGAGCGTTGACCCGCGTAAGGCCGACCAGCTCGTGCGTGGTACCGTCAACCTGCCTCACGGCACTGGTAAGACCGCCAAGGTCCTCGTGTTCGCCCGTGGCCCGAAGGCCACCGAGGCTACCGAGGCTGGCGCCGACATCGTCGGTGATGACGACCTGATCGCAAAGGTTCAGGGCGGCTTCCTCGACTTCGACGCCGTGGTTGCTACTCCGGACATGATGGGCAAGGTCGGCCGTCTGGGCCGTGTGCTCGGTCCGCGTGGCCTGATGCCGAACCCCAAGACCGGCACCGTGACCATGGATGTCACCAAGGCTGTCAAGGACATCAAGGGCGGCAAGATCGAGTTCCGTGTCGACAAGAACGGCAACCTGAGCTTCCTCATCGGCAAGATGAGCTTCGATGAGTCCGCTCTGGACGAGAACTTCAAGGCTGTGGCCGACGAAGTCAAGCGTCTGAAGCCGT
>OHAF01002628.1_pt1 | contig 13125 bp, 8 predicted proteins | sample 1577041 | NCBI WGS metagenome assembly OHAF01 (sample SAMEA3541495, study PRJEB24748) | human gut metagenome | biome: human gut; feature: human-associated habitat; material: faeces | place: China | collected 2012
CGTGTCTGCGCAAGTTGTGAAAATAGGTATTCGACCACCGGATGCGGTGTGTCCTTCTCGCCGTTTTTCAACAGCATCCCCTTGCGTTCCAGCGTCCGCAGCGCCTTTTCCGGGTCGATCTGCTCCGGCTCACAGACAAACCACGCTGGAACCGTCGTGCATTGGTAGAAATACGCCAGAAAGATGAACTCGTCCTCCGTAAAGCGGTAGCCGGTTACCATGCCAATGCCTCCTTCAGTCTTGCTTTTCCCGTGCGGGAAAGATAAACGACGCTTTCATCGTCCAGTGTCACGGTCATCGTGCCCGCGTCATAGGACAGGATATGGCGCTGATTGACCAGATAGCTGCGGTGTGTACGGACGAATCGGCTGCCAAGCTGCTCTTCAAGTGCATCCAGCGACGCGGAAAGCTCATATTCCTGCGCCGCCGTTACCAGAAACGTCTTTTTGCTGCGGCTTTCAAAATATAATATCGCGTCCTGTGCGATGGAATAGCGCCGGGCCTTGACCGTCCAGACATAGGTTGCCTGCGTCTGCACAGCAGACGGCTGCTCCACTGCGCGCAGCAGCCGGAACAGTTCCTCTGCTCCGACCGGCTTCAAAAGCAGCCCTGTCGGCAGCGTTTCGGCGGTCACAGCCTGAATCAGCTGCTGGAAGCTTGGTGCAGTCAAAACGATATGGTGCTGCGTCTGCCCGGCGCGCACCTGCGCGATGACCGGCTGTACACGGCCGCCGGCAGCGTCAAGAAAATACATGACCGTCACAGTCTGCGGCGTCAGCTGATCTGCAAATGTGCAGCCGGTAATCCTTGCCTCAACGCCGTTTTGGATCTGATACTGCACCAGAAGGTCCCGCAGATGCTTCCGGTCAGCCTGCTTGTCGTCAATAATATAAGTATCGTACATTCCGGATCACAACTCCTCTGCAGGCGCGGCAGTGCGCGGCAGATAGACCTCCGACAAACGTGTACCCTCGAGCGCGAAGCCCGTCTCCGGCGGGCGTATCCGTGCCTGTTCGGTGATGGACAGGCCGGTTTCGATCGCACGCTGCGCGTCCAGCTTTCCGCCCAGATGCACGCCGGTCTGATACGACAAAAACAGCTGAACGGCCTGCTTCTGGAAATTCTGCTGATACAGCGCCCGGTTCCACACGGCAAGGAAGGTCACGCCATAGCCTCTTCCATTTTTCAGCAGCGTCTCCCAGACATCTGTATAGGAAACCCGCGTACCAGGCGAATAACTCATAGCGCAGAAGGCATTGTAATCTTCAAACAGGACGATGACCGGTGGGAATGCCGTGCGCAGATACGCCTCGCATTCCGCCTCCGTGTGAGACGCAGCGTATTCCTTTTTTGCCGCTGCACGCGTCTTGAACAGATCGCGCAGATAGGTCATAAGCGAGAGCACGTCTTCATAGCTGCAGTACTGCCGGAACTGCGCGTCATACGGTGCGGTGCTGCCGCGGCAGACAATATGGCATTCCAGCTGCTTCTGCGAAATGCTCAGCAGCAGGTTTTCCACCGCCGCCTGCGCGCCCGCGCCCTGCACGTCGCTGATAAAGTAGCAGAACGTATCTTGCAGGCGCAGGCTGTACGGACAGATGCTGCGCGTGTACCAGCCGAGCGGAAGTGCATCCTCCGGCAGCGCCTGAATAGCTGTTTCCTGTAAAAATTCGGCATACAGCTGCTGCTTGTCAATATACCGCAGCGCCGGCGCGCGATAGCCGGACGCAGCGCGCAGCGCGAGCGTGCTGCACGCCTTCGGGTCGGCGACATAGGCGCACTGGAACTGTACGACACTGCCGTTGAAGATGGTAAGGCCGCTTCCAGGCTCACCCGTCGGCATCATTTGCGGCGTAAGGCCGAGATAGCTGTAATAATCCGCACGCTCGTTCAGCTGCAGCGGAATGGTCGTCGTAAAGTTCTGGCTCCATCGGCTGCGCATATCCATAGGTGCATTCATGGTCAAGATAAACTGAACGCCGCAGGCCATACCTTCGCGCAGCAGCTTCAAAAGCGCGTCAAAGCTGTCGGGCTTCTGCAAAAGCGCCGCGTCGATGAGGCCGCAGAGCAGCTCCCTATGGGTGGGCTTCGCGTTGTCGCCCAACCACTTGCCGTAGTGATTTTTCCCGCGCTTCGGATCGGCGATTACGGAGAGCCGATGCTCGCTGCAGATGGCGTCGCTGAGCCTTGCCACCGCCCTGCCGGAGCCGAGGAAATCGCGGAACTTGTGCTTGCAGTCCAGCGTGGTGGAGTTCCAGATGATGTGATTGTGAATGTGCTTTTTGTCGGTGTGCGTGGCAACGAAAAAGGCATGTCTGCCTTTCAGAAACCGCTCGGCAAACTCATAGCCTACGCGGTTCGCATCCTCCGGCGTGATCTCACCCGGCTTAAAGGACTGGCGTACCTGATAGGCGATCACGTCATGTCGCTGCTCCCGCCCTGTGACGGTCTGGTACTGGCGCTTGGAGTAAAGAAACTCCGCATCAGCGGTTTTGGGGTCGCACTGATAGGCGGAGATCAGCTCGCCGCCCTGCGTCTTATCTGGATTCTTGGAATAGTCGATGCGGTCAGTCAGGCAGTCGGCAATCGTCTTGCCCTGATTAACGTGCATGGAAATGATGCGTGTGGTCGCCATGGGGCGCGGCCTCCTTTCTGTGAGACGGATTTGTAATTTCTTTTTTGAAGTCTTCCGTATTTTTCTTGTATGCTTGCGCTGCCATGTGCTATAATATGATATAAGGAGCGTGATACGAAATGACCTTTGGCGAAGCCATCATCAAGCTGCGCAGCGAGCGCAGGATCTCCCAACGTCAGCTTGCGGAGGAATTGAACGTGAGCTTCACCTCCGTCAATCGCTGGGAGAATGGAAAGACGATGCCCAATAAAATGACGGTGTTCGTCATTCGCAAATACTGCGAGGAGCACGGTCTGGATTTTTCTTATGACGAGGGGGGGCGGGCATGAGCTGCAAAATGACGATTGAACAAATATGTGGTGCGGTGGAATCGCCGCTCTTTGACCGCAAGAGCGCGCGGATTGACGCGAAAGCCCTTGCCGTTCACCTGATTGCATTTGCCAACGCGGACGGCGGCGTGATCGCTGTTGGCGTAGAGGACGACGGAACAATTACCGGAATTGACAGCTACGCAGAGAATATCAATGAGCTGCTGCGCGCGCCGTTTGACTTCTGCAAGCCCTCCGTGCGGGTGGAAACGGAGCGGCTGTCCTGCACCAACAGGAACGGAAAGCCCGACCACATCCTGCTGATCGAAGTCTTGCAGAGCAGCGACCTTCACGCGAATCAGGCGGACGAGGTTTTCTTCCGTGTCGGGGACAAATCCAAGAAGCTGAATTTTGAGGAGCGCTTGCAGCTTATGTATGCAAAGGGAACGCGGTATTTTGAAGACACGCCGGTTCCCGATGCAGGGCTGGACGACCTTGACCTCGGCTTTGTCAGGGAGTTTACTTCAAGGATCGGCTATCGGAAAAGCCCGGAGGAATACCTCCGGGAGAACAAGGAATTTCTCTCCGAAAGAAGCGGAAAAGAGGAAGTCAGCGCGGCGGCCATGTTGCTGTTCGGCAAAAATCCGAAGCACTTCTTTCCCCGCGCCCGTATCCGCTTCGTGCGTTACGAAGGAACGGAGGCAAGGGTCGGCGCAAGGATGAACGTCATCAAGGACGTGATGTTTGAGGGGCGCATCCTTCAGGTGACAGAGAAAGCGCTGGAGTTTGTGGGAAGCCAGATCAAGGAGCGCACCTACCTCGGCGCGGATACGCGCTTTGTCACGGAGCCGGAATACCCGGAGTTCGCGTGGAAGGAGCTTATCATCAATGCCGTTGCGCACCGCGATTACAGCATCAAAGGGACCGACATCCAAATCAAGATGTTCGACGACCGGATCACTGTGGAAAGCCCCGGCACTCTGCCGGGAATCGTGCGGCTGAACAATATGCGTCACGTTCACTTTTCCCGCAACCCGAAAATCGCGCAGTTTTTGCATGAGTACGAATATGTGCAGGAGTTCGGCGAGGGTGTAGACCGGCTCTATGAGGTCATGGAGGCCGCCGGTCTGCCGCAGCCGGAATACAAAGTAGAGGCGTTCATGCTCTATGCCACGATTCGGAATACGAAGTTAGGCGGCAACTGTGGTGGCACCACACCAGTCACCACCACAGATAGCACCACAGACACCAGCACAGTCGCAACGATTTTGGCTTTCTGTGCGCAGCCTAAAAGCCGTGAAGAAATCATGTCCATGTGCGGACTGAAGAACAAGAACCATTTTATTAAAGCACACCTCAAGCCCCTGCTGGAAAGCGGACAGCTTCGCATGACCATTCCCGACAAGCCCAACAGCCGCAATCAGAAATATGTTGCGGTTAAATCGGAGGACTGATATGTTCACCTATATTTCCATTGAAGAATTTGCGGACGGCGTAGTAAAAAACAACAAGGATACCAACCGCAAGGAGCTGATTGCCTCGCTGCGGGAGGCCCTTGCCGCCAAAAGGAGCGGCGCAAGGTGCATGATCTGCGGCGCGCCCATCTGGGCGGCAGGCAGCGGCGTCACGGGGACGTACCTGTGCTTCACCTGCACCACCGGAGAGGCCGACGACAGCGAGGACTACGAGATCGAATAAACAATACAAGCGCGGAGCATATCGCCCCGCGCTTGCTGTGTAATATGGCGTTTCTGAAATTGCACAAAAATATAGCTTTTCAAAATGTTTTGCGCGTTTCTAAAAATGTATCACCCGTAAATCCTGTCCTGAATCGCGTAGCGCAGGACGTGGAGCTTTGCTAACAGCCATGTCGCCAGCATGGGAAGCCCGTAGGGGCTTATGAGGAACGCAATCACCAGCAGCCCCACGCCGTAGCTGACGGAATCCACGAAGATGATGAACAGACCGAAGAAGCCGAGAATGGCGGCGGGGATGCAGAGGATGCCGCTGGACAGGCTGACGACGAACACGAAAAACCATGTGACGACAGCAAGCACCGCAAGGATGGGCGCAAAAAGGATTTTCAAAAGGAAACGCATATCAATATCCCTCCAGTTTTGTTTGTTTCTGCTTTCAGCATACAGGAAGCTGCCTTGCCCTGCAAGGATGCCGGACCGCAAAAAAGCAGGGGCGGCTTACCTCGCAGCAAGCCGCCCCGCATGGGATAAATACCCCTTTATTTTATGGCGGCAAGCCGGGACAGGATACCGCTTGCCGCCTGCCAGATCCGCTCCTGATTTTGGAGTATATCATCCATATCCGCAGCGTAAACGCGCCCTGTTTCATGCACCCGCCGCGCAAGCTGATTGAGATTATTAGACGAATACCGCAGCAGCGACACCATCTCCCGCAGCTCCGGCAGGTCGAGCTTCACCACATAGCCGTCAATGGCCATTTTCCGAAGATATGCGCCCATGTTCGTCGTGCCGAGCTGCGCCATCTTCGCCTCGATCATCGCCCGTTCCTCCGGCGTCACGCGGACTTTGAGCTGGATGTCCCGTTTCCGCTTCGCCATGTCACAGCTCCATATCCTTCTTCTTTGCGGCAGGCTGCTTCTGCTCCGCCGACGCCTGTTGCAGCTTGGAGCGGACGGAGGGACGCCGGAGGCTCTGGCTGCGGTCCTCGTCCTTGCCGATCAGGGCAAACACGCCCCTGCGGTCTTTGAGGGTCGTGAGGGCAAGGGTGGAAAAGGGCAGCAGCTTTTGCAGCGCCGCCGTGTCCTTCGCTCCGGCGCGTTCCATGAAGTCACGGGACACCTCTGCCATGAAATGCGTTCCGCCGGGGCTGTTGGGCTGCACAGGCTCTTGCAGCTTGCCCAGCAGCCGCGCCGCCTCCGCTTTGATCTCGTCGGCTGTGAGGGGCTGCTCACGCCGCGCCCCCGTGAGAAACAAATCCGTCAGACCGGGATGTGAGCTTACCACAAACTGCACCGAGCGGTCGCTATCCATGCCGTCTTTGTTTTCATAGACGGGGATGGTATTCGCCCAGCGCTTGTTGTCCCGCGAGATGCGCCCGTCGTAGTCAAAGTGCCGGACGGTGGCGGCGAGGACATAGAGCATCCGCTCCTGCCCGAACTGCTCCGCCACCTGTCCCACCGCCGCAGTGTCAAGGCGGTTGTCATGATAATTGTCCCGGATGGCGGCTTCAATGGCCTCCTTACAGCTCACATTGGCGCGGAAGGACGCGCGGTAAACGTCCAGCTTCCCTTGTTCCCGCGCGTGGTCGGCGGGATAGGGATAGACCGGCAGCTCACGGAGTTTTTTGGCCTCGTCCTTTGCCGTAGCTTCCACGCTGTCGCGGATCGTGTCCATGTAGCCGGTTTCCAGATCGGAGAATTTATCATAGAGGATCGCCATGGGCGAGGGGGACAGCAGCAGCGCCCGCGTTTCCGCTTCGCTGAGCGTCAGCTCCTCCATGCTCATCAAAATATCCTCCCGCACGGTGTATTCATAGCTGTGATGGAGGATTTCCTCCGGGGGCTGGCCCTTCAGCCAGTCCCGGTACTTGTCTTGCTCCCGCGAGAGCTTGTCGTATAACGATTGCTGTAATGCCTCGTTCATATTCATCGTGCCTCCTGTTCGTGAGATTTTTTCTTTTCCCCAGCACCGTGGACGCTGGGCGCTTTCAGCTTGTCGAGGACGGAGGGGCGTTTCGCCACCACATTCTCCGCCGCCTGTTCCATGGGCGTCCGGTCGTCGATGTTCAGCTCGGCGTTCAACTCCGCCAGCCGCGCGGACTTTTCACGAAGCTCCGCTTCCTGCGGGAACGGCTTGCCCAGCTCCGCCTTGGCCGTTGCAAGCTGCGCCTGCACGTTTTCAAGCCTGCCCTGCACCGTTTTGTACCGCTCCGGCATCTGGGCGAGGGCGTTGTCGATGCGGACAAGGTTGCCCCTTGCGTCCTTGCCCAGCTCTACCCGGTGGCTCATCTTCCCCTTGAGCGTGAGAATGAAATCCTTGCCGAAGTTTTCCACGGTCAGCGACATGGCAAAGCCCCGGTAGCTGCCAATGGGAACGGGCTCCAAGCCCTTTGCGTCCTTGAACGCCTCCAGCAGTGCCGCGCCCGCGTTATCCTTGTCGGTGAGAAGGTCGCCCTTGACCTCCATACCCGCAAAGCCGTCCTTGGGGTGGGGATGGGCTTCCAGCGTTTTCATATCCGTCTCAAAGCCGGAGAGGAAGCCTTTGTTTTCCTCGATCTGCGCCGGGAAATGCCGCAGGATGTTGTCCTCCAAGCGGTACTGCTGGCTCTGGTGATTGGCCTTCATCAGCCGCAGCCGCGCCACGTCCACGTCGAGGTCCATCTTTTCGCGGATGCGCTCGTCTCCGGCGCACAGCGCCTTGATCTCGGCATAGGAGAGCGCCGCCTCGTCAATGTCCTCGCAGCTTCTCACCGGGGATTTTGAGGTCATGATCTGGGAGATGAATTTCTGCTTATTTTCCACCGTCTGCCAGAGGTAGGCGTCGAAGGTGGATTCCGTGACATAGCGGTAGATATGTACCTCCTTGTTCCGGTTGCCCTGCCGGATGATGCGCCCGCTGCGCTGCTCCAGATCTCCCGGCCTCCACGGGCAGTCGAGGTCGTGAAGCGCCACAAGCCTGTCCTGCACGTTCATGCCCGCACCCATCTTGAAGGTGCTGCCCATGAGCACACGCACCTGACCGGAGCGCACCTTTGCAAACAGCTCCTTCTTTCGGACTTCCGTATTCGCCTCATGGATGAACGCGATCTGTTCCCTCGGAATCCCACGGGCGACGAGCTTTTCCCGGATGTCGTCGTAGATGGTAAAGGGCGGCTCCTCCGGCCCGGTTTCCGCGTCAATGGCAGCCTCCAGCGCGTGAAGCTCCGGGCTGTCCGTGCCTTTCGCGGCGATCCTGCCGCTTTGCGCCGCTTTACCCTTCGGGGTAGACAGGTCGCAGAACACGAGCTGCGTCAGCTTCTCCGTCTGCCCGTCCTGCCAGATGCGGTGGATGTTGTCCACGCACAGATTGACCTTGCTGTTCGGGTCATCCGGCAGGTCGGGGTTGATTACCCGCTGGTCAAGGCCCAGCTTGCGTCCGTCCGAGGTGATCTTGAGCATATTGTCGGTGCTTGCGTCCACGCTCCCCGCGTGGACTTTTGCGGCGCGCTCGGACAGCTCCTGCACCATCTGCTGTTGTAGCGCCGTGGGCTGTGTGACCTCGGTGTGGTAGATGGCGGTGGGCGTGGGAAGGTTTAGCTGATCGGCGGTCTTGATGTCCGCCGCCTCCCGGAACAGGTTCATCAGCTCCGGCAGGTTAAAGAACTTGGCAAACCGCGTCCGCGCCCGGTAGCCTGTCCCCTCCGGGGCAAGCTCGATGGCGGTGGTGGTTTCCCCAAAGGCGGAGGCCCAACAGTCGAAGTGGGTCAGACTGTTGCGCTTGAGCATATCGTGCTGCAAATACCGCATCATGGTATACAGTTCCGTCATGGAATTTGAGATGGGCGTACCCGTGGCGAAGGTGACGCCCTTGCCGTGGGTGATTTCGTCGATGTACCGGCATTTTAAGAGCATATCCGAGGACTTCTGGGCGTCGGTGGTGGAAAGCCCCGCCACGTTTCGCATTTTTGTGTAAAGGAACAGGTTTTTGAAGCTGTGCGCCTCGTCCACATAGAGCCGGTCTACGCCGAGCTGCTCAAAGGTCACAACGTCGTCCTTGCGGGCGGCGTCGTGCAGCTTTTGCAGCTTGGTTTCCAGATTTTTCTTGGTGCGCTCCAGCTCCTTGATGGTAAAGCGCTCGGCGCGGCTGGCCTTGAGTTCTGCAATGCCGTCCTCGATCTCCCATATCTGCTCCTGCAAGAGCCGCTCCTGCCGTTCTCTGGATACTGGGATGCGCTCAAACTGGCTGTGGCCGATGATAACGGCGTCATAGTCGCCGGTGGCAATACGGGCGCAGAACTTCTTGCGGTTGCGTGTCTCAAAGTCCTTTTTGGTAGCCACAAGGATATTGGCGGAGGGGTAGAGCCGCAGAAACTCCGAGGCCCACTGCTCCGTCAGGTGGTTTGGCACCGCAAAGAGGGATTTCTGGCACAGGCCGAGGCGCTTGCCCTCCATGGCAGCGGCGATCATCTCGAAGGTCTTTCCGGCCCCCACCTCATGGGCAAGGAGCGTATTGCCGCCGTAGAGGTCGTGGGCGATGGCGTTGAGCTGATGCTCCCGCAAGGTGATCTCAGGATTCATGCCCGGAAAGATCAGGTGCCTGCCGTCATATTCCCGGGGACGGGTGGAATTGAAGCGCTCATTGTAGAGCTGCACCAGCTCCCGCCGCCTGTCGGGGTCGCGCCAGATCCAGTCACGGAACGCCTCCTTGATGGCCTGCTGCTTCTGCTGGGCGAGGGTGGTTTCCTTACTGTTGAGGACGCGCTTTTCCTTTCCGTCCGCGTCCCTTACGGTGTCGTAGATGCGCACATCCCGCAAGTTCAGCGTATCTTCAAGGATTTTATAGGCGTTGGCGCAGTCGGTGCCGTAGGTCATGCGGGCGTTGATGTCGTTGTAGGGGATGCTGTTCTTGCCGGAGATGTTCCACTCCGCCGTGAACTCCGAGTAGTTGACCTCCAAGGAGCGGCGGGCATACAGAGGCGGCTCCAGCAGTTCGAACATGAACTGCTGAATGTACTTTTTGTCGATCCACGTCGCGCCGAGACGCACCTCAATCTCCGAAGCGTCAAGGTCTTTCGGCTGTGCGGCGCGCAATGCCTCCACGTTGGGCAGATAGCCGGGGCTGTCAACGGCGGCGTTCTCCGCCTCCCGCAGCTTTTGCCGGACGTTGCCGGAGAGGTATTCGTCCGCCGTCTGCCAGTCGCCGTAAACAGGGTCGAGGAAGATGACGCCGTTCAGCTCGTCGATGAGGTCGTCCTCGCTTTTGCCGGTGAGCTGGGACATATACGCCATATCCACGCGGGCTTTTTCCCCAATGGACAGGGCGAGAGCTTCTGCGGCGGTGTCCACGCTGGTAACGGACTGCCGCTGCCGGATGGTGCGCTTGGTGAACATATCCGCCTTGCCCTTGAGCTTGGTCTTGTCCTCATCGTCCAGCATTTCAAGGGAGCAGAGCAGGTAGTAGGAGCTGTCGTCTGCAAAGGCGAGGGCGTTGCCCCGGCTGTTGATGAGGCCGTATTTCTCCGTGAAGCGGTCATAGAGGCGGTTGAGCTTCTGCTGCTCGGCGCGGATGGAAACATCGTCGGATTCCCACATCTGGAGGTCGATGAGCCGGTGAACGCAGTCCCGCAGCTCGGCCATGCCCTTGACGCGCTCCCTTGCGGTGGCGTTCAGATTGGGCTTGACCATGACGGAGTTCTCACGGTAGTACACCTCGCCGTCCACCACGGCATAGCTGTAATTCTTCACGCTGGGGTCTGCCGGAATGGTATCCTGTATGGTTTCGTTCTCACCGAGGTCAGGCAGCTCTGCGGCTTCGTACTTGCCGCCGATATTCTGAATGGCGTATCTGAGCTGCGTGGCAAGGGCCAAATCCTCATACGGTTCCACAGTAAAGTCCTGTCTGCCGTACTGCGTACTCTCCGAGGTCTGTCGGCCTAATACCATTTCGGGGTTGTCGATGAAATACTGATTGATGGAAAATCCGTCCTCATTTTCACCGAGATGCACCCAGTCAGGTTCAATGTCGATGGGTCTGTCACGCTTTTGCAGGAAGATGATGTCGGACACCACCTCCGTACCGGCGTTGGCCTTGAACGCATTGTTGGGCAGGCGGATCGCACCCAACAGCTCCGCCCGCTGCGCGATGTACTTACGGACTTCGGGAGATTGTTTGTCCATCGTATAGCGGGAGGTCACAAAGGCGATTACGCCGCCCGGACGCACCTGATCCAGCGTTTTGGCGAAAAAGTAGTCATGGATGGAAAAACCGAGCTTGTTGTAAGCCCGGTCGTTGACCTGATACTGTCCAAAGGGCACGTTGCCGATGGCAAGGTCGAAGAAATCCCGTCTGTCGGTGGTTTCAAAGCCTGCCACGGTAATGTCTGCCTTGGGATAGAGCTGCTTGGCGATTCTGCCGGTGATGCTGTCCAGCTCCACACCGTACAAGCGGCTTCCTTGCATCTCCTGCGGGAGAAGCCCGAAAAAGTTTCCGACGCCCATGGCAGGCTCCAAGATGTTGCCGGTCTGGAAGCCCATGCTGCCGACAGCCTCATAGATTGCCTTGATAACCGTGGGACTGGTGTAGTGGGCGTTCAGCGTGGAAGCCCTGGCGGCGGCGTATTCCTCCGGGGATAGCGCGGCGTACAGCTCCGCAAATTCGTCTTTCCAGTTATCCTTTCTTTCATCAAAAGCATCCGCAAGTCCACCCCAGCCGACATAACGGGATAGGATTTCCTGCTGCTCCGGCGTGGCCTGTGCGCCCTCAAACTCCAGCTCTTTCAGAAGATTGATTGCCGCCATATTCGCCCGGAACTTGGCCTTAGCGCCGCCTTTGCCGAGATCATCGTCCATGATGCGGAAGTTTTCCGCAGGCGGCTTTTGCGGCACAGGCGGCTCCGGCTCGGTGGTGCGGATAGTCTGGATTTCAATGTCATAGGGAAGCTGGCTTTTCTCGCCGGGGTAGAACGCTACGGTTTCCGTGGTAAACTGCGGCTGCTCCGGTTTTGCTGCTTCCGGTGGTGTCTGTTCCGGTTGGGAAACTTCCGGCTCTTGAACGGAAATGCTCTGTTCAGCTTGCGCCTGTGTCCGGCTCTGCGCCTGCGCTTCCTCCAGAAAAACGGCGCGCAGCACGGGAGCGGCGTCCGGCCACAACAATCCGAGGGCGTGTACGCCCTTTTCCCCATGCACCTGCGCCTGAAAGCCGCTTCTTGAGGTGATGAAATCTGCCTCGGTGCCGTCCTCCAGCGTCATGGTGTCCGCGTCCGACGCGGCGAAAACGTTGGAAAGATACGCGCCGATGGCGGCGTTGCCCCCGCCCTGCCGGAACAGCTCCCGCACCTCGTCCCGGATGTCAGGCGTGAGGATGCCGTTCATCAGGAGGTCGCGGAGGTCGTCGTTTCTGTTCCGTGCGGGAAGATAATCTGTTATGGCGGCGTTCCGCTCATCCCGGCGCAGCAGCCGTTCAAAGTTCTCGCGGCTTTCGGCGCGGAATACGGGATAGCGGAGCGCAGGGTCACGAAGCTGCACGTTGAGTGCGCCGACCTCCGTGATTTCAAAGGGTGTGTTGTCCAGATAGACGGTATCGCCCACGGCATACGGCGCACGGAAAATCATGTTTTCCTGTTCGTTTTCGGCAGTGACCTCCTTGACAGGTTGCGTCTGCTCCGCAGCGAAGAAATAGCCGGTGTCGAGGTAACGCTCAAAAACGGTGCGGTCTACGCTGACCGTTTCCTGCTCCGGGACGCTTGGCAGAGTGTACCAAACATTATCTTCGTCTACACGCTCGACCACCATCAGAGTTTCCCGCTGTTCGGCTGCGGTGGAAGAAAAGCCGTCGCCCACGCGATAGGCATTCCCCAGCGGCGTTGTGAAAACCGGCACGTCCGGCTCCATACCGCGGCTGCGCTGAATACTGGAGAGGTAGTCAATGGCGTTAGATTGTTCCGCGAAGCGAAGCACCTGCCCACCCTCCTCATAGAAGAGGTCAAGGGCCGAGTCCCAGATGCCGGTAATGCCGCCCTCGTTTGGGTGCAGACGGATGGAAAAACGGTCCGGTGAGTCCATGTACGCCGCCTGCGCTTCCTGCGCCGCGATCTGCTCCACATCCGCCATGACCTGCCGGACGAAGGGGCTGTTGCGATTAGCCTCCGCATCCACAACCTGCCCATTTACAATACCTCGTTCAGCAAGCGCTTCCCGGATGGCGATGGGGTCAATGTTGTCAAAGTTGTCCTGTTCCTGCTCGGTGTAGAAGTTGTCGTCCTTGATAAGCTGCGCGATCCGCCGCTGCACCTTGGCCCATGACAGCGTGACCGGCTCGGAATTTCCCACGGAGATTTGCAGCGGCTTGGAGCTGTCGTCAACGCCGTATTCCGCTGCCAGCCATGCGGCGGTGTCCCGGTCGCGGGCGTGAGCCTTCATATAGCGGACAACTGCGTGCTTGCTTTCAATCCTGCCGTTCCAGCTCTGCAAGGCAGCGTCGATGTCCGCCTGCGTCACCTTGTAGGGCG
>OHAF01002630.1_pt1 | contig 13117 bp, 14 predicted proteins | sample 1577041 | NCBI WGS metagenome assembly OHAF01 (sample SAMEA3541495, study PRJEB24748) | human gut metagenome | biome: human gut; feature: human-associated habitat; material: faeces | place: China | collected 2012
TGTGGCCCCCAAGATCATCACCCCCCAGGGCAACCCGGACGCCGATGCCTACAAGTTCGATTACAGAATCTACTACGATGTATTCGTAAACAAGAGCGGGCTTGACGCGGTTTGGGCATGGCTTTCGCCTGCAATTACAATAAGCTCTGATCTTACCGATAAGAGCGTTACCGCAGGCAGCATAAGCGGCTCGCTTTCGGTTACTGCGACAAGCAGCGGCACGCTTACCTATCAGTGGTATTCCTGCAAGGACGCGAACAAGACATCAGCCGTCAAGGTAGCAAATGCAACCACAAGCTCCTTTACTATACCCACCGCGCTTACAAAGGGCACATACTATTACTTTGTAAGAATTATTGCCGACGGAATCGCGGGAGTTGACTCGAAGGTCGCGAAGGTTACGGTTGGTTAAGCTTAAATAATCAGCGGTATGAGGGAGGGGCAACCCTCCCTTTACTTAAAAAAGGAGGTCAATTTATGAATAAACCCTTTGAAATATTTGAAGAATACCGTAAGGCCGCCGATTTTAAATCGGCGCTCGGGAAACGCGGGCTTTACGAGCAGAACCGCATAAACGAGCGCTTTTACATCGGCGACCAGTGGTACGGCGCCAAATGCGGAAACGACCGCCCGCTTGTTCGGCACAACATAATAAAGCGAATAGGCGATTATAAAATGTCGCAGATATTAAATTCGCCGCTGTCGGTGACGTTTTCCGCCGAGGGCATTCCGAATTCCGGCAGTGCACAGGACGAAAGGATAAGGGAAATAAACACCGCAATGTCGGCGCTCGGCAATTATTACAGCGTCACGGCAGAGCGGGTAGGGCTTACATCCCTTTATGCTTCTGCGCTCAGAAACGCCTACATCAGCGGCACGGGAATTTTATACACCTATTGGAACGGAGACATTAAGACCGGGCTTTATGCGGACAGAGAATCCCGAATACCGATAAACGGAGATATTTCCTGCGAGGTCTTGAGCGTTGAAAATGTATATTTCGGCGACCCGTATATTTCGGATATTCAGCAGCAGCCCTATATTATTATTGCAAGTTGCCGTGAAACAGAGGCGGTGCTCAGGGAAGCCAGACGACACGGGGCGGATATTTCCGAGCTGCGTGCCATAGAGGACGATTCCGACGACGGCAAGGTTACGGTTTTCACAAAGCTTTTTAAGGAATATAAAGCGGGCGGCGGCTATACAATTAAAAGTGTAAAGGTCACCGAAAACGCAACGGTAAGAAAGGAATTCGGGACGGGACTTTCGCTTTATCCGCTTGCGGTTTTCTCCTGGGAGAAAAGAGGGGGACTGGCTTACGGTGAAAGCGAGATAACCTATTTAATACCGAATCAGATAGCCATTAACCGCATGATAACCGCAAGCGTATGGTCTGCCATGACGACCGGCATGCCGATGATGGTGATAAACGGCGATACCGTACCCGACGGCATTACCAACGAACCGGGGCAGATAATTAAGGTTTACGGCAGCAGCGAGGAGGTAAACGGCGCGGTTAAATATGTTGCGCCGCCCGATTTCAGCCGTAATTTCGAGCAAAGCCTGCAAGCGCTGATAGACAACACGCTTACGCAGAGCGGTGCAAATGAGGTAGCGCTCGGCGACAGCCGCGCGGATAACGCAACCGCGCTTATAACCATGCAGAATGCCGCGATTATGCCGCTGCAGATAGTTAAAAACCGTTTTTATTCATTTGCGGAGGATATTTCGAGAATATGGGCGGATTTCTGGATAGCCTGCTACGGAAAGCGCGGAATAAAGATAAAGGATTCGGACGGAGTGAAATACTTTGCTTTTGATTCCGAAAGGCTTCGCGGGCTTATTATAAACGCCAAAATCGAAGTGGGAACGGGTACTGTTTACAGCGAGCGCGAGTGTGTAAGCACGCTGCTTAATCTTTTTGAAAAGGGTATTATCAACAAAACACAGTTTTTGGAGCGTCTGCCCGACGGTATCGTACCTGACAGACAGGGCTTACTAAGGGATGAAATCGAGGAGGAACGGGATGAAAGCGTTTGACATATACAAAAGAGCGATGCGGCTGCTCGGTTACGGCGATATTTTAAACGACGAGGCACTGCGGCAGCGGTTTGAGGAGCAGAGCGCAGAGCTGATATCACAGATAGCGGCGGATCTGCACATACAGGGAATTTCCTCTTTATCAGATGAGCTTGAAGCCGACGCACAGCAGCTTGAAGCGCTTGCCTGCGGCACTGCAATGCTTATATCCTTAATAGAGGGGGACAGCTCAAAAAACCGCATTTTTACCGCGCTTTACAATGCCAAGCGCGCATCATCTCTTAAAGCTAAAGCGATAATTGCGGATGTAATGCCGCAGACGGAGGTGGACGGGCAGTAATGAAATTTACTTCACTCGGCGAAAGGCGTGAGAAATGCTGCCGTATAAAAAGCCTTGACGGCGGCGTAAATTTCTCTGCTGCGCCGCACAATATTGCCGATAACGAGCTTTCCTCTGCGGAAAATGTCGAATTTACGAACGGCGTTTTAAAAACAAGGGCTGGACTTTCAGCAGATGAGTATGATATAATCAAAAATGAAACCGATTCCTATGCGGAGGATATCGGGTATACCGTTACGGGAGCAACCGCATTTATTAACGGCAGGAATAAACACATTGCCTATGAGCGGACATATGACGGCGATTCAAATTATGTTTATTCGGTACTTTTACTGGACGCAGACGGCTCTGCCTCAGCCATCGGGCAGATAAACTTCAGCCGTGTGAGCGACGATACATTTTTCACGCCGTACAGTATTCTGTTTTACGGCGGCGCACCGGTAAAGGGCGGGGGAATTTTCGCTCTTGTTACGGCAAGGAACGAATATAATCATTCCGAATACAGCTATAAGGTTTACGAAGTAAACAAGGCGATGACCGCCTGGCTGCCGGTCACGGATTTTTATGAGCCTGTGGTCATGATAAACGGAAGAGGAAACAATTACGAAACCGCAAAGTCGACCAATTTGGCATACACCGCGTCTCCGAAGCTTTTGGAAGCAAGAAACATCCTCACAACGCGTTTTAAGGCGTATTTTACATCGGACGGAAGCTCAACCTCCTTTCGGCTGCCGTACAGCGGGCTTGCGAATGAATCGGTGACCTGCCGAATATACACAAGCCTTACCGATTATACCGAGTGGGTGATAATGCCCGATGCCGTCAGTGATACGCAGACATTTTATACGGCGGAAATAACAATGCGCGTTGACCGCGGCAAGGGAATAGTTTATTTTACAGGAGCGGATAACAAGGATTATCCCGTACCGGCAATGTCTATGTACCATGAAAATAACATATGCGTCCGTGCGGGGAAAAGCGCCGCGAATGAAGAGCTTCGGGAGATATGCACCCTTACCTGTTACGCCGTATACGATTCAAAGCTTATTTTTTCGGGCGGCTCCGAAAACGGGAAGATCTATTCGGTGGCATATTCAAACCCGTTATATTTCTCCGAGAAAAACACTTCAATTATAGGGGAGACCGGCAGCGGAATAAATGCGCTTCTGCCGACTAAAAACGGAATCCTCGCGTTTAAGGAAAATGCCGTATACAAGGTGAAGCTGAACAGCGGAAATGCCTTGAATACAGGCTCGCTGCTCGCGGATGACGATTCCGTTTTCTATGACAGCGATACCTTTTCGCAGGCAAAGCAGGCGGATATAGGCTGCGTTAACAGCCGAGTCTGCGTTCTGTGCGGAAGCTATCCCGTCTGGCTTTCGGGAGACAGAAAAATCTATACCGTGAATTCGGCTACAGGTAAGGTTACCGAATTATCGAAACAGGCGGAAAAACTTCTTGACAGTATCGGTTCTTCCGAAATAAAGACAGCGGCCGCATTCGGCGAAAGCGACAAATATTGGCTTATGCTCGGCGGCAGGGTGTTGATAATGCATTTTAATTCCGAAAAGGGGAGTCGGCAATATTATATCCGCAGGTATGAAAAGTGCCGCCCGATAGATATGATTGCTTCGGGGGTGAATCGCCGTTATATATGCGTCGGAAGTGATGGCAGGGTGCTTTATTATGCAGCCGACGGGTCTTTAAACGCCGATACCGATATTACGGGCGGTGCTTCCGGGACGGTAATAAGCAGCGTTCCGTATTCATCCCGCTTTACAGCCAAAAGCTTTGATTTCGGCACGCTGACGCATAAAAAACATATTGAAAGCATATCTATTACCGCCGCTTGCGGCGGACGGCTTAAAATAAGGCTCAGCGGCGGAGGCGAAGAGGAGATATCGGTAGATCTGACCGACAGCAGCTACTGTGCCGCAGAGCTTAATGTCCTCCGAATTATACCGCATATAGGGGCGGTAAGAGCACTCGGTCTGGAATTTGAGGCAGACTGCGGTATGGAAATAGGGGAGATATCAATAAATTACAGAGAGGCATAATATGAAAAAGTTTTTTATCTGTTTGATTTGCATTTTTACACTGGCAGGGTGTGCACCGACGCGCAATTCTTCGGGCAATAGGGAAGAGCGCTCCGAAAATATCGGTGTTTCATCGGGCGGGGTGTGGATTTCGTACAGCGAGGTAAACTCAATGCTCAAAAGCGAAAACGGCTTTAGGGCGGAATTTGACAGGGTGATTCAAAGCTGCAGGGAAGCGGGACTAGGCGAAATTTATTTACATATCCGCTCGCACTGTGATTCGCTCTTTAAATCCGATTATTTTCCGCAGAATAAATTTGCGAAAGAGCTTGACTATGATCCGTTCGAATATGCCGTGAATAAATGCCGAAGCAACGGAATAAAAATTCATGCCTGGATAAATCCCTACAGGGTAAATGCCGCCTCAGACGATATAACCGCACTTGATAAGGACAGTCCCGCTTATAAATGGCTTAACGATGATAATGCTGAAAACGATGTAAATGTGGTGCGCTTCGGCGGGATATATTTAAACCCCGCCGAAAGCGCAGTGCGGGAGCTTATAATAAACGGTATAAGGGAGCTTTTGTCAAAATATACGGTGGACGGAGTGCATTTTGACGATTATTTTTATCCCACCACCGACGCCGCCTTTGATAAAGCAAGCTATGAAAAATATTGCGCCGACGCTAAAAATCCGATAGCTCTTGACGACTGGCGGAGAGCGAATGTAAACACGCTGCTTGCGGGCTGCCGCGCCGCAATAAAATCAATAGGCGGCGAAAGGGTGGATTTTTCAATCAGCCCGGCGGCGTCAATTGAGAAAAATTATTCGGAATATTATGCAGATGTCAAATTATGGGTGAAAGACGGTATTGTCGATACAATAATACCGCAGCTGTATTTCGGATTTGAATATCCGACCCGGGAATTTCGCTTCGATAACCTAATGGACAGTTGGGCAGAGCTTGCCGCCGAAAACAAGGCGATAAAGCTTGCCGTCGGCTTGGCGCCGTATAAGCTCGGTACAGACAGCGAGCCCGATTCGGCCGAATGGAAAAACGGCACAGATATTGTGGCACGGCAAATCAAGGCTTGTCTTGACAGTGAAGCGGTAACAGGTTATGTATTGTTTTCGTATACATCGGTTTTTTCGGATTCCGAACAGGCGCATGAGCAGCTTGATAAAATTAAGGAAGCAACAGCGGCAACAAATTCACAGCAGCAGCAATCCGTGCAATAGACTTAAATCCGTATCGAAACAACAGTGTAGGAATTTCGATACGGATTTTTATATTTTCGTTGTTTTATTTTATTGTACGATTTCGGTGGGAAACAGAGGTACTCATGAAAAAGATACCTCTATAAAAAAAATATATACAATTGCGTGAAATGTATCTTTTACGCAATTAGGGGAAGAGATTACTTGCTACCACAACGAAGAATAACATTGTACAGGTCGGTCAAAAATTCGTTCCAAGCTTGCAGACGGATACGGTGAAGAAGTATTTCATAATGGTCTAAATTGTCCAAGGCAGACAGCCTTAAGCAGTTTTTCAAGTCTGATTCTTCCTGTTCAATGCTGTTACCCTTGTTATAGATATACTCGAAAAGATAATCACGAAGAGTCATAAGCTTAACCCCAATCAAAAAAATAATAGGGCGCGCCTACTACGTGTAGGCGCTGCCCCTACATCACCCCAACAATACAAGGGGCATTTTGCGAATATCAAGACACTTTCATTTCATTTTTCTTCAATTGTATAGCTTTCATCTAAAAGGTTTCTAAAATCGTCCATAAGGTCACGAACTCTATCAGAAAGAAAAGATGATACATCACTAGAAGAACACATATAATAACCAGTATCAAAAGATTTACCACAATTCATCTGTAAATCATTCAAATATAAGCAAACATCAATATTACTTAATGTGCTCATCAAATCGTCCATTACATCCATAGAAAAAACATACTTTTTCATAATCATTTTACCTCTTTTAAATAATATTTCAGCTTAAAATATTTAACCCAGTCGCTGACCTCAAAATCAAAGTAATGACCGTCACCGTCACGCCGTAAGACGTGAACAACAATATTTTCGGTCAATTTGGGGCAAGCCCTTAAAATACTCCGTACAACATGTTTTTCGCTTACCTCTACCCATTTAGGGTCGATATAATCACGGTCATAACAACTATACACACGCTTTATTTTTGTACGCATTTTAAACAACAACCTATTCAAAAAATAACAGTCACGAAAAGCCTTTTTCAAACTCTGCAATATCTTGTTGAGTTAAAAACTCATCAAAATTATCAGGTTGAAATTTATCCCACTGACGGCAGTCGCAAAGGTATTCTTTTATCTGTCGATAATGAAGAATGAAGTCCCGACCGAACTTTTTACCGCACTCACGAACTGAAACGCCACGTAAGAGCATTTCAGAAGCTAGCAAAATATTATCGTAATTGCTTTCCTCATTAGCTTTAAAATAGCCGGGATTAAAGCATTGCACAATACTTTTATCATACTGGTATTTACCCGCGGCAATCGCCTGAACAGTGCTATGCGTAAGGTACTTATACATTTCAAATTCATCAGAACACTTTTGAGCGGTCGTTGTAATGTCCTTACCGTCTTTAACAAAACCGTCAAACCAACGGCGAACGGCGGACAATGAACAAGCATTGTATGTAATCAAAACAAGATGTGTATGAGGCTCTTTCAATGTACCGTCTTCCCTGGTGTCTTTGTCGTGATAAGCATACGCATAAGCCCGCAACTGATTAAGATGTTTAGCTATACATGATTCAAGCTGTATTTGATTAAGATAGGTTATGCAGCTAAATTTTCGATACCTACCCGAACCGCCTTTTAATTTCAAGGTTGTTACCAATTTTTTCACCCCTCAAATTCAATTTTTATTTTTTTAAGGTCAGGCAAGAGGACTCTCGTTGGGCGCTCCCCTGTCTTATGTTCTACCCGCCCCGTAGGTTTTCGCCGCTGCTCTATGGCAATGCGCTGCTCACTACATCTTCATACGGCACTTAAGCCGTCGTTTTTTCTGAATAGTACCTGACCTTTATCCTCTACCCTATTATTTTAGCTCCAAACAAAACAATAGAGCAGAGGAAAGATAAAGTTTCTTTAAACAACTTTATCGTTTACTATTGTATTTTATAAACACATTAAAATGGTGAACAAATTGTAAATAATTCTATTTTAAAACACATTAAAGCATAAAAATACTTTTGAAACTTCATAATCCGAAAAAAATATGGTACAATTCAATTGTAATTACAGAAAACAAAGGTGATAAAATGAAAACTAAAGACATTTTGAGAATTGAAAGGTTAAAAAGAAACCTAACACAAGAAGACGTTGCAAAAATTTTAAACATTGCAAGAGCATCATATGCACAATACGAAACAGGAAAAAACACACCCACAACCGAAAGCATAATAAAACTCGCTGAATTATACAGAGTTTCAACAGATTACCTACTGGGAGTAAATTTTACCGAGGTCCTTAAAACAGGTTATCTGCAAGGAAAAGAAGACGGCGAAGAAACAGCAGAACAAATAATCGCAAAACTTGAAAAGCCAAAAAGAGTAAGGAAAAAACGGACAACATAACAGGCTTACAATATGTAAAAGTATGTCAATTTCATTGTGCATATTGACGGAAGAAAAAACCGTAAAAGCCAAAAACGGTAATTTTACACCTCAAAAACACAGCTTAAAAAAAGGTTGTGTAATGCCAAAAACCGCATAAATAAGCCTTGCATTTTCAAAATTACACAAGTCCGTCATTTTGTTGTGTAATTTCATTTTGCTTTAAACCCGCATAAATAAAGGCTTTATTTTAAAAATTACACATTACACAGCGGGAACTATGACGCGGATATAGTTCCCGCTTTCACTTTTCCCGTAAGTCACATAAAAGCTATAGCTTTTTTTTCGGTAATAGGGCGAATATACCCTGTTCAATCCACGAAAGCCCAACTCACGACCTAGCAGAGCGATTCTAATGTAGTCTCATGCTATGATATAACATTCGCGCACGGCGCGAAGAAGCGAGGAAGCAAATACAGGGGCAAGCCCCTGTACCCCAGTTTGTGCAAATATACGGCTATTTTCGAGGGAAGAATAAATTATGAGCAAAATATTAACAAGCTCCAGGATCTAAACACATATTAAAAATTTGTGAGCTTACAGGGCAAAATAAAACCCCTCTACCATAAGATAAAGGGGTTTAACAACAATTTAACGAAAAGTTTCACGCAATTAAGGGAAGGGATTATCAATTTTTTTCTTATTTAACGCCGTTCAGATCGTAAGCAAAGGTGTTTGAACCGCTGCTTACGGTGCAAGATGTAATTATTCGTATCCTACAATAACCGTGCCGGATGAGCTTCTTTCTACGGTGGAAATTACTCTTTGAGCATTGTCGTAAACGGTCACGGTTGTACTGCCGTATTATTCAAATGGTATGTAACAGTATAGCCTTCCTAACCCACGGGAGAATGTATCTATTATCCCGTGAGTTAGATTTATCGGGGAAAACTGTGCTGATGATAAATACCGTTTACTGCGGAGAGCATTTCATCTCTCCCTCAGTTTACAGTTTCAATAATATTTAATTGCTTTTCATATCAATAATTCTGAAGATTTAAGTCCCATTTGGGATTATAGATGCCAATTCTATCATAATAGTTGCCATAATTATAATCATCGTTAACATCCGCTTTACGCACCAGCTTTAATGTTGAAATTTTTGACGTGTTATGATTTATTTCATCTTTTAAATAATATTCAAAATACAATAAAAATTCAGAATCTGCAGTAGTTATATCAAAGTAAGCCAAAGCCGTTTTAGTTTGTTTCCCATTATCAAACAAATCTCGAATATGAGTGCCGGAATCTATAATATTTTCACATTTACCACTATAGCAATTGAAAATATATTCCAATCCCAAATTGAAATCCTGAGTTTGAATAGCTTTATCCGTAAAACGGTTTTTTAATTCTTCTCGATTATTATTTTCTATCATATTAATAATAGAAATTGCCACTTCTTCAGTTTTTTCTTTTTCTAATTGAATCTTATCTTTAGAGTTACAACTACAAAAGAAGTTCATAAGTAAAATTACCTCTGATATTAGAATAATTTTGAATACTGTTGTTTTCATATAATCACCATAGCTTTTCTAACTCACGGAAGAATAAAAATTATCTCCCGTGAATTTTAAACATGCAATTAAACTTAATTGTTTAATACAGCCTCTTCAAAGCGCTTAATAACATCTATCTCCGAATAATCTTTAAAAATGTTATCGTCAGTAGGATAAGTTGCGATATGGTCATCATAAATGAATATATAATTATTTTCTAACTTATATAGTGAAATGTTATTCTCTGAAGCTATTTCGCTAAAAACCGAAAGAGGATTATCATATACTGTTTCATTTTGATCGCGCAACACAATACTAACGAAGTTGTTTTCAACTTCGGTAACATTTGACAATGATATTCCGTACTTGATAAATTGATGATGTAAATTGGCATATGAAGAAATATCAAAGTGCAAATTGTCATCATAATTTGTTTGAATATCCATATTGTTATTAACAATTTCGTGAACCGCGTCATTTTCAATAGCACGAGAAGATAGTATTAAAACAACAATTATGCATATTATCGAAATACATCCAATGCGAAATTTCATTACAATAAACTCCTTGAAGTTGACTCCAGATATAATTTGCAAAGCTCTGCTGTTTTTCAAACACTTATTTAAAGCCATTTAACCGCCTGACAATCAATCATCATCTTCATATTCTTCTAAAGGAGCAAAATATTCAAAGACATGCCATAAAGCAAGACCTATAAAGTAAATTGTCCATTCAGGAAAATTAAAAATATAATCATTAACTTTTTTGAAACCGACGACGACCGAAAAAGCCAATAAAATTATTACAGTTAAAGATAATGCTCTGTTAACCTTGAATTTTTTGCTGCAAAACTTGCAAGTAATTACCGGATTATATTTATAATTGGTTTTATAAAAAGGCAAACCGTATTTTTTGCAGCAAGGGCATTTACTGTTTGTGATATAACTTATTTTCAATTATATTCTCCCGCAGTTTACAGTTTCAGTAATATTTATTTGCTTTTCGTATCAATTTCGAATTATAGATTAAAATATATTTCATCAATATTATTTTTCTTGCCGAAATAATAATTCTGCCAATAAGTCAGAGAAATCAACAACCATATTCCGCCCATTAATAGAAAAGCTATTGTTAAAATAAGTGATTCACTGATTTTGTTAAACAAAATTTTCGAAATGGGCAAAATCAAAAAAACAACAGGAATAACAAAGCTACAGCGATTGCTTTTATATTTCTTTTTCTTATTGGATTTAAACTCAATGCTGCGATATACCAATGCGGATAAAATAATCATCAATGAAATTAATACGGCAATAATATACCACATTGAAAAGCTTAATTTTTTTGAAATAATATACAGCAGAAATAAAACATAAAATAACAAAGCCGAAATTGCAGTTACAACCGCATTATACAGTATAGAATATGATATGTGTTTTTTGATACCCTTGGCTATTATGAAATATATTACATATAAAACGAGAACGAATAATGTAAAGGCAATAGGAATGCATATAAATCTTTTTTCATTTAAAAAATTCAGCAGAAAGCCGATATCCATAAATACTACGGTAAACGAAACCAGCAAGCCGAACCAAGTTTTCATTAATCTTTTTTCGTCATTCTCTGATTTTAAAGATAAGAAATCATATATATAATTATTTTCCATATCAACACCTATGAACGGTTAATTTGTTCTTTATGTACCGTGCAGTTTAAAAATAAAACTGCACGGTACACATTTTAATAAATACTACTGTAATATATTATTATCGCGTAAAATCTTTAGAAAAGAGTCTTTAATTAAGTATCCTTCTCCTTCATCTGCAAATCTAATATAATACAATCCGTTCTTTTCAAAAATATATGGATAGTTTTTAAGCTCGGGATGTGCGGCAGGATGCCAGGTAAATTTGGATGTCTCTTCTTCAAAAAAATCAAAATATTCAACCGATTCATCCGAAAAAACATCGGCGAACACCGTCTTAATATCGGTATTGTCTATTTCAAATATCTCCTGCTCATAATCATACCCGTCCCTCAGCCAGACAGTGATGCCGCGACTGCAAAAAATAAAATCCGGAGAGTCTGTATTATCGGAATAAAACATAAATACGCCTAATGGCGGGATATACCAAACCCATCCGATTTCAGACAGTTTTTCGTAATCACAGATCCATGTGCTGTGCTCAGTACGAATATATTTTGTATTGTTATATATTATATCCTTGGTATCCTCGTATTGCGTGACCTTATTATATTTACAGGAGGTTAAGGATAATAACGATATTACGATGGCTGCAGATATAAAAAATTTTATTAAACCTATTCTTCTTCGCATTTTATACCTCCAAAACGCTCGTTAAACAACGAATTGCCTGTATAGATTTATCTGTCCGTGAATCGCGGGCCAGCGCGAGGAATTTTTAAGGGTTACAACTATGTATTCGTTTTCGGTGGTATTGTTTTTTCCGAAGGACGCAATACAGAAGCCCGATTCGTTAACAAAGCCTGTTTTGCCGCCGATAATGGTTGCGGTTTCGGGTTCGGTGCCGTACATATAATTAAACAGCGTGGCGCTCATCGGCAGCCCGTCGGGGTGCTTATTGGTCGGGGTGCTTTTATACTGATATGTGGAAAGAATTTTACGGCAAAGCGGATCTCTGATTGCGGCTTCAAGTATTATTGCCATATCGTAAGCCGTGGTGTAATGATTCTTATCAAACAGCCCGGTCACATTTGTGAAATGAGTATTTTTAAGTCCCAATTCCTTAACCTTTTTATTCATCAGCTCGACAAACTGCGCCTCACTGCCTGAAATTTTGATTGCGAGAGCGATCGCCGCGTCAGCGCCTGACGGTAAAATCGTGCCGTAGAACAAATCGGTCATTTTAATGACCTCGCCGCTCGAAAAGCCCGCTACGGTGGCCTCGGCAACATATAACGGATCTGTAATATCGGTGGTCATTGTAAAGGTATCATCGTAGCTTTTTATATTTTCCTGCGCGACTAAAACGGTCATAATTTTAGTGGTTGAAGCGGGATAAAGGCGCTCCTCGGCATTGCGCGCGGCTGTGACCTTGTGGGTGCTTAAATTTACAATTATTGCCCCGCCCGCGTCATTTGACGCGGGAATCTCCGCAGTATCCGCGCTGAATTCATAGCTTATGGGAGGCTCGGACTGCTCATCCGGCTTTGTAGAAAGTGCCGTCGAGGTGCCGCTGTTTTTATCCGGCACCTCATTACGGATTGTCCTTCGCGTAACAACCGAAACCGTTACGGCGACAATTGCCATAACCGCAACTACGGCAATTATTGCCGCGGGACGGATTTTTATAACCCGGTAAAGCGGGCTTTTATGCGTTTTTTTATGAGTCGGTTTATATGCGGAAGCGTGTTTTTCTTCGTGAATATTCTCGTCAGAGGTATTATTTGACAGCTTTTTTTCAAGCGCTTTCATATATTCGCTGTAATCACTTTGAGCCATAATAACACCCCCTGAAAACTAAATTAAATTCAACTTAAAA
>OHAF01002631.1_pt1 | contig 13116 bp, 10 predicted proteins | sample 1577041 | NCBI WGS metagenome assembly OHAF01 (sample SAMEA3541495, study PRJEB24748) | human gut metagenome | biome: human gut; feature: human-associated habitat; material: faeces | place: China | collected 2012
TTAGGGCTATGCCCGAAAATGAAAAACCACCCGCTAGGCGGGTGGATGTTTATTGTTTTTTGTCGAAATATATTTACAGATACATGTCAATATATGACAAAATTTTCCTGTTTCTAAATATATAATAGATTCCGCACTACATAATTACGGAAGAGAAAGAAGGTGGACTATGTACTATGAATTATACATAGATGTATTTTTTTTAGAAAATTTTATGTTAGACAGTCTGCTTTTAATGGCTGTAAACCGTGTTATGCAGTATAGGAATTCTTATGCGCGGATGCTTGCAGGAGGGGCAGCAGGCAGTTTTTTGACTTGTGTTGTGATAGCGCTTCCGCTTATGCCGGCGATAAAAACACTTCTGTTTGGCGTTGGGATTAATAGTGTGATGATATTTGCGGGACTTGGCGGAGATGTTTTGAAAAAGGGTAGAAAACAAAGTAAAAAAGAACTGGCTGCCTGGTTTTTGAGGACGCTGATCGTTCTGTATGCAGCGGCAGTTGTCTTCGGAGGGGCTGCGAATCTGTTTCGTCCGTATATGAAATTTGCCGGAGTGTTTTACGCAGTATTTGCAGTCGGATACTTTGCATTTACGGGAATGTGGAAGTTTATATCGCGCATAAGACAGAATACGAAAAATCTTCCGGAAGTAACATTGTATACAAGTCTTGGGGTAAAGAAAGTGATCGGTCTTATAGATACGGGAAATGAGCTCCGCGATTTTGCGTCTGATGATCCGGTCAATATTATTGATCCGCGATTGGCAGAGTCTATTACGACACATCCGGAATGGGAAAAAGGCTTTCATATGATTCCGTACAGCAGCATCGGGGGAGATGGAGTGATGAAGGTGTTTCGGATTGAAAAAATGTGTATTCACATGGATGAAGACATATGGATAGAAAATCCGCTTCTCGGGATGAGTGAAAGAACTCTTTCGGAAAAAGAACGATATGAAATGATCCTGAATCCGGGGATCTTTTTATAAGCGGGAGTTAAAAAATATGGATTAATATCTTTGACAGTTTATATTTACTGCCGCTTAAAATTACTAAAACAGGGGAATATAGGAGGATATGACATGATGATGAAAGTAGCTGTTCCGCAGCGGTTTAAGTTAAGAGTAGTACCTGATGTGAAAACCTTGATTTTCGGGAGCGGGAGAGAGGTGCATTATATAGGAGGAACGGAAGTTCTTCCGCCGCCTCTTGAGGGGATGAGAGAAAGCGAGATGATTAACCGGCTCGGAACAGAGTATGCAGAGGATGCAAAAAAAGTATTAATAGAACACAATCTCCGGCTTGTTGTATACATTGCGAAAAAATTTGACAATACAGGCGTAGGCGTTGAAGATTTGATTTCGATCGGAACGATCGGTTTGATCAAAGCAATCAATACGTTTAATCCGACAAAAAAGATCAAACTTGCAACATACGCATCCCGATGTATTGAAAATGAAATTTTAATGTACTTAAGGCGTAATAGCAAGACAAAGATGGAGGTGTCCATCGACGAACCTTTGAACGTTGACTGGGATGGAAACGAGCTGCTTTTGTCGGATATTTTGGGAACGGAAGAAGATACGATTTATAAAGATCTGGAAAATGAAGCGGAGAGAAAACTTTTGATTCGTGCTCTGAATAAACTTAACAGCAGAGAAAAGCTGATTGTAAGTATGCGATTTGGATTGGATAATCCGGATGGAAAAGAAAAAACACAAAAAGAAGTCGCAGATCTGCTTGGGATTTCGCAGTCATACATATCGAGGTTAGAAAAAAAGATCATGCAGAGATTAAAAAGGGAAATGGTAAGATATGAATAATAGATGAAAAAATAAATGTATGCAGTCGGTTTTCGGCAGCATACATTTATTTTTATAATCCGGGAAAGTAAACAGATCAAGCGCGGTAATAGTGAGCGTAAAGTCCGTTTTTATCAAGCAGTGATCCGTGAGTTCCGCGCTCGGCAATGCCATCTTCTGTGATGACGATGATTTCATCGGCGTTTTTGATTGTAGAGAGGCGGTGTGCGATTGTGATCGTTGTTCTGTCTTTAGAAAGTTCTTCGAGACTTTTTTGTATTCGCCGTTCGCTTTCATTATCAAGAGCGCTGGTAGCTTCGTCAAGAATCAGGATCGGAGGGTTCTTAAGGAAGACACGGGCAATAGAAATCCTTTGTTTTTGTCCTCCTGAGAGACGGGTTCCGCGCTCGCCTACATAAGTGGAATATCCATCGGGAAGTTCGCTGATAAAATCGTGAATATTTGCACGTTTTGCGGCATCTATGATCTCTTCATCCGACGCGTCCGGTTTTCCGTAGGCGATGTTGTCGCGAATCGTTCCCGAAAACAGATATACGTCTTGTTGTACAACGCCGATATGGCTTCGAAGACTTTTTAAAGTCAATGTTCGGACGTCTTTTCCGTCTATTGTGATCCTGCCGCCTGTCACATCGTAAAAACGTGGCAGAAGGGAACAAATCGTTGTTTTTCCACTTCCCGACGGACCGACAAGAGCGACTGATCTTCCGGCGGGAATTTCAAAAGATATGTGAGAAAGGACAGACGTATCGTCATCAGCATAGTGAAAAGATACGTTTTCATAGCGGACGAGGCCTTTTACATCTGTTAATTCTTCTGCGTCGGAAGCGTCTTTGATTTCAGGTTCTGTTTCCATGACGTCAAGAAAACGGCGGAATCCGGCAAGACCTTTTTGAATCATTTCAATAAGTTCTACGAGGATTTGGATCGGACTGATGAAAATACCGATATAAAGTGCATACATGGCAAGGTCTCCGACGTTCATGAATCCTTTTGCGATAAGGTATCCGCCATAGATAAGAGTGACTGAATACATCAACCCCTGAAACAGAAGATTCCATCCCATAAAACTTCCGATACAGTGATAATTCTCTTTTTTAGAGAGAAGAAAAGCGTGATTGCTTTTCTGGAATTTTTTCCGTTCTATTTCCTCATTTGTGAAAGATTGTACAACACGGATTCCGGCAAGGGTATCCTGGAGACTTGCATTGACATCTCCGATCTTTCTCCGGTTATCCATAAATGTTTCTTGCATTTTTTTGTTTTGGCGTATGGAAAAAACGAACATACATAAAACAATAATGGCAAGGGGCAGGGCGAGCCGCGCATTGATCAGAAAGAGGAAAATAAAAGAGCCGATGATCTTTACGACAGAAATAAAAAGGTTCTCAGGTCCGTGATGTGCAAATTCGGCAATGTCAAACAGATCGGAGACGAGTTTGCTCATCATCTGTCCTGAATTATTTTTGCTGTAATAAGAAAAAGAAAGTTTTTCATAATGATCAAATAGTTGTCGGCGCATATCACGTTCCATGCAGGCGCCCATCATATGTCCCTGGTAACTTACATAATATTTGCAAAGACTTTGTATAAGATACATGAAAAGAAGTCCGGCTGCAATGAATGGGAGCGCATGAAGGATGAGACTGCTGTCTTTCGTAAACAAAGTATTTGTCAGCACGCGCAGGATCTGCGGGTAAGCAAGATCGACAATGCTGATGAATGCAGCGCAAAGAAGGTCGATAAAAAAGACGGTCTTGTACGGTGAGTAATAGGTGATAAATTTCCGTAATGTATTCATAAACGTTATGCTCCTTTTTGGTAAAAAATACTGTTCTTATCTTAGCACATGAGATTTTTCTTGACAAGGCAGGGGCGCTGTAATAATCTAAAGGTCGCGGGATGAACTGTTACTAAAGGTCATATATTGATTAAAGGAGAGTTATTATATATGAATATATATCTTGCCCCATTGGAAGGAATTACGGGATGGATTTACCGCGGCGCCGTACAGAAGTGTTTTGGAGGGTTTGACAAGTATTTTATTCCGTTTATTAAGCCGAATCAAATGGGACGTTTCAGCGCGAGGGAGAAAAAAGATATTCTTCCGGAACATAATAAGGGGATGCATGCTGTTCCTCAGATATTGACAAATTGTGCAGAGGACTTTGTACAGACGGCAAAGAAGCTGGAACAGTACGGGTATAAAGAGATTAATCTGAATGTAGGATGTCCGTCTAAAACTGTTGTGACGAAAGGGCGGGGAGCGGGCTTTTTAGCATTTCCGGAACGTTTGGATCTTTTTCTGGAAGAAGTGTTTCAAAATTGCCCGATCGATATTTCTGTAAAAACGCGGATCGGAACAGAAAGTGGTGAGGAATTTCCGAAACTTATGGATATTTATAATAAGTATCCGATAAAAGAGCTGATCATTCATCCCCGTACACAAAAAGATTTTTATAAAAATATTCCGCATATGGATGTGTTTGAAAAAGCGCTCGGCACAGGAAGGCATAAAATATGTTATAACGGAGATCTTACATCGGAAGAAGATGTCCGTAATCTTTCGGAACAGTTTCAGGAAGTAGAGAGTATAATGATCGGCAGGGGAGTTCTCGCCGATCCGGCGATTGCCCGGAAGATAAAAGGCGGAGATGGTGCGGATAAAGCGGAAATGCGTCATTTTCATGATATGCTATATGAAGCATATTGCGAGGAAATGTCCGGTGAAAGAACAGTTTTGTATAAGATGAAAGAACTGTGGTTTTATTTGGCGTCCTCTTTTACTAATAGCAGACCATACGCAAAGAAGATCAAAAAAGCGGAAAAATGTGCTGTGTACGAAAAAATTATAGAGGAACTTTTTGCGAATGAGGAAGTAATATAGAAATACAAAAAACAGCCGGATCTAAAAACATCCGGCTGTCTGTAACATAAGGATAATAAGAGGGGAGGAGTAATCCTTCCCCTTTGTTATTTTATAAAGCGTGCTCGTATACGGCTTCGGAAGTGAGCTGCACTTCCAGTTTCTTAAAGATTTTAATGTCTACGTCTGACAGCATGACAGATGTGTGCGCCTGGCATCCTGCAAGTTCGGGAAGCTGGGAAAGGGCAAGGCGTGCCTGCGGATTTGTTGCCGCGCTTGCGGATAGGGCGATAAGTACTTCATCTGTATGAAGCCGTGGATTTTTGCTCTTTAAATAATCTACTTTTAATTTTTGGATCGGTTCGATCGATTCAGGAGAAATAATATGAGTTTCGTGATCGATACCTGCAAGCACTTTTAGTACATTTAACAGAAGCGCCGCGCTTGCTCCGAGAAGATTGGTTGTTTTTCCGGTGATGATCCTTCCGTCACGCAGTTCAAGAGCGGCAGCGGGACCGTCTGTCTCTTTGGCGCGCTCTAAAGCTTTGATTACAACTTTGCGGTCTGTGACAGTAATCCCTGCCATATTCATAAGAAGTTCGATTTTCTGAGCTTCTTTCTCGGAAGTGCTGCCCTTTGCAAGAGCGTTCAGAGCATCAAAATAACGGCGGATGATCTCTTGTTTGGAAGCTTCACGGCAGGCTTCGTCGTCGCAGATGCAGTTTCCTGCCATGTTGACGCCCATATCAGTAGGAGACTTGTAAGGACTTTCTCCGTAAATCTTTTCAAAGATTGTATTTAATACAGGGAAAATCTCAACATCACGGTTATAGTTGACAGTCGTTTCTCCATACGCTTCAAGATGGAACGGGTCGATCATGTTTATGTCGTTTAAGTCGGCAGTTGCCGCTTCGTATGCAAGGTTAACCGGATGCTTAAGCGGGAGATTCCATATAGGGAACGTCTCGAATTTTGCATATCCCGCAAGAACGCCCCGTTTATGCTCGTGATAAAGCTGGGAAAGACATGCTGCCATCTTGCCGCTTCCGGGTCCGGGAGCAGTGACGATAACAAGAGGTCTGCTTGTCTTGATATAATCATTTTTTCCATAACCTTCGTCGCTGATGATAAGCGGAATATTAGATGGATATCCGGGAATAAGATAATGAAGATATACCGGAATATGCAGCTTTTCAAGTCTGTTTTTGAACAGGAGGGCACTTTCCTGACCGGAAAATTGAGTGATTGTAACACTTCCTACATATAATCCCTGATCCTTGTATGTCTGAATCAGACGGAGAACATCTGTGTCATAGGTGATGCCCAGATCTCCGCGGATTTTATTTTTTTCAATGTCTTTGGCGCTGATGACGATAACGATCTCTGCCTGAGAACTCAACTCTTTTAAAAGACGGAGTTTACTGTCAGGAGCAAATCCCGGAAGAACACGGGACGCATGATAATCATCAAACAGTTTGCCTCCGAATTCAAGATAAAGCTTGTTGCCAAATTTTCCGATCCGGTTTCGGATATGTTCGGACTGCATTTTCAGATATTTTTCATTGTCAAAACCGATTCTCATTTTATTCTTCTCCACTTTTTTGTTCATTTTAATCCTGCATGCAAAAGAATAGCGGCAGGACACATTTCGTACTCAGTATACTATAAAATCTAACTGTTTTACAATATTTTCATAATCTTTTTATTGATTTATGCAAAAGCTGTACTTATAATGGTAATAACGTCATGCACGTTGTGCAATGACGCCGAAGATTTTTAGGAGGAACAGGATGGATAACAACCAGAATAAGAAGAATAATAAAAATAATCCGAATAATAACCGGCAGGGTTTGGGCATTGTGCTTATAACGACCCTGCTGGTGGCTTTTGTATTGATCGGATTCTTTTCTGCTATGGGCAATACAAGTCAAAGGGAGATCAGTTATGACAAATTTCTTAAACTTGTAAGTGAACATAAAGTAAAAGAGGTAAAGTTAGACAGTGAAAAGATTTATATTACATTAACGGACAAAGCCCGTGAGGAAGCGCGGGAAAAAGCTGTTGAGAAAGCGGAAAAAGAAGGACGCCTCAGTCCGTTTGAAGAAGCGATGGAAAGATTGCGTATCCAACTGCCTTCCGTAAAAAAAGAAGGGAAAGAACACGCGCCTGATTTTTATACGGGATATGTTGACGATGATACGCTTGTGACAAAACTTGACCGTGCCGGGGTTAAGTTTCAAAGTGAGATTCCGGATACGATCGGTCAGTTGTTTTTTGAAATGTTTGTCACGGTGATCCTGCCGCTTCTGCTCATGGTGTGGCTGTTCACATATATGATGAAGCGCATGAATAAGGGCGGCGGAATGATGGGCATTGGAAAGAGCAATGCGAAGATGTACATGGAAAAAGAAACAGGAGTGACGTTCCGGGATGTGGCAGGAGAAGATGAAGCGAAAGAATCGCTTCAGGAAGTCGTTGATTTCCTTCATAATCCGGGAAAATACAGTGGGATCGGAGCGAAACTTCCGAAAGGAGCGCTTCTTGTAGGACCGCCGGGAACAGGAAAGACACTTTTGGCAAAGGCGGTTGCGGGAGAGGCAAAAGTTCCGTTTTTCTCATTATCGGGTTCTGCGTTTGTGGAAATGTATGTCGGTGTCGGAGCATCCCGTGTTCGTGATCTGTTCAAACAGGCTCAGCAGTCGGCTCCGTGTATTGTGTTTATCGACGAGATCGATGCGATCGGAAAGACAAGAGATACGGCGATGGGCGGAAATGATGAGAGAGAGCAGACTCTGAATCAGCTTTTGGCGGAGATGGACGGATTTGATACGAATAAGGGACTTTTGATTCTGGCGGCAACAAACCGTCCGGAGATTCTTGATCCTGCGCTTCTTCGTCCGGGACGGTTTGACAGACGGATCATTGTTGATAAGCCGGATCTGAAAGGCCGTGTCGATATTTTAAAAGTACATGCAAAAGACGTTCGGATGGATGAGAGCGTGGACTTGGAAGCAATCGCGCTTGCAACATCCGGAGCAGTTGGTTCGGACCTTGCGAATATGATCAATGAAGCGGCGATCAATGCAGTAAAACACGGAAGGCAGGTTGTGAGTCAAAAAGATTTGTTTGAGGCGGTTGAAGTTGTTCTTGTCGGAAAAGAGAAGAAAGACCGGATCATGAGCGAGGAAGAGCGGAAAATTGTTTCTTATCATGAGGTAGGTCATGCCCTTGTGACAGCGCTTCAGAAAAATACAGAGCCGGTACAGAAGATCACGATCGTTCCGAGAACGATGGGCGCGCTGGGGTATGTGATGCAGACTCCGGAAGAAGAGAAGTTCTTAAATACAAAGAAAGAACTGGAAGCGATGATCGTTGTTGCGCTCGGAGGACGTGCGGCGGAAGAAATCGTGTTTGATACAGTAACGACAGGCGCGTCAAATGATATTGAACAGGCAACGAAAATCGCCCGTGCCATGATCACGCAGTATGGAATGTCAGACAGGTTCGGACTGATGGGGCTTGAATCGATCCAGAACAAATATTTGGACGGCCGTGCGGTTCTTAACTGTGGAGAGGCGACAGCGGGAGAGATTGACGAAGAAGTAATGAAGATGCTGAAATCTGCGTACGCAGAGGCGAAGAAACTTCTTTCCGAAAACAGAGAAGCTCTTGATAAAATCGCGGAATTTCTCATTGAAAAAGAAACGATCACAGGAAAAGAATTTATGAAGATATTCAGAGAAGTAAAAGGAATTTCCGAGCCTGAAGAAGGCGCGGTATCCGGTATAGAAGAGCGTGGGAGAATTGCGATGAAATAAGGAAATAAGGGTTGTTTTCCGTTTGAGAGAAAGCGGAGAGCGATCCTTTTTCTTTTGAAATCATAAAATCCGTCGAATCTTTCGGAATTTTGGAAGAAAAGAATTTCCGGGAACGGATAGTTTGAGAATAAGAGGGAAAATGGATGGAATACAGAAACAGTTATATATCGCCGCTTGGCAGGATATTGCTGACAGCGGATGAGATCGGACTGACCGGACTGGCGTTTGAAGGACAGAAAAATGCTGTTCAAGGTTTGATTCGGGAAAGTGAGGAGAAAGAGACAACACTTTTTTCGGGTGTGAAAAAATGGCTGGATATATATTTTTCAGGAGTGGAACCGGACTTTCAAATACCGATTCATTTGGAAGGAACCGATTTTCAGATGTGTGTGTGGGAGATGCTTTGCACGATCCCGTATGGAGAGACAACGACATACGGCGCAATCGCAAAGCAGATCGCACATGACAGAGGGATTTCAAAGATGTCGAGTCAGGCGGTTGGAAATGCTATCGGACGCAACCCTGTGTCGGTGATCGTTCCGTGTCACAGAGTGATCGGAGCAAAAGGAAATCTGACAGGATATGCAGGCGGAATTGAGAGAAAAGCAGAGCTTTTAAAAATAGAACAAAACCAAAATGCCACTGAGCAGTATCCCTTTTGATAAAGTGAAAGAGAATGTTTATAAAAGATAAGTTTTTCTTGTTTTTTTATATATGGGAAGTATAATAAAGTTTATGGAAAACAATAATTTTAACATACAGGAAGAATTAAAAAAGCTTCCCGCAAGACCGGGCGTATATCTTATGCATGACGAGCGGGACGAGATCATTTATGTCGGGAAAGCGATCAGTTTAAAAAACAGAGTGCGGCAGTATTTTCAAAGCAGCAGAAATAAAGGCGTCAAGATAGAACAGATGGTGACGCATATCAGGCGTTTTGAGTATATTGTGACAGATTCGGAGTTGGAGGCTCTTGTATTAGAGTGTAATCTGATCAAAGAACATCATCCAAAATACAATACGATGCTGATGGATGATAAAACATATCCATTTATCAAAGTGACGGTGAATGAACCCTTTCCGAGAGTTTTGCTGGCAAGGAAAATGCTGAAAGATAAGGCAAAATACTTCGGTCCGTACACGAGTGCGCAGGCGGTTAGAGATACGATTGATCTGATCCATAAATTGTACCATGTAAGGAGCTGCAATCGAAATCTTCCAAAAGATATCGGGAAAGAACGTCCTTGTCTTAATTATCATATCAAGCAGTGCGACGCTCCGTGTCAGGGCTATATTTCTCAGGAAGACTACGGGGCGGCGATCGTGGAAGTGTTGAAGTTTTTGAATGGAAATTATGATGTGATCTTGAAAGAGTTGGAAGGAAAAATGAATACCGCCTCTGAGAATCTGGAGTTTGAACGTGCGATAGAATACAGGGAACTGATAAACAGTGTGAAAAAGATTGCTCAGAAACAAAAGATCACAGATTCGAGCGGAGAAGACAGAGATATTCTGGCGGCAGCTTCGGAAGGGGAAGATGCGGTTGTTCAAGTGTTTTTTATAAGGGGAGGACGGCTGATCGGAAGGGATCATTTTTATCTTCGTATCTCAAGCGGAGAAAAAACATCCGGTATTTTAGACAGTTTTATTAAGCAGTATTATGCGGGAACGCCTTATATTCCGGGAGAACTGATGATTCAGGAGGAAATCAAAGACAGAGAATTGATCGAAACGTGGCTTACCTCAAAGCGTGGACAGAAAGTGACGGTAAAAGTTCCGAAAAAAGGAACAAAAGAAAAACTGGTCGAATTGGCCTCTGACAATGCGAAGCTTGTTTTGAGCAAAGACAAAGAGCGGATGCGAAGAGAAGAAGGCCGTACAATCGGAGCTGTAAAAGAAATAGAAGCACTGCTTGGCATTTCGCAGATCAGGCGTATGGAAGCTTACGATATTTCCAATACGAACGGTTTCGAGTCAGTTGGATCTATGGTCGTGTATGAGAGAGGAAAACCAAAACGAAATGATTACAGAAAGTTTAAGATCAAAGGAATCCAAGGCGCAGATGATTACGGAAGTATGAGAGAAGTGCTGACCAGACGTTTTACTCATGGTTTGAAAGAACGGGAAGAGAACGGAGAGCTTGGAAAGTTTACTGTATTTCCGGATCTGATCTTGATGGATGGAGGAAAAGGTCAGGTAAACGTGGCGCTTCAGGTATTAGAGGACCTGAATCTGAATATTCCGGTGTGCGGCATGGTAAAAGATGATTTTCACCGGACGAGAGGACTCTATTTTCAAAACGAAGAGATTTCGATTGAAAAATCATCCGAAGCTTTCCGCCTTATTACACGAATTCAAGATGAGGCGCATCGGTTTGCAATCGAATACCACCGGCAGCTCAGAGGAAAAGGTCAGGTACATTCCATCCTGGATGATATAGAAGGGATCGGACCTGCGAGAAGAAAAGCGCTTATGCGTCATTATTTAAGTCTGGACGCGATCAAAGCAGCTTCAATAGAAGAACTTGCGAAGCTTCCTTCTATGAATGAAAAGGCGGCGCAGGCGGTATACAATTTTTTTCATACATGATATGATAAGAGAAATGAATAAAGAATGTCGCCGGATGAGGGGAAAGCCGATCCGGCTATGAAAAATAAAATGAAAGGAACGGAAAATATATGGGACGAGGAATTAAACTAAGTGAAATCGCAGAAAGGATGGATCTGAAAAATCTGACGCCGGAGTTGGATCTGACAGAGAAAGAAGTCCATGTGCCGGACGTCAACAGACCGGCGCTTCAGTTAGCGGGCTTTTTTGATCATTTTGACTCAAACCGCGTACAGATCATCGGGAATGTAGAGTACACATATATGCAGACGCTGACAGAAGAGCGGAGAGTGTATATTTATGAAATGCTTCTGAAACACCCGATTCCGTGCATGGTATTTTGCCGGGGGATAGAGCCGGGCGACGTGTTTTTAAAAAAGGCGGTGGAAAGTAATGTGCCGGTATTTAGCGCATCCAAACCGACATCTGATTTTTCTGCGGAGATCATCCGTTGGATGAACGTAAAGCTTGCGCCGTGTATTTCGATTCACGGAGTTCTTGTAGATGTATATGGCGTCGGTGTTTTGATCATGGGAGAAAGCGGGATCGGAAAAAGTGAAGCTGCACTTGAGCTGATCAAGAGAGGACATCGTCTTGTGACGGATGATGTAGTGGAAATACGGAAAGTGAGCGATGAGACGCTTGTAGGCTCTGCGCCGGATGTGACGAAAAACTTTATTGAGTTAAGAGGAATCGGTATCGTCGATGTAAAATCAATGTTTGGTGTCCAAAGCGTCAGAGAAACTCAGAACATCGATCTTGTCATTACACTGGAAGACTGGAGCAGAGAAAAAGAGTATGACAGGCTCGGACTGGAAGAAGAGTATACGGAATTTCTCGGAAATAAAGTCGTATGCCACAGTATCCCGATCAGACCGGGAAGAAATCTTGCTATTATCGTAGAGTCAGCCGCGGTAAACCACAGACAGAAGCAGATGGGTTATAACGCGGCGCAGGAATTATATAAACGTGTGCAGGAAAATCTTGCGAAAAAAAGATAAAAGATAAGGAAGGAGATCAGGAATTATGAATTATTGTTTCGGCGTTGACATCGGAGGCACAACAGTTAAGATAGGGTTGTTTGAAGAGACGGGAACTATTGTTGAAAAATGGGAGATTCCGACGAATACATTGGCTGATGGAGAGGCAATTTTGCCGGATATTGCATTTTCGTTAAAAACAAAGATAGAAGAGAGAAAACTATCCGAAGAAGACATCCTCGGGATCGGAGTCGGAGTTCCGGCGCCTGTGACGGCAGAAGGAATTGTAAACGGGAGCGCAAATCTCGGATGGAAATATAAAGAAGTGAAAAAGGAAATGGAAGAGCTGACAGGTTTGAAAGCGTACATCGGAAACGATGCGAATGTTGCCGCTCTCGGTGAAATGTGGAAAGGAGGCGGAGCCGGAGAAAAAAATATGATCATGGTAACGCTTGGCACAGGAGTAGGAGGCGGAGTGATCATTGACGGAAAGATGCTCGTCGGCAACAACGGAGCAGGAGGAGAAATCGGACATATCACAGTAAGAAATGATGAGACAGAAACATGCGGATGCGGAAGAAAAGGATGCCTTGAACAGTTTACATCAGCAACAGGTGTTGTAAGACTTGCAAAACGCTTAATGAATAATACAGATAAAGAAACAAAGATGAGAGAATTTGGAGAAAACATCACAGCTAAAGATGTATTTGACCTTGCAAAAGAAGGAGATGCAGGAGCAAATGAAGTTGTTGAAACAATGGGTACATATCTTGGAACAGCAATGTCACATATCGCAGTAGTTGTAAATCCTCAGGCATTTATCATAGGTGGAGGTGTTAGTAAGGCAGGACAGTTTCTTATTGATGCTATTAAAGATAAATACCGTGAAACATGTTTTGCAGCATGTGGTGACGCAGCAGTACATCTTGCAACATTAGGAAATGACGCAGGAATGTATGGTGCAGCAGCAATGATATGTAAATAAATATCAGTTTTTATAAAGTAGAATTGTAGCAAATGTTAATC
>OHAF01002635.1_pt1 | contig 13088 bp, 15 predicted proteins | sample 1577041 | NCBI WGS metagenome assembly OHAF01 (sample SAMEA3541495, study PRJEB24748) | human gut metagenome | biome: human gut; feature: human-associated habitat; material: faeces | place: China | collected 2012
AAAAAGGAGTGTGGAGGGTATTTCTTCTGAAAATCAGATGCGCTTTCGCAAAATAATTGTATTTTTGCGAAAGCAAAACAAAATATATGGAACAATTCAAATTCGATTTTTTCAAAAAGGAGCACAGCAGTCAGACCATGAATGTTGTCACACTCTCCAAAGCAGAATGTGATAAGGTTTTTGCCTCGTTTTGTTCGGCATATAATATGGAGAAACAAGAGCGAAACCAAGTCTTTGACATTATTCAAGATAAGGGCATCCCGGTAAACTTCACAAACGCAGAAGACAAAAATTTTGATTTGTCTTATTTAATATCCGAAAATTGCAAGAGGCAGTTGCCCATACATCTTTATGTATGTTGGGATTATTTTTATGCAATAGACCGTTTTGACTTTAATGATATCGTTAAATATTTTAGTGATATATGGTATCCATCAATTGATGACATAATAATTTTTGATGACTCATATAAAGTTTGTATGATGATAAGACATGATGGCGTAATTTATTTATTGAATAAAAAACCTCAGAAATAAGAAACAAATACAACGTTTTGGGTATTGATAGTAGTCTTCTCTCGTGTAACAAATTATGAATTAACATGGAAGCAACAAGATGTTTTACTTCACTCCTTAAACTCTTTATTTGGATAACAATTTTTCTTATTTTCTCCTGTTCACCAAGTAGAAAACACAAATTGGAAATTTCTGCCAATATATTGTGTGGAGAATGGAGTTTAGAAGGAGGAGAAAAGCGGGTAAATTATCCCGAAATTGAGTTTTGTAAGGATAGAACTGCTGTACTTTATTCACAAGCAGATACTATATATCGATTTACATTTTACACAAGAAATGACACGTTGTTTCTTGTTGATGTTTATGGAAAGAGATATGTAAATAGGATTAAGAAACTTACCAACAACACCATTGTTTTTGATGGCATAGCAGATGTTGACAAGGAACAAACGTATAAAAGGTAGATGTCTTTTCCCCAACCCAAATGCTTCCGTACTTTCGCAGTATGGAAGCATTTTTCGATTTATCCCTCCCCAAGTCGTGGGCGGACTTATCCGATCCGCAACTCCTCTTTTTCTTCCGCCAACTTGCCACCGACAAGCCTATGGCGGAAATCCAAATGCTATGCCTGTGCCAATGGGCAAACGTCCTCGTGCGTTGTCGTTTGTACGGCTGCGTTTACCTCGTCCAACACGACAAGCAGCAAGCCACGCTGACCTTGCGCCAGTTCGTCTGTGCCATCACCGCCCTTGACTACCTTAAATCATTCCTACATACGCCTCTACCAACGCATCTCTGCCATTGAGTTCTCTATCCTCCGCATCGGTGAATACCCGATACCAAGCATCATCGACATCGTGAACAGCATACGTTTAGCCAAAGGCAACGTATTTGCCGAATGGAAAAACTCAGACACAACCAAACTCTTTGAAGACCATGGTTATAAAAATAAAAAGGAGTCAAGTGGTGATGTGACCCCGAAAAGTTGCATTTTTATGTAATATTCAAAGAAGTTGTGCGTTTTATAATAAAAGCCATAAAATATATAACAAATGAAAAAAAGACTATTTGCAACCATGTTGCTTTTTACTTGCATCTTATCATTAACTTCATGCAGCAAAGACGATGGTGATTGGGATGCCATGAAATGGGAAAAGAACAATTATGAAGAAGCACTGACACCAAGTTTTGGCAAGGCTATTGGCGTGCCAAAACTTGGCGGTACATATACTTTCAAATGCAAGAATTACAAGAATTTTTGGATTGAATACGTTAATGAGTCGGTGGGTGATAAAACCATTAAAAACGTTCCTTCGTATGATGACAAACCTTATTCCGAAGTTAAAGGCAGCTATACGTCTTCAAAGGTGGAAGGAAATACGCTCACTGTTACATTTGCGCCAAACGAAACACAGGATGGACGTTATGTTCGTGTAGAAGTTTCCGCAGGTGATATTTTTGACAAAATCATGTTTGTGCAGAAACCAGAGTAAACAATTTGTCTTTTCCCCAACCCAAATGCTTCCGTACTTTCGCAGTATGGAAGCATTTTCACACTTTGATTTTTCATTATATAACGAGATTGATTCTTCTAAAAAAACGACCTCAAACATTTGCTCGTTAAGAAAAAAGTGTTATCTTTGGCGCATTAAAAACCATAAAATCATTCACTTATGAAGAAACTATTTTTCATCATCTTCCTCATGGCTTTCTCGTTTGCGATAACGGCAAACGCCAAGAAACCCAAAGTCGTATGGCCTAAGGCTGTGCTGACTCTTAAAGACGGTACTGTGCTCAACGGCTATCTGCGCACAGACATTCATTTTATGCAAAAATATGTTCTTTTCAGCGAGACCGAAGAAGGAAAAGATGTGAAGTATAAAAATGAGACCATTAAATCCCTTGTTGTAAAAAATTGTTTTGGTGATGGTAAAGAAGCTACATTCATTCCCATAAAGTTGTATTGGAGTGACCAGAAAAAAATAGCTCCTAAACCAATATTGGCTATTCAAAATTACCAAGGAAAGCATGTCAAGGGATATATGTACCCTACGTTCTTTGATGACACTCGTACAAGTATTAATGCAGGTGTAATGCAGAATACATCAATGTATTCGGGAGAATGGTGGTATCTTTATAACGTTGATTCTGACAATACTCTAAACGTATCGTTTTGGGATTATTCGTATAGCCGAAAGCCAAAATCTCTAAAATCTCGCTTAAAAGACATGAAAAAAGATTTCAAAAAATATCCACAGGTTTATGAAACAGTTGAAAAGCAAGGTTTAACTGCTGAACAGATTAGCGAGAACCCTACCATTCTTCTTGAAATTCTTGACAAGAGTCTGCAATAACTTGTGTCTTTTCACCATACAAGTGCTAACTTTGGCGCATTAAAAACCATAAAATCATTGGCTTATGAAGAAACTATTTTTTATCATCTTCCTCATGGTATTCTCGTTTGCGATAACGGCAAACGCCAAGAAGCCGAAAGTCGTATGGCCAAAGGCTGTGCTGACTCTTAAAGACGGTACTGTACTCAACGGCTATTTGCAGAACGACATCCACTTCATGAAAAAATACATCTATTTCAGTGAAACACAAAATGGTAAGGATGTAAAATACAAAATCGTAGACATTAAATCCCTTGAGGTGGATAATGCTCTCCAGGATGGCAAGAAACGCACTTTCATCCTTATAGATGAAGACCCTACATTCCAATATTTGGCAACTGTCATTTACAAGGGTAAACATGTTACGGGCTATATGAAGCCGTTTGCTTTTGAAAGTTCCACCCACAGCAGGTCGTTTACTGGTATATGGACAAATAATACCGTTTACTTGGGCTGTAGATCATACGACTATAAGGTTGATGGCGGAAAGCTTGTTTACTATTGGATGTTATTTGAGGATAAAAAAATTAATTCCAAAAGAGAAAAATATTCTCAAAAGAAACTGTTGAAAAAGATAAAAAATAAATTCAAGGACTATCCTGCCGTCGCTGAAGAAGTGGAAAAGAGAGGACTCACTGCTGAGCAAATCCACGAGGACCCTACCATTCTTCTTGAAATCCTTGACAAGAGTCTGCAATAATCTTTTGTCTTTTCCCCCATACAAATGCTTCCGTACTTTCGCAGTATGGAAGCATTTTTCAATTTATCCCTACCCAAAGATTGGCAGTCATTATCTGACAGCCAACTCTTGTATTTCTTCACACAGCTCTCGCATGATCTGCCAATGGAAGAAATACTCACTCTCTGTCTGTTCAAATGGGCAGACCTAAGAGTGTTGTGCAAGACGCATGACGGCAGCTATCTCGTGAAGCAGCGACATACGCCCAAGCAGGAGGCTACGCTCACCATCAGACAAGTGCAAGCAGCCACGGCATCATTGGACTTCTTACGACAATTTGCTCCGTTGCCAGTTCGCATCACTAAAATCGGAAGAGCCAAAGCCATCGAAGCCGACTTCCAGGGCGTGCCGTTCTCGACGTTCATCTCTGCCGACAACTACTATCAGGGTTTTCTCCACACCAAGAACGAGGCTTTATTGAAAGACCTCGCCACACTTCTGTATCCAAAGGTCAAGTCGCGCCACCTGACAACACCGCTTTTGCTCAACGCCTTCTATTGGTTCTCATCGCTGAAGCATTACTTCGCCCGACTGTTCCCGCACTTCCTGCAGCCAATGTCCAGTTCTTCTGAAGACCTCCTGGGCTACGTATCGCCCATCGGGGAGGTGCTACGGACTGCCATGAATGCACAGATCCGTGCGCTCACTGGTGGAGACATCACCAAAGAGGAAGCGGTGCTCTCGATGGACACATGGCGAGCACTCACAGAACTCGATGCTAAGGCTAAAGAAGTTGAAGACATCAAACGACAAACGAAATGACAGACAAGAACATCAATTGGGATGCTACCGCCTTCTTCGCATCCCTTACAGAAACAAACAAGTTCGCCAAGGCCCATGACTTTGTATTCGCCAAGGTCAGCGGACTCGACGGCTTCGAGGAAGCCTTGCAGCAGCTGCAGTCCGCCACGGCTATCATTGCCGTCAGCGACATAAGCCAAGGCTATATCGAGGTGAACAACAGTCCGCACACTCGAAGAGTGAAGACGGTCTTCCTCGCCATGCGCCACGCCATCGATGACATGGCAGCACGCCAGCAGTGCATGGACACCATGCGCGAGCTGTTCCGACAGTTTATGAGCAAGCTCATCCTTGAAAAGACGAAGCAGGAGCAGCATAATATCTATCTCGACTCTCGCATTTCCTTTCAGGAAATCGACCAATACTTTTTCTCAGGCTGCGCCTGTGCTTTCTTCCAAATCGCCGTTGACACTTATACCGATTTACGTTATGACCCAACTGAATGGCAATGACCCACAACTGCAAGAACGTGAAAAGTTCGTTTTTGCCTTCAACGATACGATGCTCAAAATATGGCGTGAGCAAATGACTTTCCTCGGTGTAATCGACACCGGACGTTTGCTTCACAGCCCCAAGTCCCTCCCTGTCCGTGCGGATGGTCGTTTCATTGAGTTAGGACTAAGCCAGTCCTTTCTCGAATATGGCCTTTGGCAGAACTTCGGTACGGGCAAGGAGATTCCTCGTGGAAACAAGGGCGACATCGGCCGTGAACGCAAGCGCAAGAAGAAGCCCTGGTTCAGCCGTAAGTACTACGCTTCCGTCATGAACCTCCGTGACTTCCTCTCCGACAACATCGCTCACGAGTTCGTCGGTGTCGTCGCCCAGGCACTTGACGACAAGTATGTGCGCTACAATCACTAACAATGTCTTTTCTCCATCTAAAAGTCAGCCATACCTTTGCTAAAAACAAGCAAAAGTATGGCTGACATTTCATCTATCACATCTCTCATTACCTCATTTCGCAGCGAGACGCGCGAAGAGGCTATAACGCCCGAAGTTCTGGGCGCACTGTTGCAGAAAATCGCTGACCTTTTGGGCAAAGCTGCTCTGCAGACGGACGTGAGTCGCCTTGATAATTGGCGCTCGGATCTTGCACGCATCGGCTATGTGCTGACATCGCTCACCGTCGGCTCGGACGACCGCAACAACGTGTATTTCACATTGGGAAAGGCAAACCTCTCTACAGGCATTAATCAAATTGCACCCAATTCCATCCTCATCCGCCAAGCCACTACCGAGCGTGCCGGTGTCATGCGTGCGCAGCAGGTGCAGGACTTGAACAAGTGCAAGGCTGATATCTCCAAGTATTTCTCTTCGCTTTCAACTTTGGAGGAAACAATCTTAAATCTACAAAAGGGTATTGCAAATATCAGCCTCCGTGTTTCCAGAAACACCAAAGCAACCACTGTCAACGCTGAAGACATCCTAAAGATTCAGACGGATATCAAGTCGCTTGCATCGCAGATGAAATCGTTGCAAACGGACATTCAGAAGTTTGCCACGATGAAGCAAGCTACGCAGATGCACATTGAATGTATCATCACTGACAGTACTCTTGTGATACAGGATGCCTACCGTTATATCCGGCAAGGGCTTACACCGGTCATTTTCCGACACACGGTGCGCACAAGTCGCAAGCAGAAGGATGAAAACGGTGTGCGTGAGTATCTTCCACGGCGACGTGGCTGGAACCGCTTTTATGACGACCGAAAGATTAGTGTGAATAATGGCGACGAGATTTCTTTCCGTCTGGATAATGAGGGCGACCCGAACAGAGGCAAGTTTTTTACTGAGCCTGGTGTGTTGTTCAGCGACTGCCGTGCCGTCATCGACCCCAATACGCAAAGGCTTTCGGAAGTCCGCATTTACTTTGGCAAACGTTCATTTAACATTCTCGGCATCAACCGCCATTTCCGCTTCGCCATCGGCTTTTACAAGAAGTCCAAAGATTACGGTCCGTTCCAGTTCGGAGAACTCCGAACTAACCTCGCTGAGTTCAGGGTAATTGCAAGAGCTGATAGAGTTGATGGTAGCAACAATTACGAACTCACCTTCAATTTCAGTATGTAAACGAAAAGAGCCATGGTTTCTCCGCAAGGAGGCCACCACAGCTCGGATGCAAAATGGTGTTCGCGACACCACGCTGCCAAAGAGCAATGGTCCAATCGGACCACAACTCAATCGCAAAGATAATGCAAATCGAATGCAGAACAACAAGCGTGCTTGATTGTTATGCTGAGATGCAGCTTATCTTATACAAAGATAACCACATCATATTAACTCTCAAAAGACAATTCATTATGACAAAAGAAACTAAGGAAAACGTGCAGATTGTATCTGCCATAGCTATGCTAATCGGAGGATTCCTCCTCGCTGTCGCAGGATTCATCGTACCGCCCACCGGACAAATTCACGAGTCTGTCCTGGGTGTATTCGCCGAGTGTCTGATCTATGCCGGCTCTATCTTCGGGGTCACTATCTACATACAGACGAAGTATGCAGAGCTTCGCTCGTACCTCGATGATAAACTGAAACGGAAGGAGGAGAAAGATGCGCAAGATTGATCTCATCATCATTCATTGCTCTGCCACGCCTGAAGGCAAGGACTTCACCACGGCAGACATCGACCGCTGGCACCGGCAGCGAGGCTTTGCCTCCATCGGATATCACTTCGTCATCTACCGCGACGGCTCTGTGCATCATGGCAGACCACTCGCACAAGTGGGAGCGCACTGCCAAGGGCACAACGCCCATTCCATAGGCATTTGCTATATCGGTGGCTTGACCGCCGACGGCAAACACCCGAAGGACTCTCGCACTAAAGAGCAGAAGTCCGCATTGGTGGCACTTCTTCGTAAACTCAGAGTGCAGTTCCCCAATGCCAAAATCCGAGGACATCGCGAAATGACGTGCAAACGAGCGCAATATGAAGCTGGCTTCAATATTGCCGAGTGCAGCCGTCATTGTGCAAATTGCAAATTCGCAGCCAAGGCGTGCCCATCATTCGATACCACGGCAGAGTATGCCAACATCTAAACCCAACGATATGAAACATATCCTTATCCTAATTCTTTGTGCATTTGTATTGTCATGCAAGAGCACAAAGACAATTTCTTCTTCAAATGAAAGTGAGCGAAACGCCGTTTCACAAGCTCAATGGCGATCCGTTCAGAATCTTTCATTCAGTTCTCTACAGCGCCTCACCGCCCTTTCCATCGATAGCTGCGTCTTCACATTCGGGGGTGCCGACACGTCAGCAACCCCTCAATGTTCCGCCATCAGCTATCCATCGGGCAAGCCCCTGTCCAATGACAAGGCAAAGTCTCCATCTTACCACGGCAAGCCTTCCGCAATAAGTCACGGCAAGCCGTCATCTCTCAGACTCTACGGACTTCACCTTTCCCAAGAGGAAAAGGAGGAGTCCGCAGCTGCACAGCAGGTGGAAGACAGCATCGCAATAGCGAAGCAGTCTTCATTCGACAAGTCGCAGGAAATTATCAAGTCAAGGTCTTCAGTTCCCTTCACGGCAAAGCTCGCTATTGCCGTCCTGATGATGATAACGGCAGTAGCCGTCATTTTCTTTATCCGTCGCTATCTCGCCGGCAGACGACGACATTTCGGTCACAGGCTCCCGAATTCATTACCTGGCAGCTCCGGCGGTGCATTGTTCGGTGGCGAGGACAAGCCATTGCATGGCTAAGTGAAATTGTGGGGTGTTCCATTGCGTTCCGTCGCTTTGGGCTTCTGTTGCAAAATAAGTATGCCACTTACCTGATCCGTACCATGTCTCTTTTTCTCGGATGTGAGGAGGACAAATCGCCTGAAGTCGAATAGTCCTCCATACATTCGAGAAAAGTGCAAGCACACAAGTCACGGTACGGGGTAAGCAACATACACATTTCTCCACGTCAGCCCAAAGCCCCTCCACTTCATTACACGCCCCACAATTTCACGGCTACGCCAGTCCTCGCCACCGAACAATGCACCACCTACGCACATGATTGACGCATCACCCAGCCAAGCAACGCTTGCAGCGAGCTTGTCTGACCTCCTCGTCAATCATCAACACGCAAGCGTCATCTGTTTTTTCACATCGAAGATGTCTATCTATCATCATCAAAGGTGAAAAGTGTTGCACACCCTTCACCTTTCTTAATAGGTACGGACACACGCTCCATTGCATTGCGCATAAGTCCGTGCAGCTGCGCTCTATTGTCTATCATCTCGCTATGCTCAATCTTCTCTTCTTCAGCCGAAAGGCAGTGGCTCTCCACTCTCGTGTCCGTCCGTTATGCGCCACATCCTTTCGTCCACTGTTGCGAAAGGATATTGCGCTACATTCCATTACGTTATCATTCCGGAGTTTCTCTATGACTCTGCGAGCCATGGAGAAGTCCTACATTACCACTTCATTACATTCCACTTCATACCCATTCGCTTCGGGTAAGGCTGAGCCTTCTGTTTCCTATAAGGCGATGCCTTCATGGTTTGGTAAAGCTGCGCTTTCTATTGTCTGTCAATGCGAGAAAGCCGTCTGACTAATGGCAATCAAGATTGCTATAAGTCTGACAGCACTCTCGCTTATTCAAATAGGTATGGCAGAGGTATGGGATAGAAAAGGTAGTGCGCCTAATGTCGGGCAAGACCGACAGGCGCATTACCTTTTTATCCCTCACCACTGCCGCATTACCGCCCGATGGGTCGGGCGTGGCGTGGTGGCTCGCTTGGGTGTGGGCGGTGGTTCAGTACGCAGTATGAAGCCGAAACCTTCGTTTTTTCTCGCATATATTGCAACATCCGCAAGCCATTGATGCCCATACGATACCCAATAGCCTTTCGTGGTACGGCAAGACCTTCGGTTTGCTCGGCTTTGAGGCTTAAAGTGCCGAAACTCGGTGCTTTGCCGAAACCTTTTGCTTATTTCAGCCTTATTTGCTCAAGGCGAAACCCTATATCGTGCCGAAACTCGGTGTCCTTCCGAAACCTTTTGCTTGTTTCTGCCTTATTTGTTCAAGTCGAAACCCTTGTTTTTCGTGGAACTTGGAGCGGTTGTGCATCAGCGTGAAACCTCGGTTCGCTTTTGTCATCAGCGAAACTTGCAAGCCTTTTTCGTCACTTTCTGCCTTTTCGCCTTTTAGCGCAACTAAGGCGGTTTTGCGTGTGTGAGAAACCAAATATTAACATTTATTTACATATTCCGCAAAGGTCGGGCGGTCGTAGCCGTCAGCAAGGACAGGGCGGTCGGGGGGTCTTTATCAAGACGGGTTAAGGGAAAATCCCTTAACAATCCCTTAACGGCTTGATACACAAGCCTTTCGTTTTTCTATCGCTTAAATTTCGTCGGTTTTTGTCGGCGCCAGCGTGCCTAAATCGGGCGAAACTGCCTTATTTCTCGTCTTTTGAGTGGTGTTTGAGCGGTGTTATTTTTGCGTATCATTAAACCAATAAAATTGAAAGACGTATGTCGAATATAAACACCAATGCGACCGTTACGCTCACTGTCAACGGAAAACAGGCGGAAGATATGCTCCTGAAACTGAAATCTCAGGCTGCAAACCTCGAAAAAGCCATTGAGAAAGCGGCAGCAGCAGGAAACAAACAGCAGCTCACGAAGCTAAAGCGTGAACTGAAGGAAACCAATCGCCAAATCTCGCAGATTGAAAATGCTGCTAAAGGGGTCGAGCATGTTTTGCAACGACTCGATGAAACTTCGCCAAAGGAACTGAACCGCACATTGTCACAGCTGAAGCGTAACCTTAATGGGCTTGAACGGGGAAGCGAAGAGTGGAACAGACAATGTGAGGCGATTAAGCGTGTAAAGGCGGAGATTGCCAAAGTGAACTCGCAACTGCGAGAGAATGAGAGCCTGTGGGAACGGATGAACCGAAAGTTGAACGACTGGCAGACGGCTCTTGCCGGCATTGCAGCTGCCATCACGGGTATTATCATGGCTGGACGCTCGGCGGTGAACGCTTTTGCGGATATGGACCAGGAGATGGCGAATGTCCGAAAATTTACGGGAATGAACGCTTCGGAGGTGGAGCAGCTGAATGAGGACTTCCAGAAGATTGACACCAGAACGGGGCGTGAGGAGTTGAACAAATTGGCGCAGGAAGCAGGACGATTGGGCAAAACATCGCAGGAGGATGTCTTGGGCTTCGTGAAAGCTGCCGACCAAATCAATGTGGCTTTGGACGACCTCGGTGATGGGGCTACGCTGACTCTTTCAAAATTGACAAACATCTTTGGTGACGAGGAACTCCTCGGCACGGAGAAGGCTCTGCTTGCCGTGGGTTCCGTTATTAATGAGTTGTCGCAGAACTGCACGGCTTCGGCTCCATATCTCGCAAACTTCACACAGCGCATGGCTGGCGTGGGTGCCCAGGCGAAGATGACTATCCCGGAAATCATGGGCTTCGCTGCGGTGCTGGATAGCCAGGGACAGGCGGTGGAGATGTCGGCAACTGCTGTTTCCAAAGTCATTATGGATATGTTCAAGGAGAACGACAAGATAATAAAGGCTACTGGACTTAATGCGAAGGAGTTTAACGAAACGCTGAAGAAGAGCACTAACGAGGGACTGCTGATGTTGCTGGATCGTCTGCACGAACTCGGCAACATCGACGTACTGGCTCCAGTATTCAAGGACATGGGCGAGAATGGTGCTCGTGCTGCGCAGGTGATTTCGGCTCTTGCTGGCAACCTCGATATGGTGCGGTGGGAGCAGGAGGAAGCTACTAAGGCGTTTGCGGAGGGTACGTCTGTCACAAATGAGTTCAATGTGCAGAATACTACGGTGCAGGCAGGACTTGACAAGGCTCGCAAGGGCGTGACGGAGATGGCGGTGGCACTCGGTGAGCAGCTGCAGCCGATAATGAAGCATGTCATATCTTCCACTACTTTGTTGTTGAAGTTTATGTCTACTTCTATCACGTTCATCAAGGAGAACGCTTTTACTTTGGCTTCGCTGACTGCTGCTTTCATCGCATATAAGATTGCGGTGAACGCTTCAAACATTGCCTTCAAGGCGCATTATGCGTGGCTCGTCATTTCCAAGGCTGCGACTACGGCATACAAGACTACGGTAGCTACATTACATGCAGCTCATTTGCTCCTTCAAATGGGACTTGCCAACGGCGTGCAGCCGCTGATGGGGTACAATTTTGGGGCAGGCAATCAGAAACGTTTTATGGAAGTGGACTGTTTTACGAAAAAATGCTGTCTGGTCGTTGGAATCCTGGCGACGGCATTATTTTTCTTTTTTCGAGAACCAATTATCCACCTGTTCATTAACGATAAAGACGTTATATATTATGGCGTGAAAATGCTGGTCGCATATATGGTTTCCGGACCGTTTATCGGAATCCTTTTTGTAAATATGAACTGCATGCAGTCTACTGGAGATGCACTTCCTGCAACGATTCTGTCGGTGCTCCGACAGGGACTTCTGCTGATTCCCTTACTGTATCTGTTGAATGCAGTATTCGGATTAAACGGAGTCATTTACGGACAGGCACTTACGGATTGCGTGGCGATTGTACTGTCCATGTATATCTGGGGAAGAAAGAAGAGAAAATTAAAGAGTGAATAAGTGAGAGAAAATCAGGTGTCGGGGGTGAGACCTGATTTTTTCTTGCTTATAAATATAACGTGCAAAGTGGAAAGAATCATTGCGGACACGCATATAATAGTCAGGTACAGGAAATAATTCATCTGAATAAATGTAAGAAAGAGAGGCTGTTTATGGAAGAGCGAGATGATCTGGAACAGATGGCATTTATACAGAAGTGGAATGACGGAAAGGCAGAACGGGAGAAAAAGCGGGAGCAAATGTGGAATGGGATTCTGGAGAAGGCTGGGATAAAGAAAGAAGAAAAGTAAAAAAGAAAAATGATTTTTAGAAAAATGAAAAGAACTCAAATAGGAACTCAAAATTTAAGCTTCTGTTTGAGTTCTTTATTTGAGTTCCTTTAAGAAACAAAAAAAATATGCTATTATCTTAAAAGAAGTAAAAAATCAAAGGGGAAAATTAGCGATGGTAAAAATAGATTTGATCACCGGTTTCTTAGGTTCCAGCAAGACAACGTTTATTAAAAAATATGCAAAATATCTTCTGGATAAAGGAATGAACATCGGCATCCTTGAGAATGATTTTGGTGCGGTAAATGTAGATATGCTTCTTTTACAGGACCTGATGGGAGATAACTGTGAGCTTGAAATGATTTCCGGTGGGTGCGACAAAGAAACGCATAGAAGACGTTTTCGGACAAAACTGATCGCAATGGGAATGTGCGGATATGACAGAGTAATTGTTGAACCGTCCGGGATTTATGATGTAGACGAATTTTTTGATGCTCTTTATGAGGAGCCACTGGATCGTTTCTATGAACCGGGAAATGTGATAGCACTGGTAGATGCGGGGCTGGAAGAAGACCTTTCAAAAGAGGCGAAATATCTGCTGGCGACTGAAGTGGCAGATGCAGGCTGTGTCCTTTTCAGTAAGTGTGATGAAGTGCCGGAAAAGCAGCTAAAGGCAACTCTTTCTTATCTGAACCAGACTCTGGAGAAGGTACACTGTAAACGCAGATTTACCCTGGATCAGATCCTGTGTAAAAGCTGGGAAGATCTGGATGAGGCTGA
>OHAF01002638.1_pt1 | contig 13069 bp, 9 predicted proteins | sample 1577041 | NCBI WGS metagenome assembly OHAF01 (sample SAMEA3541495, study PRJEB24748) | human gut metagenome | biome: human gut; feature: human-associated habitat; material: faeces | place: China | collected 2012
CTGAAAAACGAGGCGAAGGGCATCCTCCGCGGCGCCCGCGTCTCCCCGTACCTGTTCACGCTGCTGTTCATGGGCATCTCGCTGGTGCTCACCGCCGTATCAGACTTTGTGTCCTTTGATGAGGACATGGTCCACAATATTTATTATAGTACCGGTGTGGATCTGTCGTTTCTGGTACTGCATCGGGCGTTCCCTGCGGCGCTGGTGACGTTCGTGTCCATTCTGGTGTCGCTGCTGGGCGTGCTGCTGAATGCGGGCTACTACCGGTACCATCTGGCGGTACGCCGCGGCGAGGAGGTGCCGTATCTGGGGCTGTTCGACGGCTTCTCCTTCGCCGGGAAGCTGATCCTGCTGGCGCTGGTGCAGTACATCTTCATCTTCCTGTGGACGCTGCTGTTCATCATCCCGGGCTTCATCGCGGCCTACCGCTACCGCTTCGCTGTGTATAACCTGTGCGAAAACCCCGACATGGGCGTGATGGAGGCTATCAACATGAGCAAGGCCCAGACTGTCGGCTTCAAGTGGCAGCTGTTCGTGCTGGACCTGAGCTTCATCGGCTGGCGCATACTCAGCGGCCTGACGCTGAACATCCTGGCCATCTGGCTGAACCCCTACATCGTCCAGACCGATGTCGGCTTCTTCCAGCAGATCAAGGCGGCCAAGGGCATCGGCTGGTCGCCGGACCGCGGCGGCAGCGGCGAATTCCGGCCCTACGACGGCTCTGACTATACGGACAATATGGGACGGTAATGTCTTTTTCTGAAAAACACCGGAACAACAAACGGGTTGTTCCGGTGTTTATTTTTGTGCAGATGTAACAGAAAATGCCATAACCTGGACTTCTCACACGGGTAATCTTTATTAAAAATTTAACAAACGACACATTTGCACTTGATGTTAAAACCTTAACGTAGTAGACTGGTCTTGCCGGTCACGGACCAAAAGGGAAGATGCTGTGCCGGTATCCTGCCAATTTGTGTGTAGTGAAGGAGAGTGACGTTGTGTTCAAAAAATTCACCAATGGATGTGTGCGCGTCGTAAACCGGTGGCTGCCGGATGCGTTTCTGTTCGCCATCATCCTGACCCTGATCGTATTCGTGGCCGCCATGTGCGCCACCGGCATGGGCCCCGTCGAGGTCATCGCCAAGTGGGGCGATGCCAAGGGCGGCTTCTGGAATCTGCTGGCTTTCTCCATGCAGATGGCGCTGGTGCTGGTGTTCGGCTCCGCTATGGCCTCCGCCCGCCCCTGCAAGAAGGCGCTGCGCGCCGTGGCCGCTCTCTGCCATAATGACAAGCAGGCCATTCTGGTGACCACGTTCGTGTCCACCATCTGCTGCTGGCTGAACTGGGGCTTCGGTCTGGTCATCGGCGCTCTGCTGGCCAAAGAGGTGGTGCGCCGTGTGCCCACCGTGGATTACCCCCTGCTGATCGCCTCTGCCTATTCCGGCTTCGTCATCTGGCACGCCGGCCTGTCCGGCTCTATCCCGCTGGATCTGGTGGCCGGCAAGGACTTCGGCGGCGTGATGTACCAGGCTCCCATCACCGAGACGGTATTCCACCCCGTGAACCTCATCATGTGCGGCGTCATCCTGGTGCTGATGCCCTTCATCAACTACGCCATGCACCCCGACAAGGAGCATACCATCACCGTGAACCCCGCCCTGCTGGTGGACGAGGAGGAGCGCGTGTACGCTATGGATACCCCTGCTGAAAAGCTGGAGCACTCCAAGATCCTGTGGGCCATCACCGTGGTGTTCGGCTTCGTGTACATCGTCTATTACTTCGTGCAGAACGGCTTTACCCTGGGTCTGAACATCGTGAACATGATCTTCCTGTTCCTGGGTCTGCTGCTCCACGGCGACCTGCGCCGCTATGTGGACGCCATCGGCGATGCTGCCGCCGGTGCCGCCGGTATTCTGCTGCAATTCCCGTTCTATGCAGGCATCATGGGCATGATGGTGGCCGCCAACGATCAGGGCGTGTCGCTGGCCGGCGTCATCTCCCAGTTCTTCGTGGACATCTCCAACAATGTGACGTTTCCCATGCTGTCCTTCCTGGCCGCCGGCATCGTCAACTTCTTCGTCCCCTCCGGCGGCGGCCAGTGGGCCGTCCAGGGTCCCATCATGATGCCTGCCGGTGCGGAGATGAACATCGCGGCCGGCCGCACCGCCATGGCCATCGCCTGGGGCGACCAGTGGACCAATATGATCCAGCCGTTCTGGGCACTGCCTGCGCTGGGCATCGCAAAGCTGTCCGCCCGCGACATCATGGGCTATCTGGTGGTGATCCTGCTGTTCACCGGCGCGGTGGCCTGCCTGGGCTTCCTGGGCTGGGCATTGTTCTTCTAAGTGTGACACCCCCTCACATATCCCCTATACCCGCACACAGGGACGGCGCGTCGGCGCCGTCCCTGTGTTTTTGCGTATATTGCCATCGGCCGAAAGGGCGGGCACGCCTGTCGCCGTGCCTTTCCGGCGATTTTTGTCCCTGCCCGCCGATGGTGCATAGATGTATCACACCGCTGCGGGCTCCTCTGTGTCCGCTTTCGCCGCCTCCGGCGCGGCGCTGCCGTCAAAGGGCGTCTCCAGCAGCTCCGGCCTCCGGATGTGCTTCCGGAAATCGTTGTAGAAGGAGGCGTACTCATAGCCGGTGGCGATGCGCTCATCCATGACGATGCCCAGCGGCATCATCTTCTTGCTGAGGTCTCCGCTCATATAGTTGGGCACCGGCTTTCCCATGCAGACGAACACGCTGGTGGTGCCAAATTCATAGCAGTGGTGGTAGATGTGGCTGGTCTTGATAGACGCCAGATTGGTGATGAACAGGCTGGTGTGGAACGGGCTCAGGTCGATGATCTTGCGGGGCAGCAGCCCGTGCTTGTCCAGATGGTACGCCAGCCACACCACGAATTTGGGCAGCCCGGGCACGGAGAACATCATCCGTGCGAACTTATCGGTGCTGTTTTTCTGCTCCGTGTGTCGGTTGGCCTCGATGGCATCGGTGATCTTCTGCTGGATGGTGAACACGGTGTCGCCGGGCTCGAGATAGATCTTCAGCGTCGTCTCGTCCGGCGAGCCGTCCGCCAGCTTCTTCAGAATGACGAAGGATACGCTGAAGTGGTTGCGCCGGTAGATGTGGCTGTTCACCACGAAGTAGTTCAGCTTGGGGTTGGTCTGTATCGCCTTGTAGTATGCGGCGATGATGACGGCCATGTGGTTGATGCGCACGCCGCTGCGGCGCTTTTCACGGATGTAGGACTTAATGGCCTCCTCGTCGATGTACTCGGTAATGGAGTTCCAGGCATCGTATCGCTTGGGCATGATGTAGGGCACCGCCGCCACGATGGGCGGCAGGTCTTTGACTCTCGTTCCGTCAGGGCGCATGGGCAGGTCCTCGATTCTGTCTGAATTAGAATCATTGTAGACCATATCGCCGCCGATTGCAACCCAATTGCGCGGCGGGATATTTTGCCCTTTACCTTTTCCGTTACATTTGGTATAATAAAGTATTATAAGTTAAATTGGCGGCATAGCCCCTGCCGCCGGAAGAAGGAGGTGATCCGCCGTGAAATTTCAGAAGTGGCATATTGCCGATGCCCATCCCCAGGCGGCGGAGCGCCTGAAAGCGGCGGGCTATCCCTGTCTGGTGTCAGAGGTGCTGGCCTCCCGCGGCATTGAGACGGCGGAGCAGGCCGCCGCGTTTCTGGAGCATGAGCAGCGTCTGACGTACAGCCCGTTCCTGATGGCCGACATGGATAAGGCCGTGGCGCGGCTGCAGCAGGCGCTGGCCGCGGGAGAGCGAATGGCCGTGTTCGGCGACTACGACGTGGACGGCATCACCGCCACCTGCATCCTGGTGGACTATCTCCAGAGCCGCGGCGCCGACGTGCTGCACTATATCCCCCGCCGCATCGAGGATGGCTACGGACTGAGCCGTGATGCCATCGAGAACCTGTACCGCCAGGGCGCCCGCCTGCTGATCACCGTGGACTGCGGCATCACCGGCGTGGAGGAGGTGGACTTCGCCAACTCTCTGGGCATGGATGTGATCATCACCGACCACCACGAGTGCAAGGAGACGCTGCCCCATGCCGCCGCTGTGGTGGACCCCCACCGGCCCGACTGCGGCTATCCCTTCAAGCATCTGGCCGGCTGCGGCGTGGCGCTGAAGCTGGTGCTGGCTCTGGGCGGGCCGGACAGGGAGGAGGCCCTGTTCTCCCGCTACTGCACGCTGGCCGCCATCGGCACCGTGGCCGACGTGATGCAGATGTCCGGCGAGAACCGTACCATCGTGTCCCGGGGCCTTGCCGCCATCGACCACTCTTATTTTATCGGGCTCCACGCCCTTTTGAAGGAGGCCGGCCTGGCCGGCCGGGAGATCACCTCCGTGCAGATCGGCTTCGTGCTGGCGCCCCGCATCAACGCGGCGGGCCGCATGGGCGCCGCCGACAAGGCGGCGGAGCTGCTGCTGTGTACCGATCCGGCGGAGGCGGAGCGCATGGCCCGTGAGCTGTGCGCTCTGAACCGCGAGCGCCAGAACGTGGAGCAGACCATCTACTCTCAGGCGGAGGAGATGATCGCCCACCTGCCCGACCGCGACCGCAGCGCGCTGGTGCTGGAGAGCAGCCGCTGGCATCAGGGCGTGGTGGGCATCGTGGCCAGCCGCCTTTCCGAGAAGTATTCCCGCCCCAGCTTTATGATCCACCTGAACGGCGCCACCGGCAAGGGCTCCTGCCGCAGCTGGGGCGGCTTCAACCTGTTCGCTGCGCTGGAGAGCTGCAAGGATCTGCTGCTGGGCTTCGGCGGCCACGAGCTGGCCGCGGGCTTCACCATCCAGGAGGAGAATATCCCCGCCTTCCGCCAGCGTATGAACGACTATGCCCGCAGCTTCCGCGGCGGGCAGGCTCCCGTGTCCGAGCTGGACGTGGATGTGGCCATCACCCACCCCTCCGCGGTGACGCTGGAGGAGCTGGAGGCTCTGTCCGCGCTGGAGCCCTACGGCAGCGGCAATGCCCGCCCCGTATTCTGCCTGCTGGGCGCCACGCTGGTGCGCACCCAGAACGTGGGCCAGAACCGCCACCTGAAGCTGCGCCTTGGCAAGGGCAGCGCCCAGTTTGACGGCATCTTTTTCTCCACCGTGGCCGAGGACTGCGGCTGCCGCGCCGGTGACCGCGTGGATGCCGCCTTCTATTTGCAGATCAACGAGTTCCGCGGCAGCCGGACGGTGCAGCTCCAGATGGTGGACCTGCGGCCGTCCCTGTACCCCAGCGGACGGGAGCAGGAGGGTCTTGCCCTTGCGGACCGCTGCACGGCCCATCAGTCCCTGACGGTACGGGACGCCCGCCGCCTGCTGCCTACGCGGGATCAGTTCGCCGCCGCATGGCGTTTTCTGGAGCACACGGTACCGGAGCCCGGCCTCACCACCGGCTATCTCCCGCTGCTGCGGGCGGTGGCGGCGGAGCTGGGCAAAACCGAGCCGTTCCCCCGGGCGTCCCTGTGTCTGGAGGTATTTGCCGAGCGGGGACTTTTGACCATGGAGCATCAGGACGATGACGTGACCATCCGTCTGCACCGCGGGAAGAAAGTGGTGCTGTCGGAGTCACCTCATCTGCTGTGGCTCCGCCAGATGACGGAGAAGGGAGGCACTGTACAATGACCATGACACCCCAGGAGATGTACGATCGCCTGATCGAAACAGTGAGATCATATAACCCGTCCGCCGGCTTCGACCAGATCCGCGCCGCCTACGAGTACGCCGCCGCCCACCACGCCGGACAGAACCGGAAGGACGGCTCGCCGTTCATCACCCACCCGCTGGCCGTGGCCCAGATCGTGGCGGAGGAGCTGCACCTGGACACGGAGTCCATCGTGGCGGCCCTGCTCCACGACACCATCGAGGACACCGACGCCACCCACGAGGAGATCAGCAAGCTGTTTTCTCCCACGGTGGCGGATCTGGTGGAGGGCGTCAGCAAGCTGACCCGCGTCCACTACACCTCCAAAGAGGAGGAGCAGATGGAGAACCTCCGCAAGATGCTGATGGCCATGGCCAAGGACATCCGCGTGATCCTCATCAAGATCTCCGACCGTCTCCACAACATGCGTACCATGGAGTACCAGACGCCGGAGAAGCAGAAGCAGAAATCCTTCGAGACCATGGAAATTTACGCCCCCATCGCCCACCGTCTGGGTATGCAGCGCATGAAGTGGGAGCTGGAGGATCTGTCCCTGAAATATCTGGACCCCGTGGGCTACCGGGAGATCATCGAGGCGCTGGACGAGAAGGCGGCGGAGTACGACGGCTTCATGTCCGCCATCCACGACCAGATCACCACCCGCCTGCGGGAGGCCGGCATCGACGCCACGGTGCAGGCCCGCATGAAGCACCCCTACTCCATCTACCGTAAGATGTACACCCAGAACAAGTCGCTGGACGACGTGTTCGACCTGTTCGCTTTCCGCGTCATCGTGGACACTGTGGCGGACTGCTATAACGTTCTGGGCCTGATACACGACCTGTATAAGCCCATTCTGGGCCGTTTCAAGGACTATATCGGAACCCCCAAGCCCAACATGTACCAGAGTCTGCACACCACGGTGGTGGGCGAGAGCGGTATCCCCTTCGAGGTACAGATCCGCACCAAGGAGATGCACGAGGTGGCCGAGTACGGCGTGGCCGCCCACTGGAAGTACAAGCAGAACGGCCAGGGCGCCGGTGACGAGCGCAGCTACGAGTGGGTGCGCCGCCTGCTGGAGAATCAGGAGGGCACCGATGCCGAGGACTTTATCCACTCCCTGAAGGTGGACATGTTCGCCGATGAGGTGTTCGTGTTCACCCCCAACGGCGATGTCATCAACCTGCCCGCCGGCGCCACGCCCATCGACTTTGCCTACACCATCCACTCCGCCGTGGGCAATCACATGACCGGCGCCAAGGTCAACGGCCGCATCGTCCAGTTCGATTACCACCTGCGCAACGGCGATGTGGTGGAGGTCATGACCAGCAAATCCGCCCACGGTCCCAGCCGCGACTGGGTGAAGATCGCCCGCTCCAGCAACGCCCGCAGCAAGATACGCCAGTGGTTCAAGCGGGAGAAGCGGGATGAGAACATCGTCAACGGCCGCCAGAGCTTCGAGTCGGAGCTGAAGCGCACCGGTGTGACGCTGAAGGAGCTGACCAACGAGGAAAACCTGTCCAATGTCCTGAAAAAACTGAGCTACAACAGCCTGGACGATATGTACGCCGCCATCGGCTACGGCGGCATCTCCGCCCTGAAGGTCATGGGCCGCCTGCGGGAGGATATCCAGCGTATCCTCCACCAGCACCAGACAGAGCGTCAGGCCGAGGTGCCCGTGGCGGATCAGCCCCAGCAGACCCGCCCCGCTGTGCCTCAGCGCGCCAAGGGAGAGCAGGGCATCGTGGTGGAGGGCCTTACCAACTGTCTGGTGAAGTTCTCCAAATGCTGCACCCCCGTGCCCGGGGACGACATCGTGGGCTTCATTACCCGCGGCTATGGCATCTCCGTCCATCGGGCGGACTGCCCCAACGCCGACCCCGCCCGCCGCAAGCCGGAGGAGGCCGGCCGCTGGATCAAAGTCTCCTGGGGCGGCAACACCCGGGAGAGCTACCGTACCACGCTGGAGGTGGTGGCCAAGGACCGCCTGAACCTGATCGTGGACATCTCCACGGTGCTGTCCAGCACCAAGACCCACGTCTCCTCCATGAACGCCCGCAGCACGCCGGACGGCTTTGCCCTTATTACGCTGGACACCGATGTGTCCGACAGCCGGCAGCTGCAAACGGTCATGCGGAGGATCGAGCAGATCTCCGGCGTCATGCGGGTCACCCGCCCCGCCGGTTAACACTCCGCGCCCCGCCCGCACACCCCACGAAACCGAGAAAAGGAGCATATGCCATGAGAGCAGTATTGACCCGCGTGAAGCACGCATCCGTCACCATCGACGGCGAAGTACACGGCCAGATCGGGGAGGGCTTCCTCATCCTGCTGGGCGTGACCCACGAGGACACCGAGGCCCAGGCCGTCAAGCTGGCGGACAAGCTCACCGGGCTCCGCATTTTTGAGGACGAAAACGGTAAGATGAACCGCAGTCTGGAGGACGTGAAGGGCCAGCTGCTCATCGTCTCCCAGTTCACGCTGTACGGCAGCTGCAAAAAGGGCCGCCGTCCCGAGTTCCTGTCCGCCGCACGGCCGGAGGTGGCCATCCCCCTGTACGAGAAGTTCGTCCAGCTCTGCCGGGACAAGGGCTTCCACACCGAGACCGGCGAGTTCGGCGCCTACATGCAGGTGGAGAGCCTCAACGACGGGCCGGTGACGCTGGTGGTGGATACCGATCAGCTGTAAGAAAGGAAGCGCCATGAAGATCACATCCATTCAGGTCGGCCCCATCATGACCAACTGCTACCTGCTGTGCGATGAGACAGCCGGCGTCTGCGCCCTCATCGACCCCGGCGACGACGCCGCCCGGGTGGCCCGTCTGGTAGAGCAGAGCGGCTGCACCCTGCAATATATCCTTCTGACCCACGGCCACTTTGACCACACCTCCGCTGTCCGCCCTCTGCTGGAGCAGTACCCGGACGTGCCGGTATATATCCACGAAAAGGACGCCGTGGATACGGAGCGCGGCGAGCTGCTGTTCCGCAAGGTGGGGCCGGAGAACCAGCGCTACTATAAGGAGGGCGACACCCTGCCGCTGGGCAGCCTGACCCTCCGCGTGCTGGAGACCCCGGGTCACTCCGAGGGCTCCGTCTGCCTGCTGGTGGAGGGGCAGGGCGTGCTGTTCGCCGGCGACACGCTGTTCCGCTGCTCCTGCGGCCGGTGCGATTTCCCCGGCGGCGACTACCGGAAGATGCTGGCCTCTCTGGGCCGCCTGGCGGCACTGGAGGGGAACCTGCGGGTGCTTCCGGGTCACGACATGGAGACTACGCTGGACTACGAGCGCCGCGTCAACCCCTACATGCGGCAGGGGTCGGCGCGATGAAGCTGATCTTCCGCGGCCATGACGACCGCTATGCCATTGAGCAGAGCCTGCTGGCCTTCTTCCCCGAGGAGCGCCCCGTCTACGAGACAGCGGAGGCGGGGGAGGACGACTGCGCTTATGTCTCCCTGACGGAGGGCAAGCGCTATGCCACCGGCGTCACCAGCATTCATTATCATGGAAAAACGGCGCGGGGCGTCTCCCGCGCTGTTCTTACGGATGCCCCCGACGAGTACGAGCGGGAGCGTCTGCGTCAGCGCGCCCTGAAGCTGTCGTTCTTCAAGGCGGCGCGTGACATCACCGGCGTTACCCCCAGCTGGGGCGCCCTCACCGGCATCCGCCCGGGCAAGCTGGCCCGCGCTATGCTGGAGCAGGGCAAAACGGAGCGCGAAACGGACCGCGTCCTGCGTGACACCTACTTCGTCTCGCCGGAGCGCCGCCGCCTGGCCATCGAGACGGCCCGGGCCGGCCTGAAGGCCAAACGCGACCTGCGCCCCGATGAGATCTCCCTGTACGTGGGCATCCCGTTCTGCCCCACCCGCTGCGCCTACTGCAGCTTCGTGTCCGCATCGGTGGAGAAGTCCTTCGGCCTGATGGAGCCCTATCTGGCATCGCTGGAACAGGAGATCACCGACGCTGCCCGCATGGTGGCGGAGACGGGCCTGCGCATCAAGTCCTTCTATATGGGCGGCGGCACGCCCACCACCCTGTCGGCCCGGCAGATGGATCACCTGCTGACCCATCTGAACCGCAGCTTTGACCTCACCGACTGCGCGGAGTACTGCATCGAGGCGGGCCGCCCCGACACCATCACACGGGAGAAGCTGCAGGTCCTGCTGGACCACGGCGCGGACCGCATCAGCGTCAACCCCCAGTCCATGGAGGACGCGGTGCTCCGGGCCATCGGCCGCAAGCACACGGCGGCGGACATCGAGGCGACCATGGCGCTTGCTGCCTCCATGGGGTTCCCCCATGTGAACATGGATCTTATCGCCGGCCTGCCCGCCGACACGCCGGAGGGCTTTCGCCGCACGCTGGACAAGTGCCTGACCTTCGGCGCGGACAACATCACCGTCCATACCCTCAGCCTGAAAAAGGGCAGCCGTATTTTGCTGGAGGGCCTGCCCATCCCCTCGGCGCAGGACGTGTCCGCCATGCTGGACTACGCCAACGAAGCCCTGCGCGCCGCCGATTTCACCCCCTACTACCTCTACCGCCAGAAGTATATGTCCGGCAGCTTCGAGAACGTAGGCTGGTGCATATCCGGCGCGGAGGGACTGTATAATATCTACATCATGGAGGAGCTGCACAGCATCCTGTCTCTGGGCGCCGGCGGCTCTACGAAGATGGTGGACCCCGTACACGACCGTATCGAGCGGGTCTTTCACCCCAAGTTTCCCACGGAGTACATCGCCCGCCCCGAGAAGATCCGGCAGGATCTGGAGACGTTCCGCCGGTTCCACGAGGCCATGAAATAGCAGACGGGAGGCGCCTATGGCCCAGCGACGGCACAACTTCATCAGCGGCGCCGCCGTGCTGGCCCTTGCCGTGGCCGTTACCAAGGTGCTGGGCGCGCTCTACAAGATCCCGCTGGGCAACCTGCTGGACAAGGAGGGCATGGCCCATTTCTATGCGGCCTATAACATTTACAACCTGCTGCTGGTGCTGTCCACGGCGGGACTGCCGCTGGCTCTGTCCCGGCTGGTATCCCGCGCAGCGGCGCAGGGCAGACGCAACGCCCAGCACCGCATTTTCCGGACGGCACTGGCGCTGCTGGCCGTCATCGGCGCGGTGTGCAGCGCCGTCATGTGCCTGTTTCCGCAGGTACTCAGCGGCCTGCTCCACGACTCACTGGCCGCGCCCGCCATCCGGGTCCTCGGCCCAGCGGTGCTGTTCGTCTGCCTGACCTCCGCCATCCGGGGGTATACGCAGGGCTTGGGCGACATGACGCCCACCGCCGTCAGCCAGATGACGGAGTCCGCCGGCAAGCTGGTCATCGGCCTCGCCCTGTGCCTGGTGCTGCTGCACCGGGGGGCGGACTCGTCCCTGTGCGCCGCCGGCGCCATCGCCGGCGTCACCGCAGGGTCCCTGCTGTCTCTGACGGTGCTGACCGTGTTCCTGCTGCGCCGCCGTGACCGCGCCGCCGCCGTGGACGTACCGCCTGCGCGGAGCGCCGTGCTCCGTGAACTGCTGACTGTCGGCATCCCCATCACGCTGGGCGCGGCAGGCATGAGTCTCATCACCCTGCTGGATCAGGCGCTGGTGATGTCCACCCTGCAGAATACTCTGGGCTATACGGAAGCCGCCGCCACTGCGCTGTACGGCGAGTACACCTTCGGCATGACGCTGTTCGCCCTGCCGCCGTCCTTCATCTATCCCGTCACCGTCAGTCTGGTGCCGGACATCTCCGCCGCACTGGCCCGGAGCGACCGCCCCGCTGCGGGGCGCAGTGCCGCCGCGGCCCTGAAGCTCACCACCCTCATCGCCCTGCCTACCGGCGCGGGCCTGTCCGTGTTGGCGGGGCCCATCCTGCGCCTGCTGTACCCTGCGGTGCCCGACACCGCCGCAGCCGCCGCCTATCACCTGACCATTCTGGGCATCGCCTGCATTTTCGTGTGCCTGATGGTGGCCACCAACGGCGTCCTCCAGGCCTACGGCAAAGAGTACATCCCCGTCGTCACCCTGCTGTGCGGCGGTATCCTGAAGATCATCACCAACTACCTGATGGTGGGCGACCCCGCCACCAACGTCCGCGGCGCACCGGTGAGCACGCTCTACTGCTACGGGCTTATCGTGGTGCTGAACCTCATCGCCATCGCCCGCTGCGTGCCGGAGCGGCCCTCCTACCTCCGCCTGTTTGCCAGACCCGTTCTCATCACGGCGGTGATGGCACTGGCCGCCCGCTCGTCCTACGGCCTGCTGTCCCGCAGCCTGCCGGAGCGCTGGGCCGTATTGCCCGCCATAGCCGTGGCGGTGGTGGTCTACGGCGTGCTGGTGCTGGCGCTGGGCGCCGTGACGCGGCAGGACGTGCTGGACCTGCCGAAAGGTGAAAAAATTGCCCGAATGCTGCACTTACACTGAACTTTTCGGCGCATCACCACGAAAACCTCTTGCAATAGGAGCGCAAATATGATAGATTTTACAAGGAAACCGCACTATAACTATGCGGACCTGCTGGAGATCATCCGGCTCCTCCGCTCGGAGGATGGCTGCCCCTGGGACAAGGCGCAGACGCACAAGTCCATCCGCCGCGGCCTCCTGGAGGAGGCGTATGAAGCCGCCGAGGCCATCGACAACGACGATCCCGTGCTTCTCAAGGAGGAGCTGGGCGACGTGCTGATGCAGGTGGTGTTCCACGCGGACATCGAGTCCGACGCGGGCCGCTTCACAATGGACGACGTGTGCGACGGCGTGGTGAAAAAGCTGCTGTTCCGCCACCCCCATGTGTTTGGGGACGGGCATGAGGACTCGCCGGAGTCCGTGCTGGTCAGCTGGGAGCAGCTGAAGCGCCGGGAAAAGGGTCAGAAGACCGTGTCCGACAGTATGGACAGCGTGGCCCGCAGCCTGCCGTCCCTGTGGCGGGCTGAAAAGCTGCAGAAGAAGGCGGCCGCCGCCGGCTTTGAGTGGCCGGATGTACAGGGCGCGCTGGACAAGCTGGAGGAGGAAGTGGCCGAGCTGCGCCGCGCCGTGGAGAATGGCGGCGATGTGCCGGACGAGCTGGGCGACGTACTGTTCGCCGCCGTGAAGGTGGGCCGCTTCTGCGGATGCGACCCCGAGGACGCAGTCAACGGCACCTGCGAAAAATTCATCCATCGTTTCCGCGCCGTGGAAGAGGGCGCGGCGGTCCGGGGGAGGGAGGTCTCCCAGCTGTCGCTGGAGGAGATGACCGCCCTGTGGAACGAAGCCAAACGTTCTTAATGCGATCTTGATCGTTTTGAGATACACCGCCCGCCGGGACGGTGTCAACAAATGAAAAATTTTGGGAGGAACTATCATGAATAAGACTGAACTGATCGCCGCTGTGGCGGAGAAGACCGGTCTGTCCAAGAAGGACACCGAGGCCGCCGTCAACG
>OHAF01002643.1_pt1 | contig 13049 bp, 13 predicted proteins | sample 1577041 | NCBI WGS metagenome assembly OHAF01 (sample SAMEA3541495, study PRJEB24748) | human gut metagenome | biome: human gut; feature: human-associated habitat; material: faeces | place: China | collected 2012
CAAGAGGAATGTACACAAGAGTTCAAACTGCAATTGAAATGAGACAAATTGCAGAGCCATATATAAAAAGAAAAGCTCTTAAACATTTGGAAAGAGGAAGAATTGTAATATTTTCATGTGGAACTGGTAACCCATACTTCACAACAGATACAACAGCAGCTTTAAGAGCAGCCGAGATTGAGGCAGATGTAATACTTGTTGCAAAGACAATAGATGGCGTATATTCAGCAGATCCAAAGGTTGACCCAAATGCTATTAAATATGATAAGATAACATATTTAGACATTTTAAATAAAGATTTAAAAGTAATGGATTCTACTGCTACATCTTTATGCAGAGATAACAACATTCCGTTATTAGTATTTGGTATAAATGAACCAGAAAACATATTAAAGGCCGTTATGGGCGAGAAAATAGGAACTTTAGTTGAAGGAGAATAAAGATTATGGATTTTAATATTATTGAAGAAAAAATGAAGAAAACAATTAGCGTATTTGAAGAAAATTTAGCTGAGGTTAGAGCTGGACGTGCTAACCCAAACATTTTAAATAAAGTAACAGTTGATTATTATGGAGTTCCAACTCCAATCAATCAAATGGCTGGAGTATCTGTACCAGAACCAAGAATGATAGTTATTCAACCATGGGATATGAGCATGCTTAAGGAAATTGAAAAAGCTATAAACTTAGCAGAACTTGGAATTAACCCAATGAATGATGGAAAGGTAATTAGACTTACATTCCCAGAGCTTACGGAGGAAAGAAGAAAGAGCTTAGTAAAAGATATAAGAAAAACAGCAGAAGAAGCAAAAGTTGCTGTTAGATCAATCAGAAGAGACGGAATAGATACAGCAAAAACTGCACAAAAAAATGGTGAAATGACAGAAGATGAATTATCAGTTGCAGAAGCAAAAATTCAAAAAATGACAGATGCAAACATTGCTGAAATTGACCAAATATTAGAGAAAAAAGAAAAAGAAATAATGACTGTATAAAACAATAAGGCCATTGGGGCGAAAATCTCAATGGCTTATTACGGCTGAAAGGAAATAATTATGGAACAAAATATAGAAGATATAATTAATATGCAAGCTTTGCCAGAGCATGTTGCCATAATCATGGATGGAAACAGAAGATGGGCGCGAGAACGAGGGCTTCCGGTTATTTCCGGACACAAAAAAGGTGTGGAAGCATATCGGCAGCTTCTTTCAGATGCAGCTGTTCTGGGAATCGAATACGTAACATTTTACGCATTTTCTACGGAAAATTGGAAGCGGAGTGCCGCAGAAGTAGAAAGTCTCATGTCGCTCCTGGCGATACAGCTGAAAAATTTCAATAAAATTATGGGAATATGAGGATCGCTATGAAAAAAATACTGTGCTCGGGGTTTTTGATATTATCCGCTATGTTTATTTTTCCGCTTTGCGGGGTAAAGACCGTCGGTGGAAAAAGCACGGCTGCCGCTGCCGTGAGGCTTTTTAATGTAAAAACGGACAACCGCGAAAAGAACGATACCTTCCGCGTATGTGATATGCAGACCGATACCGTGAGCGTCATGACGGTGGACGAATATATATTCGGGGTGCTTGCCGCCGAAATGCCCGCGCTTTATGAGAATGAGGCGCTCAAGGCGCAGGCGGTAGCAGCCTACACGCTGGCATGCCGCCGCAGAGCCGATAATAAGGATAAAAGCTACGATATTACAACCGATTATACGGTGGATCAAAGCTACATAACAAGGTCCGAGGCGAAAAAGCGATGGGGAGATAAATATGACGAATACTCAAAAAAGCTCGAGAAAGCCGTCGGTGATGTTAAAAATCTTGCTGTTACTTATAACGGCGAGCCGATAACCGCGGTCTATCATGCGATATCGTCGGGAAAAACAGAGGACAGCCGCGATATATGGGGCGGCGAGCTTCCGTATTTAAAGGCGGTTTCAAGCCCGGGGGATAAGCTTTCGCCCGATTACGCAAGCGAGGTAAGCGTCTCTGCAGAGGAGCTCAAAAGAAAATTGGGGAGCGAGTGCACCTTATCGGGCGACCCCGCCGCATACTTCGGTGAGCCCGAGCGCACCGACTCCGGCTCTGTTTTAACGGTGTCGGTATGCGGCAATGAGATAACAGGCGGCAAAATACGCAGTATTTTCAATCTGCGGTCGCTTAATTTCAGCGTTAAGTATGCAGATGGAAATTTTGTGTTTACGGTGCTTGGCTACGGTCACGGTGTGGGTATGAGCCAGTACGGCGCGAATTATATGGCAAAGCAGGGCAGCGATTTTAAGGAGATACTCACATATTATTATACGGATTGTAAGGTCGAAAGGCTGTAAAGCATGCGCCGCGGCATATAATCGGTCACGAAAATGCGTCTTTTTGAAAAAAACTATTGACAAAAGGTATGCTTTGGTGTGATAATAATAAAGGTTATATTTTAACCTATTACACTTATCGGTGATACTAATGCGAATTATAACAGGAACGGCAAGAGGAAGAAGGCTTGCCGCCCCGGAGGGACGCGATGTGCGCCCTACCCCCGAACGCGTTAAGGAAGGTATTTTCAGCGCGCTGCAGTTTGATATTGAGGGCAGGCGCGTGCTCGACCTTTTTGCGGGCTCGGGTCAGTTAGGGCTTGAGGCGCTCAGCCGCGGTGCGGAAGGCTGCACATTTGTTGATGCGTCGGAAGAGTCCTTAAATCTGGTGCGGAAAAATATTGAAAGCACCGCTTTTTCGGATAAAGCAAAGGCAGTGCGCTCGGATTATGCGGCGTTTGCCGCCGCCTGCCGCGATACATTTGATATTGTCTTTCTCGATCCGCCGTATTCGGCAGGGCTTTTAATGCCGGCGGTTAAAGCTGTTTTGCCGCTTATGAGCGATTACGGCGTCATAGTCTGCGAGCATCCGCCCGAGGTAAAGTTGGATGAAGAAATCGGCGGGTTTAAAATTGCCAGAGTCTACCGCTACGGCAAGGTGCTTGTAACCCTTTACCGAAAGGAGGCGGGCGTATGAATGAGAGGATTGCGGTTTGTCCCGGCAGCTTTGACCCGGTAACCTACGGCCATCTTGATATTATAACCCGTGCCGCCAAAATGTTTGATAAGCTTATAGTCGTGGTGGCATCCAACGGTGCAAAGCATTGCTCCTTTACCCCCGAAGAGCGCGTGAATATGATAAAAAAGTGTATTCCCGAGCTTCACAACGTTGAGGTTGAGCATTATGACGGCCTGCTTGCCGATTATGCCGCAAGCAAAAATGCCAATGCGATAATTAAGGGTCTTCGCGCAATGTCTGATTTTGAATACGAATTTCAGATGGCGCTTACCAATAAAAAGCTGAATCCGCAGGTTGAAACTCTGTTTTTAACAACGGCTACGCAGAATATGTATTTAAGCTCAAGCATGGTGAAGCAGATTGCCGGCATGGGCGGAGATATATCAAGCTTTGTTCCCGGGGTTATACGGGCGGATATAATGAACAGGATTTTTATTAAAAAGGATACTACGGAGGAATAAAAAATGACACTTGACGAATTACTTGAACAGTTTGACGAGGTGCTGGACAGCGGAATCAAGATCCCCGGCAAAAAAACCGTGGTAGATATTGAAAAGCTCCGCGCGGTGGTTGACGATATCCGCCTTAATATTCCGGCAGAAATTAAGCAGGCAAAGGGCATTGTTGCCGACCGCGCCGATATTATTACCAATGCAAAGCGCGAGGCGGACGGCATTATCCGTAATGCAGAGGAGCGCGCAAAGGCTATGACCGCGCAGGAGGAAATTGTAAAGCTGGCGCAGCAGAAGGCGGCTGAAATAATTGCCACCTCGCAGCAGAAGAGCCGCGAAATGCGCAAGGCCGCGCAGGATTTTGTGGATGATATTATGCGCCGCGCCGATGAAGGTCTTACCGCTAATTTAGGCGAGGTAAGAAAGACCCGCGCCGCATTAAAGCAGCAGATTCCTTCGGCAAAGGAAAATTAAGTTAATAAAAACACTTTAAAAGCTAAGACGGAGACCGCGGTTTTTAAAAAAGCGTTTTTCAGCGACCCGGGGGCGGTGCAAGCCCGGGAAACGCGTAAGACCGGTATCACTCCAGAGCTGACGGCTGAAATTTTTACAGTAAGCCGCTCCGGTATTCCGCCGTTAGGGGGAACGCAGATTTTCTGTCTGCCGTAATGGGTGGTTTGAAGTTTTTTGGACTTCGTCCTGTTATGGGTCGAAGTCTTTTTATTTTGAAAGGAGAAAAAAACAGTGTACAAGAGCATATCCCCGAACCTCAACTTCGTGGAGGAAGAAAAAAAGGTTGAAAAATTTTGGGAAGACGAAAATATATTTGAAAAGAGTATAGCCGAGCGCGAGGGTGATAAGCCCTATGTGTTCTATGACGGCCCGCCTACCGCAAACGGCAAGCCGCATATAGGTCATGTGCTTACCCGCGTTATAAAGGATATGATTCCGCGCTACCGCACCATGAAAGGCTATATGGTTCCGAGAAAGGCAGGGTGGGATACCCACGGTCTGCCTGTGGAGCTTGAGGTTGAAAAGCTTTTGGGGCTTGACGGCAAGGAGCAGATAGAGCAGTACGGTCTTGAACCCTTTATCGAGCACTGCAAGGAAAGCGTTTGGAAATACAAGGGTATGTGGGAGGATTTCTCAAAAACCGTCGGGTTTTGGGCGGATATGGAGCACCCCTATGTTACCTATGACAATAACTTTATTGAGTCGGAATGGTGGGCGCTTAAAAAGATCTACGAAAAGGGTCTTTTATATAAGGGCTTTAAAATCGTGCCTTATTGCCCCCGCTGCGGCACTCCGCTTTCCTCGCACGAGGTGGCGCAGGGGTACAAAAATGTTAAAGAGCGCAGCGCGGTAGTCCGCTTTAAGGTTGTGGGCGAGGACGCATACTTCCTTGCGTGGACCACCACACCGTGGACGCTGCCCTCAAATGTGGCGCTTTGCGTAAACCCCGAAGAAACCTACTGCAAGGTAAAAGCGGCAGACGGCTATACCTACTATATGGCAAAGGCACTGCTTGATAAGGTGCTGGGCAAGCTTGCGACCGAAGATAAGCCCGCTTATGAGATTATTGAAGAATACAAGGGTAAAGACCTTGAATATAAAGAATATGAGCCATTATATCAGTGTGCGGCAGATGTTGCAGCTAAGCAGCACAAGAAGGGACATTTTGTTACATGTGATGACTATGTAACTATGTCAGATGGTACTGGTATCGTTCATATTGCACCAGCATTTGGTGAAGATGATGCTAAGGTTGGACGTAAGTATGACCTTCCATTCGTACAGTTTGTTGACGGAAAGGGTGAACTTACAAAGGAAACACCATATGCAGGACTTTTCGTTAAGAAGGCAGACCCAGAGGTTCTTAAGGACCTTGATAAAGAGGGCAAGTTATTTGATGCTCCTAAGTTCGAGCATGATTATCCATTCTGCTGGAGATGTGATACACCACTCATCTACTATGCAAGAGAATCATGGTTTATTAAGATGAGTGACCCAGAAGTTAAGGCTAACTTAATAGCTAATAATAAGACAATCAACTGGATACCAGAAACTATCGGAACTGGACGTTTTGGTGCATGGCTTGAAAATGTTCAGGACTGGGGAATTTCACGTAACAGATACTGGGGTACTCCTCTTAATATCTGGGTATGTGATGATTGTGGAGAAATGTTATCTATCGGAAGCAAGGCAGAATTAAAGGAACATTCTGATAACTGTCCAGATGATATCGAGCTTCACAGACCATATATTGATGCTGTTACTTGTACTTGTCCTAAATGTAAGGGTAAGATGAAGAGAGTTCCAGAAGTTATCGACTGCTGGTTCGACTCAGGTTCAATGCCATTTGCACAGCACCACTATCCATTTGAGAATAAGGAAGTGTTTGAACAGCAGTTCCCTGCTAAGTTCATTTCAGAAGCCGTTGACCAGACAAGAGGCTGGTTCTACTCACTTCTTGCTATATCAACACTTCTTTTCAATAAAGCACCTTATGAAAATGTTATCGTACTTGGTCATGTTCAGGATGCAGATGGACAGAAGATGAGTAAGTCAAAGGGAAATGCTGTAGATCCATTTGATGCATTAAAGAAGCACGGTGCAGATGCCATCCGCTGGTATTTCTACGAGAACTCAGCACCATGGCTTCCTAACAGATTCCATGATAAGGCTGTTACAGAAGGACAGAGAAAGTTCATGGGAACTATCTGGAACACATATGCATTCTTTGTACTTTATGCTAATATAGATGAATTTGATGCTACTAAGTACACACTTGAGTATGATAAGCTTCCAGTTATGGATAAATGGATTCTTTCTAAGCTTAATACTCTTGTTAAGACTGTTGATAACAATCTTGCCAACTACAAGATTACAGAAACAGCAAGAGCACTTGAGGACTTTGTAGATGAGCTTTCTAACTGGTATGTAAGAAGATGCCGTGAAAGATTCTGGGCAAAGGGTATGGAGCAGGATAAGATTAATGCTTATATGACTCTTTACACAACACTTGTAACACTTTGCAAGGTAGCAGCACCTATGATTCCTTTCATGACAGAAAGCATTTACAGAAACCTTGTATGCAGTATAGATAAGACAGCTCCTATCAGTATCCACCTCTGCGACTTCCCAGAAGTTAAGGAAGAATGGATTGACAAGGAACTTGAAGATAACATGGAAGATGTATTAAATGCTGTTGTTATCGGAAGAGCATGCCGTAACTCAACTAATATCAAGAACAGACAGCCAATCGGCAAGCTGTACATCAAGGCTGACTGGAAGTTAAACGAATACTTTACAGCTATCATAGCAGATGAGCTTAATGTTAAGGAAGTTGAGTATACAGATGATGTAAGAGCATTTACTTCATACTCATTCAAGCCACAGTTAAAGACACTTGGACCAAAGTATGGCAAGCATCTTAATGCTATAAGAACTGCGCTTTCAACACTTGATGGCAATGCAACTATGGATGAGCTTAATACTAAGGGTTCATTTACAATCAATGCTGATGGTGAAGATATCGTTCTTGAAAAGGATGATGTTCTTATTGAGATGACTCAGAAGGAAGGCTTTGTAGCAAGTTCTGACAAGGGTATTACAGTTGTTATGGATACTAACCTTACACCAGAGCTTATCGAGGAAGGCTTCGTAAGAGAAATCGTAAGCAAGATTCAGACTATGCGTAAGGATGCTGGATTTGAGGTTATGGACAAGATTACTGTATATGTAGATGGTAATGACAAGTTAGCAGACCTTATGGTTAAGAATGCAGAGCAGATTAAGAGCGTTGTTCTTGCAAATACTATTGAAACAGGTAAAACAGCAGGATTCACTAAGGATTGGGATATCAATGGTGAGAAGGTTGTGCTTGCGGTTGAGAAGAACTAAAACAGTATTTTAATAATTTATAATATGTAAAGACGAGGAGAAAATCGCAGTTATGCGTATTTTCTCCTCGTTTTTATATAAATAGGTGAGATGAGGTACAATTCACGCCCCAAAATGACAGTTCACGCCAATTGTATTGAAATATTATTAAGGATGAATATACTGAAATTAATAAGAACTATAAAAAATGTTATAGAAGATTATGTTGCATATAAATGATTTATATTAAAAGAATGGAGGCGGTATGAATGAAAAGAAAAATGATGATGTTATTAGCTGTTAGTTTGATTGCAATAGCTGGATGTGGTAAAGGGAATTTACAGAGTGCACCACTGCCAGAACAAGCATATCTTTATTATCTTGAATAATAATAATCAATTAATTTTATTAAATTGCAATAAGGGTGCGAATCGTGTATAATTTAACCATCGTGTAACGTGCTTTGTGAATAATGTTAATTAAATCAGACACGATTAGTTAAATCAGGAATAATGATATACATTTGTGGTATATCTATATATTAAGGAGGAGAAGAATACATGGTGACAGGTACAGAAGCATCTTTTAGCAAGGAAGAATTCAAGAAAAAAGTTGTAAGTAATTGTAAATCTCTTTATAGAAAGAATATTGATGAGGCAGATAAGCAGCAGGTGTTCCAGTCAGTTGCGTATGCAGTTAAGGATCTTATCATAGATAAGTGGATAGCTACACATAAGACATATGACAAGGAAGATCCTAAGATTGTATATTATATGTCTATGGAGTTCCTTATGGGACGTGCACTTGGTAATAACATGATTAATCTTACTAAGTATAACGAGATAAAAGAAGCACTTGAGGAGCTTGGACTTGATATTAATGTTATCGAGGATCAGGAGCCAGATGCAGCACTTGGTAACGGTGGACTTGGAAGACTTGCAGCATGTTTCCTTGATTCACTTGCAACTCTTGAATATCCAGCTTACGGATGCGGTATCAGATATAAGTATGGTATGTTCAAACAGGAGATTAAGGACGGATATCAGGTAGAGGTTCCTGATAACTGGTTAAAGGATGGCAATCCATTTGAGATTAAGCGTTCTGAATACAGATATGAAGTCAAGTTTGGTGGGTATGTGCGTTCTTACAGAGATGAAGCAACTGGACGTGATATATTCGTTCAGGAAGACTACCGTTCAGTTATAGCTGTTCCTTATGACCTTCCAGTTATCGGATATGGTAACAACACAGTCAATTCACTTAGAATATGGGATGCAGAGCCAGTTAATACATTTAACTTAAGTTCATTTGATAAGGGCGATTACCAGAAGGCTATAGAGGAAGAGAACCTTGCAAAGAATATTGTAGAAGTTCTTTATCCTAACGATAACCATTATGCAGGTAAGGAATTAAGACTTAAGCAGCAGTATTTCTTCGTATCAGCATCAGTCCAGAGAGCTGTTGAAAGATATAAGAAGATGCACAATGGTGATGTAAAGAAGCTTTATGAGAAGGTTACATTCCAGCTTAATGATACACATCCAACAGTTGCAGTTGCAGAGCTTATGAGAGTTCTTATGGATGAGAATGGTCTTGAATGGGATGAAGCATGGGATGTAACAACTAAGACAGTTGCATATACTAACCATACTATTATGGCTGAGGCACTTGAGAAGTGGCCTATTGAGCTGTTCTCAAGACTTCTTCCAAGAATCTATCAGATAGTAGAGGAAATCAACAGAAGATTCGTTGAAGATATTAAGGCAAAGTACCCAGGAGACCAGGAAAAGGTCAGAAAGATGGCTGTTATATATGATGGTCAGGTTAAGATGGCTAATCTTGCCATATGTGCTGGTTATTCTGTCAATGGTGTTGCAAAGCTTCACACAGAAATCTTAGAGAAGCAGGAGCTTAAGGATTTCTATGAGATGATGCCAGAGAAGTTCAACAACAAGACCAATGGTATCACACAGAGAAGATTCCTTCTTCATGGAAACCCGCTGCTTGCAGACTGGGTAACAGACCACATCGGAGACGGCTGGATCACAGATCTGTCCCAGATGTCAAAATTAAAACCGCTTGCAGATGATCCGAAGGCAAGAGCAGAATTTATGGATATCAAATACAAGAACAAAGAACGTCTTGCAAAATATATTCTGGAACACAATGGAGTAGAGATCGATCCGAGATCTATTTATGATGTACAGGTTAAGCGTCTTCATGAATATAAGAGACAGCTTCTTAATATTCTGCATGTAATGTATCTGTACAACCAGATCAAAGAACATCCGGAGATGTCCTTCTATCCGAGAACATTTATCTTTGGTGCAAAAGCTTCCGCAGGATATGTCCGTGCAAAAGAGATCATCAAACTGATCAACTCTGTAGCAGATGTGGTAAATAATGATCTGAGCATCAATGGAAAGCTGAAAGTCGTATTTATCGAAGATTACCGCGTATCCAACGCAGAATGGATCTTCGCGGCAGCAGATGTCAGCGAACAGATTTCTACCGCTTCCAAAGAAGCTTCCGGAACAGGTAACATGAAGTTCATGCTGAACGGTGCACCGACACTTGGAACTATGGATGGAGCCAATGTAGAGATCGTAGAAGAAGTTGGAATTGAAAATGCATTTATTTTCGGCCTCAGTTCTGACGAAGTTATCAACTATGAGAATAATGGCGGATATAACCCGCAGGAGATCTACTTCAATGACTGGGATATTAAGAGAGTCGTTGACCAGTTGATGGATGGAACTTATTCACATGGTGACCATGAGATGTTCCGCGACCTGTATAATTCACTTCTGAATACACAGGGTGGAGACAGACCGGACAGATACTTTATCCTGAAAGACTTCCGCTCTTATGCAGAAGCACAGAAGAAAGTGGAAGAAGCTTACAAAGATCCGGATCGTTGGGCTAAGATGGCACTTCTGAATACAGCAAGCTGTGGTAAATTTACTTCAGACAGAACCATTCAGGAATATGTTGATAATATCTGGAAACTGGATTATGTTACAGTTAAACCAGAAGCATAATCAGTCAAAACCTCTCATACAGTGGTATGGGAGGTTTTATTATGCGAAAATACTTCAGACAGGCAGGCTATTTTGCTGCCATTCTTATATTACTTCCGTATGTGGTTACGATTCTGCTGAATGGCAGAAGCAGTTTGGCGCAGGACAATGGGACGAGCCCGTATGTGACCGTAAAAAGTGACGAAAAGAACAGAAAAATTTCACTGGATGAATATGGGATCGGGATTCTGGCTAAAGAAATTGAGGGAGATGCGGAGGAGGAAGCGTTAAAGGCACAGGCAGTGTTGATCCGGACCAGCATTTACAAAAGCATCCAGGATGAGGGCACCAGCACTGTCCTGACGAAGGAATACTGGACCAGGCAGCAGATGGAGAGCAACTGGGGAGCAGATCATTATGGAGAATATTATGAGAAGATGAAAGCTGCGTGGGATGAGACGAGGGGACAGGTTCTGATGTATGACGGAAAGCTGATTCTGACCCCGTATCACCGGTTAAGCAACGGAAAAACAAGGTCTGGAAATGAAGTGTTTGGTTCGGAAGAGTATCCGTATCTTCAGAGCAGGGAATGTCCCGAAGATGTGGAGGCAAAAGAGGAGATGACCGTGTCCATGATCCAGGGAAGCGACATGGAAGTGACAGGAACAGACAGTGCCGGGTATGTGACAGCAGTCCGTTGTGGCAGTGAAACAGTAAATGGTGAAGAATTCCGGAGAACCTACCATCTTGCTTCGTCATGTTTTGCGCTTCAGGATTATGACGGGCAGACGAGGGTTACGGCGAAGGGAATCGGGCACGGTCTTGGGATGAGCCAGTACACGGCAGAGAAGATGGCAGAGGAAGGGAAAACCTGTGAAGAAATCCTGCAATATTTTTTCACTGATGTCAGTCTGGAAGAGGTCACGGATATTGTGATCGAAAAAAACGAAAAGGGAGAATAAGTTGGTCATTTTCTGGCAAAAATATTGTCAGAGGTGATAAAATATGAATAAAAAGCAGCAGTCCTCTAATAAGAGGAGAAAAAGAGCGTCGATCGGTCTTGCGGTCTGCTTTGCCGCTGCTATTGTGCTTACAGGAGCCTATACATGGAGAAATTACCGGGCAAATGTGAAGGATGAGCAGGCAAAGATCGAGGAAGAACAGCAGGCGAAAGAGGAAGAAATCAAAAGAAATACGGAAGAGACAAGCAGTATTGCAAAGAAAGCGCTGGAAGATGAAGAACCTGTGACAAAAGAGGACAGCCAGGCTGCAAATACGGCAGCAGATGGAAGTACAGAGAACCGGATGGATACATGGGAGACGGACAGCACGCAGACCGCAGGAACGGCAATGAACCTGAATTTCGGGGAGGACAGCCAGCTTCTGTGGCCGGTGGACGGCAATGTGCTGATGAGCTACAGTATGGATAAAACCGTATATTTTTCTACATTGGACCAGTACCGATATAATCCGGCGATGATCATATCCGGTGCGGTGAACGATAACGTGATTGCAGCAGCACCGGGTATTGTCAAATCCATTGATACCTTTGCACAGACGGGAATCACGGTGACCCTGGATATGGGGAATGGCTACGAGTGCATGTACGGACAGCTCAAGGAAGTGCAGGTGAAAGTCGGTGATTATCTGGAAGCGGGAAATGTGATCGGATATCTGGAGATTCCGACCAAGTATTACAGTCTGGAAGGCTGCAATCTGTATTTCGAGATGTTAAAAGATGGTCAGCCGGTCAATCCGATGGACTATCTGGCTGAAGAATAAGAGCAGAAGAAAGGAAGAGGGGCTTTTTGGTCCCTCTTTGAAGCGATGAATTATACATATATTTTAAAATGCAAGGATGAAACATTATATACTGGGTGGACGAATGATATTGAGAAGCGTCTGGAAGCGCATAATGCCGGGAAAGGCGCAAAATACACCAGATCCAGGAGACCGGTGGAGCTGGTGTATCTGGAGCAGTTTGAGACGAAGGAAGAGGCGATGCGGCGGGAGTATGCGATTAAGCATATGACGCGGAGGGCGAAGCTTGGTCTGGTGATGAGCTATAAAGAGACGGGGCAGTAGGGCATGAAACAGGAGAAGCAGATTTGCTTCTCCTGTCGGCATTTTGTGCAGAATAAAAAATTACTTCCGCAGCTTTAGTGGGGCGAGATTTCTGGATTTTTCGAGGATGCAAGGTTTACAATAAAGAATACATTACAACAAAGTGGCAGGCACTTCCGCCCATCACGAAGAGGTGGAAGATTTCGTGGCTGCCGAAATTCTTATGCTTACTGTTGAAAATCGGAAGCTTCAGTGCATAGATCACACCGCCGATTGTGTAAATGATTCCGCCGGCGAGAAGCCATCCGAATTCTGTACGTGTCAGATTGTTGAGGATCTGACTGAATGCGAGGACACAGATCCATCCCATACTAATGTAGAGGACGGAGGATACCCATTTCGGGCAGAATACCCAGAACCCTTTAATAATAATTCCGGTGATTGCAATACCCCATACAAGTGCGAGCATGATAAGTCCGGTTCTGCGTTCCAGTACCAGCAGGCAGATCGGTGTGTAGCTTCCGGCGATCAGTACGAAGATCATCATGTGATCGATCTTCTTTAAAATCGTATTCACTTTCT
>OHAF01002645.1_pt1 | contig 13046 bp, 8 predicted proteins | sample 1577041 | NCBI WGS metagenome assembly OHAF01 (sample SAMEA3541495, study PRJEB24748) | human gut metagenome | biome: human gut; feature: human-associated habitat; material: faeces | place: China | collected 2012
CGCGTGCTCAATCATCGCGGCTCCGTCAACGCAGCCACCGCCGCTCTGGTCAATGATATTGCAAAAAAACTGGACTACAAGCCAAACCGCGCCGGGATCGCCCTGGCCGCACAGCGAAAGATGGTCCGGATCGGCGTCGTTTTGTTCGACACCGGAAATCCGTTTTTTGATGAGGTATGGAACAGCGTTCTTTCCAAGGAAGAAGAATTAAACAGCTACAACTGCTCCGTTCTCAAAAAAAAGACCGGATTTTCTGCCCAGGAGCAGCTGCAGGCTATCGCCGAGCTGGAAGCCGAAGGTATCGATGGACTCGTGATCAGCCCTTTTAACGACACAGCTGTGGCGAACAAAATTGACCAGCTCCAGAGCCGCCAGATTCCCGTCATCACCACCAACACCGATATCCGCAATTCCAGTCGTCTCGCTTTTGTCGGCAGCGACTTTTACCGCTGCGGGCAGACTGCTGCCGGTCTGATGAATCTCATGACCTCCGGGGAAGTGCGCGCCGGTATCGTCACCGGTTCCTCCCAGGTGCTCTGTCATACCGACCGGATTGCCGGTTTCTGCGACCGGATCTCTGCCTGCTATCCGCGTATCCGGATCATCGCCGAGATTGAAAACAGCGATGATGATTTTGAAAGCTACGATAAAACAAGAGCGCTGCTGTCTGCACATCCAGACATCAACGCCCTCTACTTTACCGCTGCCGGTGTTTATGGAGGCTGCCGCGCGGTTCTTTCCCTAAACCGCACCGACATCCATATTCTCGCTTATGACAAAATTCCTGCTACAAAAGAGCTGATGGAGCAGCACATTATTTCTGCTGTGATCTGCCAGCAGCCTGCCATTCAGGGCTCAAAACCCATCCAGCTGCTGTTCGATTATCTGACTGCAGGTGAGGCACCTGACCGTGAATTTTATTACACCGCTGTGGACATTCGGATTTTGGAAAACCTCTAAACTGTATCCAACCTGGCATTCACATACCGCGCTACGCCATATATAGCCGTATTTCCTTTTGGATCAAAATAGGTGCCATAAATGAAATCAAGCTGATATCGGGTTCCATCAGAAGGCTCTTTTGCTCCTACTGACAAAATATAATTATATTCACCACTAAACACTCGATAGTATGCCTCTTCATCACGCTTTATCGCAAAAGGCTCCAGCTCACGCTCTGTTGTTTTAGAAATTTCTATATATTGATCAACAACTTCCACAGAAACCGGAATTGGTTTTCCATCGTCAAAACTCAAATCTGCATATTTCATTGCTTCGTCGATATCAACTAACGGTTCTATTTTCTCCCAATCAACTCCTATTCCCGGTGTTTCCAATTGATTAACTTGTATTTTACCATCAAGTCTTCCATCTTTAAACGTTCCTCGATAAATACGTTTGAAAGGTTTTAAAGCATTTATATGATCTGATAAAACTCCTGATCCATTTGGCATATTATTATTCCACATGCCTATATATACATTCATAACTCCTTGACCATTACACGAAACAATTACACCTTTTCCCGTTTTTTCTTCATTTGAAAATTCTCCCAAATAAGCCTGCCAAGAGCGAATATCCGATACATATTCAACAACTAATCGAAGATTTTCTAACGGTGTAGTATACACCATTACTTGATCTTCTTCAGGGTGCTTGAATTCTTCTAAAAGATCCCTCACTGACACCCAGTCACATTCAATAAATTTATCATATATTGACTGTGCATGATTATCCAAACTATCATAATATTTTATTTTTTCCCCCTGAGTTTCTTTTTCTTCATCTCCTTCTGTCAGCACTTCTTGTGTATCATTTTCTATATATTTATTTTTCTGGGTATTTTCACTGCTATTAACATTTCCCCCACAACCAACCATAATCGCTAAAATCATTAACATTAAAATTATAATTATGTTTTTTTTCATTTATTTTTCCTTTCCTTCGAATTAATTAAGTTTCAGTTCATCTTAAATAGCTGACACTCAAATAACAAATCCTGATGAAGCACTTTTGATTGATCATATCCAACCGTTCGATATCTTAGAATTAAACGATTATTATTCTCAACAACTCCATAATAACAGTTCTTATCTGCTCTATTCGTTGTTTCATATGTTTCTTCATTTTGAAAATTTCCATTTTCAAATAAAAAGCCGCCAGTGCCTTCCTTTGAAAATATACAATAAACGCTTAAATCTTCCACATATCCAAAAAACAAATCCGATCCATTTATGGATATAACATCTGATACTCTCTTTCCATTTTCATCTAATAATAGCAGATTATATGTATGCCTATCAATTTGTCCATTTTCTCCCATATCAATTAATACTAATGACTTTCCATTATGATACGCACTTCTTTGAACGACTTTTCCAGACTCTTCATCCGAAAAAATAATATTCCCCTGTAAATCATAACAATCATTTCCAGCAAAGAACTTATTTTCTCCAATACATTCCGCATTTGGTACATTTTCTACAACTATAGAGGTCTCATTCTCAATATCCAGAATCGTTGCATCTTCTGTATATTCAGATGGAAATAAAATATAATTTCCATCTGATTCTATTTTTTCATATTCAGCCGCATGGCTAATACAAACAGCAAATACTTTTTTTCTATTTACATCTATAATAATAAATCCCGATCCACTGGTTGCTTCATCCCGTCGACTGACAGCACAATAAACACCTCCGCTTAAAGAGATCAATTTATATGTATCATTATCTATCATACTTTTAAAACCATACTTATTGATTAATTCGTTTCGATAAAAAGATACTATAACATGACCATCAGCATCAATGACTTCATATTTGAAATCTACATTACTATCTTTACGTTCATATGGACTATCAAACGAAATTTTACAAGTCAGAAAAATTATTCCATTAGTATCATTTACTATATCATTTAAAGATGTATGATCTTCAAAGAAATTACTTGTAATATCGCTTCCTTGTTGTACAATCCTTCCCTTTTGTGTATTATAAAAAACGTCATTTTTTAACCACCCATTTACTTCACATGGATATTTTGAAACCGGAAGCATATCATACACATTTCCCATCACATCTGCTATTACCAAATAACTTGCTCCATTTGCCGGATCTTCCATATCGTATGTCGCTTTTACAGCAAATTTTTTAGATGCATCATATGTCTTTCCATTCTCCAATCCCATCGGCTCAGATAGATTTGTAAAATGTCCTGACAGCAAATTATCAAATGCTGTTTTTTTCATCTGATATCCTTCAGGATATGGATTTTCCAACACAAAAGCACCTTCTGATTCATTACTTTCTTCTACATCCATATTTTCTTCTGATTCAAACGAATTCTCAACTTCACCCCAAAATGATGTTTGTAAGATTAATTCCTTTTTTCCTTTCGCTTTTACTTGGAAAATAAACTCGTCTTCCAAAGGATTATTATAATCTTTTAATCTAATACAATAAATTGCACCTTTTTCATATTTTAATTTTTTAGGTTCATAATCCAAAAATGCACCTTCATAAAGATAATTGTTTTCTTCTGTCCTATATGTAATTCCTACATTATGTCCTTTATAATTATGTCCTTTATAAAGGCATGTAATTTTCATATTACATTGATTATAATCATTTCCAAACTTATCTTTAATTTGTATATTAAAATCAGGGGTCACATCTAACATTTCCTTATTTTCTTTTATAGAAATTCCTCTCACCCCTACTTTTTCAAATGCATTTTTCACTCCTTCAAACTGTAAATCATCGATTATCCCTTCTTTGTTCATCGCTTTTGCCACATTTTCAATCGCATAACGACATGTAAGAAAATCTGATGTTGGAGTCAAATAGAACATAGAACGAAACCACAATTGTTCTAATACTTTTGTACTATGAATTGCATATTTACTATTCCATTCTCCTTTTTCATCTACCCCATTAAACATATTATAAGCTGCACTCGATATAATAGTGCTTGCATCATGCATTTCAATATCTTCAGAATATTCATTCATATGTCTAATACTTGTATCTTCATTTACTCCATTAGCTACGTCTGCTATATTTCTTGGTCCAATTATCCAATCGTTTTCAGTATTATAATATGCTTCACAACATTCCCCTAAAATATCGGAGTAAGCCTCACCCATAGCTTCCATTTGTTTTGATTTATCATTTCCTATAATTGAAAACATTACTGCATGTGTATACTCATGCGTCATAACATCCAAATAATAGGAATACAAAAAATCACTAGAATCATTAACTTTACTAATTAAAAACCAGGTTTCAACATTTCCATCCTGCACATTTACAGGTGTTGATGCAGCATTATCTCTAAATTCTTTTTTTCCCTCTTTTGTTATATAAGCCTCTACATCGTTTATAATTCTAATCTTTCGTTTTCCATTACCATCTGTTGACTTAAAATTGTGCACTTTTGCATAATAATCATAAGCACGTTCAACATTAAAATATCCATCTACAAAAAAACGATATTTTTCTGCATTATCTGCTGGCGCTATAACCCTTACACAATTTTGAACATCAAAATCTACTACACCATTCATTTCATCTGTCAATATACAAGCTTCAATACCTCCGCTGCGAGAATCATCGATCAACTCATAATTCCCATTATTCTCTCGTACATTTACACTGTTATCCCCCAAATTACCGGTCAATACACAAGCAGCAAAATCCATGTTATCGAATACTTGAATTACCTCATTTGTTTTTGCATCCACATACATACCACCATTACCTTCACGAATGCAATAAGAAAGTCTCATATCCTGACTATATCCATAAATGCATAAGTCAGCAGAAATATTATTTAAACTATTCTCTTTCTCGTCATAATATTTTTTATATACATCAATTGCTTCATCCTCGCTAATCTCAGGCAAAATATCTATGTCTACAGGATAATAATTACTTGCAATCGCCTCTACATCTTCATTAGAATTCGTTATCACTCTTGAATATCGTCCATGAACCTCTATTCCTTTATACGCCTCTAAAAATTGGTAAATTATTCCATTGGTTAAATTAAATGTTTCTGTAAGTTCGTACTCGTTTCCCAATTCAAATTTTTCTAATAATTTTCTTGCTTCTGACTCATTATGCACTTTTCTATCAATTTGATTTTCTGTAATAATGTACGAATTTTCAGGGTCATAAGATTGTAGTTTTGATGCGTTATCTTTAATTTTCAGAATTCCTATTATGACTATAAGAATCAATATACTAACACACATGCCTATCATTTTTAGCCTTTTTTTCATTCTATTATCCATTCGAATCCCCCTCTTCCATATATCTTTTTATTCTTCTATACGTTTTCTTTCATGTTTTTCTGGATAATCATCAATACAATCTATAAAATTCACATGATCATTCAGAAATCCAAGTTCTAAAGTTGTATACGAATCTACATTGCACACAATTCTATTTTCTTCTTCCGCACTTATTTCAATCCCTAAATCAGATAATTGCTGCAATGCGCTTTCCTTATCCATTCCATAATAAATACCAAAAATTTTATACGGACAAAGATCCTTAATAGAAACTTTATCTATATATGCGCGATATCCTATTCCTTTCCGCAATTCAATAATCAGCGCATCTTCTCCAAAAGTATAAGTACCATATGAATCTATTTCAGGAGCCTCTGCACTTTTCTTTTCTACGAATGATGACAGTGGTGCACATTCATCATTTATTACCTCTATCAGCCATTCCGCATCATCCTCTGTATCTCCAATTAAATCGTTCAATTCCATATACCTTACTGATGACGATATCCACATGCTAACATTTTTAATTTCACCATCCATATATATATCTGCTTCATCTAATGAACCATACGGTTTTATATCTCCTCCCCATATTTCAAATATAAATTTACTAGCTCCATTTTTTACATAGTAAATAGTTTGACAAGTTTCTTCATTCTTCGTTGTACTATCACTAATTCCGTCAAAAACATATCCATTCTCTTTTAAAATATCTACAGTTTCCTGTCCACTCAATCCTGCATAGATTCCGAAAATCGAAAAATTACCTGTATTTTCATAAATATCTATACGATCCACGCGATTATCTTCTGATCCCTCTAATTTCACCGCAGTTATATCTCCGTTTTTTTTGACGTAAATATTTGTATATTCTTTTTCAAGTGATGTATCCTTAGAAACTTCTGTGCGAAATCCATTTTTATTAAATTGATCTATTGTATCCTCAACCTTCATTCCAAAATAAGACACCAATTCTTTCCGTTTTGTTCCCGTTGCACTTTTCTCAGCATCATTACATCCGGTTATTCCGGTTACGCAGATGATTCCAACCAACATCCCTATTAAAACACTTGCCCCAAATCCTCTTTTTTTAACCATATTTTTCCCCTTTCAAAAATTTTCAACGCATGTTTTTCAACGTTCATTTCAAAATTATTATAGCCCGCATACGGGCTATTGTCAATCTGCGGGGTCGCTTTTACTATTTAGGTAAAGAACTACACGGCTATTTCTGGGGATTTTAATATATGATTGTTTTTAATCGTTTATGGCTAACAATGAAAGAGAAAAACATTTCTCAATATAAACTCATGAAAGATTACAATATTAGCAGTGGTCAGTTGGATCGATTAAGAAAAAATGGAAACATCAATACCTTTACATTAAATGAAATATGCAAAATTTTGAATTGCAAATGAGAAGACATTGCCGAATATATCGAAGATGAAACCGATACTGATTAACTATTTGTCTTTTATTCGTTTTCTTTCTCACGTTCTTCAATTACATTATTATTCATATAATTTTCGAACACTTCCTACACATAATTAAAAATATGTAGCAAAAAAACTGCCAACAGGATTTACCTATTGGCAGAAAAATAAATACTTTCAATATTTTCTTTAATAATACCGTACTAAACGCGTCGCCCTTTTAGTTTGCCGGCTGGATCACTTCACTCCAGTTCGTGATCCCAATGACGGATTTTGCAAACTCCGTATAGCTGTTGGAATTTACCTGATCGATATTTTTGTAAACCTCGTAAATATATTTATGCTGTCCGCCCTGAGTGGACAGTCCCAGTGCAAGTCCCTGTGCAATCTCTTCTCCCGCATCCGTCTGTCTGGACAAAAGGATCGCATTGATATAAGGATTGTTCTCTGCTGCATAGTAGGCATAGGCAAATGCCGCCGCCTGATTGATTTCTCCCTGGGAAGAGGAATATCCCAGCTCGCTCAGAATCACCGGGCGCACTTCGCCGTCCGCCGTCAGCATTTCTTCCTTCTGCAAAAAGTTCGTAATGACATTGATATTCTGCATTGTCACGATCGACGTATTTTCCGAATTGGTAATCAGCTTCTGAATCTTGCCGGACGAATTCCAGAACGTCGTATTCGTCAGCGGATACGCATAGGGGTGATCTGCAAGTCCCCAGTCGATATTTCCCTCGGAGGAAATCACCTGGTTCATCGAAACCAGCAGGTCACGCACGTCATAGCTGTTCTTCGACGACAGATCCCGGTTCCACTGCTGATCCATCGAAACATAGACTCTCGCATTCGCGTTCATACTCTTGATGCTGTTGTAAAAAACGCGCACCGCGTTCGCATATTCCCTCGCATAGGTATCCAGATCGACGTACTGCATATAATTCCAATCAGAACGGACGTTGACCTCGTTGCCGACAATCCAGTTCATGACAATCCCGTGGTCATTGTCCCGGTATCTCTGCGCCAAAAACGCGCCGACCGCTGCAAGCGTCTCCACGCCATCTGCTTCCGCTGCATTGAACGCATAATAATTAGCAGAGCCGCCCCGGGAAAGCGGATGGGTGAGCTCCGGATACGCGCTGCTCTTATTATTTAACAGAATCGCAGAAATCGTAATTCCCTTTGCCGTCAGCCTGGAAAAAATAGAATCATATTCCGCAATCCGCTGACCGTTAAACGCATAGGTTCTGCCGTCGTATGTATAATAAACCGTAGGGAACAAGCCGTTTGTCGTCTCCCCGAGAATATTTCCGACCGGAATATTGTACGCCGCATGGGTGACATGCAGCTCATCCAGCTCATCTACCCGAAGCGGATCTACTAAAATCCCTTTAATCGAAGAACGCTGCGGATATGCCGCCTGATAGGACGCAAGTACCTCCGGGTTTGTCATATAGCAGGGATCACAGAGCGGAACATACGCATCCTTTAATTTTACCGCTACGACGAATTTCGACATCAGCCTGGAATCCACCTGATTTTCGTTGACATTTGCCGTCAGGGAAAATTCCTTGTCCTTCGGCACGGACGCGATCGGCTCTGCCCCGGCATCCAGCTCGGTATCGTACATGTTCATTTTGAGCAGGTAAAAATTATCATCATCGCTCGCCGGCTTTTCCTCCACCGACGCCTTTACCGAAAAGGTTCCCGTCCCCTGCGCAATTTTGCAGGATTCCACTTTTACATAGCCGTCGATATTGTCCTCTGTCAGCTCGACAAGCATTTCGGTTTCCGTCTCTGTCTCCGTTTCGGGTTCCGTCTCGGTTTCCGTCTCCTGCGTCTCTTCTGTTTCTTCTATAGCAGCAGGAACTGTGCTTTCCTCTTCCGTCGTCGATTCCTGCGTGTTTTCCGCAATCAGCTCCTCTGTTACCCTCGTCGAATGCACCGCCCAGAATACGCCTCCACCGATCGCGCCCGCCGCTACAAGCACCAGCGCAACATAAAGCGCTGTCAGTTGTCTGACTGCCTTCGGATTTTTTCTTTTCCGGCTCCTCTTTTCTGCGTTCTGACTGTTCTGCCTCCCGTTTTTGTTTTCCTTCACACTACTCCTCTTTGCACCCATCCGGCTGCGGCCTGCTGCAACGGACTGAAACATGCGGCACCGAAAAAGTCGCGTCCTGCCATCGAAGCTGAGCCTTTCGCGCAGCGCACATGCCATCCTTTTTCCCAAAAAACATCTGATTTATATCATAGCATCATCGAAATCGCAATTGCAACAGGTTTTTCAGACAAATAGCGTACTTTGCGCCGTTTTTCCGGGCATACAACTGCGAAGAACTTCCTGTTTTCCGCCGCTGCCTTATGGCATTTCTTATAGAAGAGAATCTACGAATGGCGCGGGGAACAGTAACGTACTTGCGAATCTTTTGAAAGAATATCCGAAAACAAATTGACTGAAAATACAGAAGATATTATAATATAGTCAGATAATATGATGCCAGGGTCACAAGTTCTTTCACCAACCTGAGCTTGCTCATAGGTGGGCGAAGGAAATATCAGCGAGGTACAAAAGAAAAGAGGGTGAGCGTATGATGGAATCGATGATGATGATGGCAGCTGCAATTTTCCTTTTACTGGTGTTAGCAGACTTTTCACTGGCTGACACTCCGCAGGACCGAATCAGCGGAAGGATGTATGTACGGTTCTTATCTGGCTGGCAAACCGTATGCGCCGCATTTTCCAAAAAGGGGACGCTCGAAAAGTTCGATAATCCGGCAATCTGTCTCTCAGATCCACAGATTGCATCCGGCGCTTCCGAGCCCCTCGCCGCTGTCGCAAAAGCAAACGCAAAGTATTCCTCTTACCAGTCGCGTCAGAGACACAGAAATACAGAATCGCTTCAGCGCAAACAATATAACCGGAAAATGATGGAAAATTAAATTTGATAACAGACTGCCGCTCAGTCCTCGCGTTTGCGGATTGAGCGGCAGTTTTTTGACGTTAAAACAAATATTTATTAGAAACATCCTGAAAACAAAATACACAGCTTCCAAAGTTTCAGGAATCTGCCTGAAACAGTTCCTCATACCCAACCTGATAAAGCTCTTTCAATGCATTCAGCTCACTGATTCGGATGTTGTATTTATTCTGTTCGATCTTTTTATAAATGTCCGTCGTCATGTACACGCCCCGCTCACACAGAAGCGCCGCCACCTGCGACTGGCTGTAACCGGCGTCCTGTCGGAGTTTTCTGAGATTCTGACCGATTCCAATTGGCTCCTGCTTTAATTTCATCGGTCACCGCCTTTTTTCTGTTGCACGAAAAAGTCATCAAACGAGTCCACCTCATAGACCTGTTTGAAGGCAAGTAATACACTGATGCGAATATTATGATGTCCGGATTCCATCTGCGAAATAATTTCACGGCTCATGGAGATTCCCATCAGCTCCAGCTGTGCTGCAGCCCGTTCCTGTGAATATCCGGCACGTTTTCGCAAAATGCGCAGATTCTCCCCGATCGAGACATCCTGAGATAGTTTGGTAGACATAGATTGCGGCTCCCATCTGAAATACTGGAATAAAACCGTTCCAATTTTTAGTTTACAAATTTTCCGACAGGATATTGGAACGAAAACATTCCAATTTTGCCATTCTATTTTTCTAAAAATAAATTTGAAATTTTTTTACGAAAAAGCTTGCCAAACGTAAGAAGCTGTGTTATTATAAATTTCGTCGCTGAGATACATCAGCGAGAGAGAAAATGCGACAGTAGTACAGTTGGTAGTACGCCACCTTGCCAAGGTGGAGGTCGCGGGTTCGAGCCCCGTCTGTCGCTCTTCTAAAAAGACAGTAAACAAGCGGTTTCCGAGGATTCGGAAGCCGCTTGTTTTGTTTCAAAATTCTTTTTGCAAAAGTTTTTATTTTTCATGTGCCGTACTCAGGAACTCATTCTCTTCTGCTATTAGTATCCCGTGGTACCGTACTAGCGCTTTGCATTGCTAAAATTTTATACAAATTTTAGAACTAAAACATTTTCTTCCTATACAAACTTCCAAAATTCCAGATTACGCATTGACATTTTTTTTTCCCGGAACTAGAATGGCAACAATTCAACATGCAAATGCAGTGAGCAGGACATGACATTTAGAGTTCATCTGTTTCCAGAGAGCCGCCATTGATGGAAGGTGGCAACAGGTTCCAAATGCCCTCGCCTGTCAGCAGTTCTGGTGAACGTTTTTCCAGTAGTCAGAACCGGAATCCCTCCGTTACAGGGGAGCACATTGACCGGATCAAATGCCGGGAGCTGTGACCGAGAGGCTGCTTTTTGCAGCAAAAGAAGTGGTAACGCGGAGTTTATATGCCTTCGTCTTCTATTCCCCGAAAGGGATAAAGACGAAGGCTTTTTTTGTTGCAGCGACAGGAAAACGAATTCGGGCTGTCCGATATTCACCGCGCCCGAAGAAATTCTATCCCCCTGCTGAAAAACTCCGGGCAGGTCGCCCATGCACTGCCATGTTGAGCATTCTAACGAAAGAGAGGAACCTATCTCATGAACACACTTGCAATCGTTTTAATCGCAGCCGTATGCCTTGCAGCCGCTTATCTGCTGTATGGCCGCTGGCTCGCAAACAAATGGGGCATCGACCCTGCTGCCAAAACACCCGCCCAGGCCCACGAGGACGGGCAGGACTACGTTCCGACAAAAGGCTTTACCGTCTTCTGTCACCAGTTTTCATCCATCGCAGGCGCAGGCCCTGTCACCGGTGCAATTCAGGCCGCTGCATTCGGTTGGTTCCCGGTTCTTTTGTGGGTACTCCTTGGCGGCATCTTCTTCGGTGCTGTTACGGACTTCGGCGCTTTGTATGCCAGCGTCAAAAACGACGGCAAATCCATCGGCCTTCTGATCGAAAAGTACATCGGCAAGCTCGGCAGAAAGCTTTTCCTGCTGTTCTGCTGGCTATTCACCCTGCTGGTTATCGCAGCATTCGCCGATATGGTAGCCGGAACCTTCAACGCATTTACAACCGTTGACGGACAGGTACAGCTCTCTGAGGCTGCCAGACCGAACGGTGCTGCCGGTACCATTTCCCTGCTTTTTATCTTATTCGCTATGGTATTTGGCGTACTGCAGAAGAAATTCAACCTTTCCGGCTGGAAAGCAACCGTTGTAGGTCTTATCTGCACTGTAGCAGCTCTGGGAATCGGTATGGCTCTTCCGATCACCGCCGGAAAAGATACCTGGACTTACATTACCTTTGTTTATATCTTCTTCGCAGCAGTTCTTCCGATCTGGCTGCTCAAACAGCCCCGTGATATGATGACCACTTACATGTTCATTGGCATGATCGTCGGCGCTGTTCTCGGACTGCTCGTTGCACATCCGACCATGAACCTGCCTGTTTATACAGGATTTACAAATGAAAAGCTCGGAAACATGTTCCCGATCCTGTTCGTAACCGTTGCCTGCGGTGCGATCTCCGGCTTCCACAGCCTGGTATCCTCCGACACTTCTTCCAAGACAATCGCAAATGAAAAGGATATGCTCAAGGTTGGTTACGGCGCAATGGTTCTTGAAAGCCTTCTGGCCGTTGTCGCTCTCTGCGTTGCAGGTGCTGCTGCATCTGCTGACGGCACACCGGCTGCAGGCACCCCGTTCCAGGTATTCTCCAACGGCGTTGCAGGCTTCCTGGAAATGTTCGGTATCCCGCTTTATGTTGCCCAGTGCTTCATGACCATGTGTGTATCCGCACTTGCCCTGACCAGCCTGGATGCAGTTGCAAGAATCGGTCGTATGAGCTTCCAGGAGCTGTTCTCTGTTGATGATATGGCTTCTGCTCCGGTATGGAGAAAGGTTCTGTGCAACAAATACTTCTCCACCGTTTTAACCCTGCTGTGCGGCTTCGTTCTGACCCGTATCGGCTATGCAAACATCTGGCCGCTGTTCGGTTCTGCGAACCAACTGCTCTCCGCCCTGGTACTTGTAACGCTGTGCGTATTCCTGAAGGTTACAGGCCGCAGCAACAAGATGCTGTTCCCTCCGCTGGTAATCATGCTTTGCGTAACCGGCACCGCACTGGTACAGCGCACAATCGCTTTGGCAAAAGCGTATGCGGCAGGCTCTGCTACCTTCCTGGTAGAAGGACTGCAGCTGATCATTGCAATCCTGCTGATCGTCCTTGGACTGACCATCGTAATCAACTCCCTGCGTTCCTACTTCGCAGCGTCCAGGAATTCTGAAAAGGCTGCATAAAACAGCTGCTAAAATAGAATGTGCCTTGGCACATTCTCGCGCCGAGGCGCGGTTGCTTCAGCAACCATCT
>OHAF01002650.1_pt1 | contig 13038 bp, 10 predicted proteins | sample 1577041 | NCBI WGS metagenome assembly OHAF01 (sample SAMEA3541495, study PRJEB24748) | human gut metagenome | biome: human gut; feature: human-associated habitat; material: faeces | place: China | collected 2012
TGCCGGCACAAAGCCATAGCGCTCGGCGGCAAAGCGGCGCTTCAGGCCGGGGGCGATGTTCATGGCCTCCTGCGGCACTGGGGATATCAAGGCGGTGCTCAAGGATATCGGCACGCTGGCAGGTGCGGGAGGCATCCTGCTGTATCTGGACGAGATCCAGTACCTGAACAAAAAACAGCAGCAGAGCCTGCTGGAATGCATTGAGGACGGCTCGGTGACGCTCATTGCGTCCACCACCGAAAATCCATACTTCTACATTTATAATGCGCTGCTGTCCCGCTGTACGGTGTTTGAGTTCAAATCACTTTCGGCAGCGGATGTGGAGCGTGGGGTGCACAATGCACTGAAAAAGCTTTCGGAAGGGGAGAGCACAAAGGTCTGCATGGACGAGAATGCCTGTGCCTACCTTGCCGAGAGCGCAGGCGGCGACCTGCGCAAGGCGCTGGGCTGTCTTGATTTTGCGGTGACGGCAGCTCCCATTGAGGATGGGGAAAAGCACATTACGCTGGAAATGATCCAGCAGGTCACCCGCCGCACTGCCATGCGGTATGACCGGGAGGGCGATGATCACTACGACATCGTGTCAGCCTACCAGAAGTCCATGCGCGGCTCCGACCCGGATGCGGCGCTGCATTATCTGGCCCGTCTGCTGGAAGCGGGCGACCTGCCCTCGGCCTGCCGCCGCCTGATGGTCTGTGCCTGCGAGGATGTGGGCCTTGCCTATCCACAGATCATCCCCATTGTGAAGGCGGCAATTGATGCCGCCAACATGGTGGGCCTGCCGGAAGCACGGCTCCCGCTGGCAGATGCCGTCATTCTGGTGGCCACCAGTCCCAAGTCCAACAGTGCCCACGATGCCATCAACGCGGCCATTGCGGATGTGCAGGCGGGCCGTACCGGGCCGATCCCACGCCAACTGCAGAACAAGCACTACGACGGTGAGGATGCGCTGGTAAAGGGACAGAATTACAAATACGCCCATGATTACGCCCACCACTGGGTGGAGCAGCAGTACCTGCCAGATGCCATCAAGGACGTGAAATATTACACCTTTGGCGATAACAAAAATGAGCAGGCGTCCCGTGCCTACTGGGCAAAGATCAAGGGCGAAGAGAACGTCTGAGCCACGCCTTACACCCAAAACCAAAAAACAAAGAAAAAGGAGAACGATATGCGATATTCCAAACAGCGTGAGCTGGTCATGCAGACGGTACAGAACCTGTGCGATCATCCCACTGCCGAGGAAATTTACGATGAAGCCGTGAAGGAGTGCCCGGGGCTGAGCCTTGGCACCGTATACCGTAACCTGAATAGTCTGGTGGATGCGGGCCGGGTGCGCCGGGTGTCCATTCCAGGCAAGGCTGACCGCTTTGACCACACGCTGCCCTGGCACAGCCATCTGTACTGCACCGTGTGCGGCAGCGTGAACGATGCCGAGGTGGACGAAAAGCAGGTAATGAAGCTGGTGAAAAACCAGAAGGGCCATGTGCAGGACTGCGCTGTTGTGCTGATCGGCGTATGCGAGGCCTGCTGCGAGAAGCAGGCGCAGGAAAACGCCCACTGAACCATAAAATTTGCACGGAACCTCTTGCCCGGAGCGTATAAACAGGGTATACTATAGAGAAGGCTCTTTTCAGAAAGTGCAAGTAGATTTTCGCCGCACAGGGCGCTTCGACCCGGCGGAGAAGGATGGTTTGATTGGAATACATTAGTTTTGAACATAATAACATTGCCGCTGAGCTGGTAAAGCAGGCCTATGATACGCCGCCGCTGGCCTTTGTGCACAGCTATGGCTGTCAGCAGAACGTGAACGACGGCGAGCGGATCAAGGGCGTGCTGATGGACATCGGCTATGGCCTGTGCGATAAGCCCGAGGATGCAGACCTGATCCTCTTCAACACCTGCGCCGTGCGTGAGCATGCCGAGCAGCGTGTGTTCGGCAACGTAGGTGCCCTGAAGGGACTCAAGGAAAAAAAGCATGATCTCATCATCGGCCTGTGCGGATGCATGGCCAACCAGAAGCACGTGGTAGAAAAGCTGCGCCAGAGCTATCCTTACGTTGACCTGGTGTTTGGCGTGGACGGCATCGACACCCTGCCGCAGCTCATTGCCCAGAAGCTGCAGAAGCATAAGCGTGTGCTGATGGAGCCCGCCCAGCGCCCGGTCATCGTGGAGAATATCCCCATCCGGCGTGAGAGCGAGTTCCGCGCATGGCTGCCCATCATGTACGGCTGCGACAACTTCTGTACCTACTGCATCGTGCCTTATGTGCGCGGCCGCGAAAAGAGCCGCAAGCCCGGTGATATCCTTGCTGAATTCCGCGGTCTTGTGGAGGCAGGCTATAAGGAGATCACATTGCTGGGACAGAACGTCAACAGCTACGGCAAGGGTCTGGAAGAAAAGGTGGACTTTTCTGATCTGCTCAACCTGCTGTGCACGGTGCCCGGCGATTATCACATCCGCTTTATGACCAGCCACCCCAAGGATGCCAGCCACAAGCTGATCGACACCATTGCCGCCCAGCCGAAGCTGTGCAAGCACCTGCACCTGCCGGTGCAGTGCGGCTCCGATGAACTGCTGAAGAAGATGAACCGCCACTACACGGTGGAGCAGTACATGGAGCTGATCGAATACGCCCGCAAAACGGTGCCCGGCATCACCTTTTCCAGTGACATTATCGTTGGCTTCCCCGGCGAGACCGAAGCGGACTTTGTAAAGACGCTGGAACTGGTGCAGAAGGTGGGCTATATGCAGCTGTTCACCTTTATCTATTCCAAGCGCACCGGCACCAAGGCTGCCGAAATGCCGGACCCCACCCCCCGCAAGGAAAAGACCGACCGCATGACCCGCCTGCTCAAGCTGCAGGACGAGATCGCCATGGCGCTGGTCAAGGCGCAGGTTGGCCAGACTGTGAAGGTACTGGTAGAGGGCTTTGGCCGCAATGAGGGCACCCTCTCCGGCCGTCTGGACAACAACCTGACGGTGGAGTTCACGGCAGACGCTTCCCTGATGGGCAGCTATGCCAACGTACATCTCACGGGCGCACGGGCGACTGTGCTGCTGGGTGAGCTTGCCTGAGTGATTCCGGGGCAGTGCCCCTGAACGTATAAATAAGAAGGAGACCATTCAAATGGATTGCATTGATCTTTTCAAGCGCGCAGCCGTTGCGCTGCAGACCGATAGCCGCTACCTCGTTCTGGATCAGACCCGCAAGGCAAACGATAAGGACGAAGAGCTGCAGAACCTGATCGGCGAGTTCAACCTCGCCCGCATGGATCTGAACAATGAGATCGGCAAGAGCGAGCGCAACGATGCCCGCATCGCCGAACTGAACGAAAAGGTGAACAGCCTGTACGGCCAGATCATGGGCAACGAGGGCATGGTGGCTTACAACGAGGCCAAGCGTGACTGCGAGAACCTCGTGAACTATATCGATGCCATCATCAACACTGCCATGAATGGCGGCGACCCCATGACGGTACAGGAGCCTTCTGCTTCCTGCACCGGCAGCTGCTCCACCTGCGGCGGCTGCCACTAAAACCGGCAAAAACAAAACGCGGCTGTGCAAAACAGACCGCGTTTTGTTTGCAAAAGCGGTTACAAGCCGCAAACTTGTGCACAGAACCATAGAACGGGAGAGAGGGTAAACCATGGCAGAGCTGTCGCCCATGATGCAGCAATATCTTGAGATCAAAAAACAACATAAGGACGAAATTCTGTTTTACCGCATCGGCGATTTTTATGAGATGTTCTTTGACGATGCCCTGACGGCATCCAAGGAACTGGATCTGACCCTGACCGGCAAGCAGTGCGGCATGGAAGAGCGGGCACCCATGTGCGGCGTGCCCTTCCACAGCTACGAGGGCTATGTGGCGCGGCTGATCGCCAAGGGCTACAAAGTAGCCATCTGTGAGCAGGTGGAAGACCCGGCCAAGGCCAAGGGCCTTGTCAAGCGGGACATCATCCGCGTGGTCACACCCGGCACGGTCATTGAGAGCAGTATGCTGCAGGATGACCGCAATAACTACATTGCCAGTATCTTCCTCAAAGGAAAGAAAGCAGGTTTGTGCTTTGCGGATGTCTCTACCGGTACGGCCCATATCACAGAGCTGAATGCAGACAAGGTCGCCCCGGCGGTCATTACGGAGCTGTGCCGCTACCATCCCAGCGAAGTGCTGATGAATCCGGGTCTGCTGGACTGCCGCGAGGTGACGGCGTACATCAAAAAGAATATGACTTGTTCGGTGGAGCTGATCGAAGAGGAGCGCTATGCACCGGGCCTTGTGGCGGCATCGCTGGAAAACCAGTTTGGCCGTGACTGGGCGCAGACCACCGGCATTGCAGCGGACGGCCTTGTGCGCTTTGCCATGGCGGCACTGCTGGAATATCTGCACGATACCCAGATCAAGGGCGTGGAACGTCTGAAAACGGTCATAACCTATAATAAGGCCCAGTTCATGCGTCTTTCGCCCGTGACCCGCGCCAATCTGGAGCTGACCGAGACGCTGCGCGGCCGCGAAAAGCGGGGCACGCTGCTCTGGGTGCTGGATAAGACCAGTACATCCATGGGCAAGCGTATGCTGCGCAGCTGGATCGAGCAGCCGCTTATTTCCAGTGCACTCATCAACCACCGCCTGAACGCTGTGGAGAGCCTTGTCAAGCAGACCATGGCCCGCGGCGACCTGACCGAAGAGCTGGGTTACATTGCGGATATGGAACGCCTGATGACCCGCACGGTTTACGGCTCTGCCACACCCAAGGAGATCTATACGCTGGCCCAGACCTGCGACCGGCTTCCCGGCCTGCGCAGGCAGGCTGAGGCCTGCGGCTGCCCGGAGCTTGCTGAACTGGCAGTACAGATCGATCCGTTGGAGGACATCAAGGCCCGTATTTATGCGGCGGTGGACCCGGAAGCGCCCTCTACCCTCAAGGATGGCGGTGTCATTGCCAAAGGCTACCATGCCGAGGTGGACGAACTGCGTTCCATCCGCGACAATACCAAGGGCGTTCTGGCGCAGCTGGAAGCCCGCCTGCGGCAGGAGACCGGCATCCCCAAGCTGAAGATCGGCTATAACCATGTGTTTGGCTACTTCATCGAGGTAAGCAACTCCTATAAGAGCATGGTGCCGGAGACCTACATCCGCAAGCAGACCCTAACTTCCGGCGAACGCTACATCACGCAGGAACTGAAAGAGCTGGAAAGCAAGATCTTAGGTGCCCACGAACGGCTCATCACGCTGGAGCACCGCCTGTTCAGCGAACTGCTGGAAAGCATCAGCGCTCAGCTGGACCGCATCCAGCGCACGGCCAATGCGGTGGCCCAGCTGGATGTGCTCACGGCGCTGGCGCAGGTGGCAGCGGAAAACAACTACTGCCGTCCCATCGTGGACGACAGTGACGAGCTGACCATCACCGAGGGCCGTCACCCTGTGGTGGAGCAGATGCTGAAAGGCAGCCTGTTTGTGCCCAATGATACCACCCTGAACTGTGGCGCAGACCGCTGCCTGATCATCACCGGCCCCAACATGGCAGGTAAATCCACGTACATGCGCCAGAATGCACTGATCGCGCTGATGGCGCAGATCGGCTCCTTTGTACCGGCTTCCAGCTGCCATGTGGGTGTGGTGGATGCCATTTTCACTCGCATCGGTGCGTCGGACGACCTGTCTGCCGGTCAGTCCACCTTTATGGTGGAGATGACCGAGGTAGCGGAGATCCTGAAAAATGCCACCGCCAAAAGCCTTGTGGTGCTGGACGAGATCGGCCGCGGCACTTCCACCTTTGACGGTATGAGCATTGCCCGCGCCGTAGTGGAGCACATTGCAGACCCCGCCAAGGGCCTTGGCTGCAAGACTCTGTTTGCCACCCACTACCACGAGCTGACCGAACTGGAAGGCAGCGTGGACGGCGTAAAAAACTACAATATTGCGGTAAAAAAACGCGGCGAGGACATCACCTTCCTGCGCCGCATCGTGCGCGGCCCGGCGGATGACAGCTACGGCATCGAGGTGGCAAAGCTGGCAGGCCTGCCCGGCAGTGTGACCCGCCGCGCCCATGAGGTGCTGCGCGCGCTGGAAGCAACTGCACCTAAAAATAAAGTAGAGCAGATGGATTTTGATGCCCTGCAGGAGTATAACTCTCCGGCTGTGCCCAGCGAGATGATGGACAAGCTGGAAGCTCTGGATGTGGAAACACTCACCCCCATTGAGGCTTTGAACTTCCTCTACGAGCTGAAAAAGACCCTGAAGGGCAGCCTGAACAGATGAAACTGCTCTACCTGACCCAGACCATACAAGGAGGGAAAACACCATGGCAGTGATCCATGTTCTGGATAAGCACACAGCCGAGCTGATCGCAGCCGGTGAGGTGGTCGAGCGTCCGGCATCCGTTGTTAAGGAGCTGCTGGAAAACTCCATTGATGCCGGTGCCACGCAGGTGACCGTCAGCATTGAATCCGGCGGTGTCAAGCTGATCGAGATCAGCGATAACGGCACCGGCATCGAGGCAGAATATATCTCCACGGCGTTTATCCGCCACGCCACCAGCAAAATTGAAACACCGGACGATCTGACCAACATCCATACGCTTGGCTTCCGCGGTGAAGCACTGGCATCCATTGCCAGCGTGGCCCGTGTAGAGCTGACCACCCGAACCGAGGTGGACGAGTTTGCCACGGTCTACCGCATTGAGGGCGGGGAAGAGGTCTCCCGTGAGCCAGGTGCCAGAGCTGTGGGCACCACCATCCGGGTAAAGGATCTGTTTTACAACACGCCTGCCCGCATGAAGTTCCTCAAAAAGGACTCCTCCGAGGGCACCTTTGTGTCGGATACAGTTACCCATGTGGCGCTCAGTCACCCGGAAGTCGGCGTCAAATTCATCCGTGAGGGCAAGCTGCAGTATGTCACGCCCGGCGACGGCCAGCTGCGCGGTGCAGCCTATGCGGTGCTGGGCCGGGAGTTCAGCCGGGACCTCATTGAGCTGAAAAATCAGGAGGGCGTGTACCGCATCACCGGTCTTGTCACCCCGCCCAAAAGCTGCCGCGCCAGCCGAAGCATGCAGCATTTTTACATCAATGGCCGCTATGTGCGCAACCGCACCATGATGGCCGGTATGGAGATGGCGTTCAAGGGTACCATGATGCAGGGCAAGTTCCCGGGCGGCATTCTGCTGCTGGAAATGCCGGCCGACCTTGTGGATGTCAATGTGCATCCGGCCAAGATCGAAGCCCGCTTTGCCCGCGAAAATGATGTTTTTGATGTGGTGTATCATGCCGTCAAGCTGGCATTGGCTCAGCCCGGCACCGGTGAACGGCTTTTTACTTTTGGAGCAGACAAAGAAGAAAAAGCTGAAAATTTAAAAAAAGACACTGATATAATCAAAAATGATGTAAAGAATAATAACTTTACAGGACTTTCCGCGATCATTCGGGGACAGGCAGACCCGGGCGTTCTGCCACAGCAGCACTGGGAACCGGCAAAACCCGCCGCAGCACCGCAGCAGCCTGCCCCGTCTGCTGCAATGCAAATACCGACAGCACCCAGTGTGCCGCGCTGGAAAGGCAGTGCTCAGAACGAGGATATGCTTGATCCGTTCGTGACCCTTCACAGCCCGAAGCTGGAAACGACAAAGGCACCAGAGCCGTTCCGTGCGGCAGCAAGTGAAGCGCAGCTGGATGTGGAACCGGAATTTGGTGAGACAAAACTGCATTCGCCTCAGGACCATATGGCAGCGTGGAACCCTGCGCAGGAAGCACCAAAGGAAGAACCTGAGAGTGCACCTTATGTAGAAACAGAACCGGATGCGCCGGAAGCGGCAGAACAGGAAACTGTACTGGCCGAGCCGGAGCAGATGAACTTTGATCCGACGGCGGATCAGCCGGAGCCGCTGCGCTATGTGGGCGAGGTGTTCAGAACATATATCCTTGCAGAACGCGGCGACGAGCTGTGCCTGATCGATAAACACGCTGCCCACGAGCGCCAGCTGTACGAAAAACTGGCCGCGAACTACGGCAATGTGCCCAGCCAGATGCTGCTGGAGCCTGCTGCCATCGACCTTGCTGCGGAGGAAAAGCAGGCCCTGCTGGATAACATTCCTCTGCTGGAAAATGCGGGCCTTGAGATCGCGGACTTTGGCGGCAATACCGTGGTGCTGCGCGCGGTGCCCGCAGATGTGGAGCCGCAGAATGCCGAAAGCCTGCTGGTGGAGATCGCAAATAAGCTGCTCAAGGGCGGCCATGATGCGCTGAACGAGCACACCGAGTGGGTGCTGCATTCTATCTCCTGCCGTGCAGCCATCAAGGCGGGGGACAAGTCCTCGCCGCAGGAACTGCTGGCGCTGGCCGAAAAGATCCTTTCCGGCGAGGTGCCGCCGTTCTGCCCGCATGGCCGCCCCTGCGTACTCAAGTTAACCCGGAAGGAGCTGGAAAAGCAGTTTGGACGCATCGTATAAACATCCCGTGGTGGCCGTCGTCGGCCCTACCGCAACCGGAAAGACGGCGTTGGGCGTAGAGCTTGCAAAACATTTTTCCGGCGAGGTCATCAGCTGTGATTCCATGCAGATCTATAAAGGTCTGGACATAGGCACGGCAAAGGTGACACCGGAGGAGACCTGCGGTATCCCGCATCACGGCGTGGATATCCTTACGCCGGACAAGGCTTTCAGCGTGGCAGACTTTACCGCCATGGCCGGAAAGCTGGAAGAAGAGATCTCTGCCCGGAAGAAGCTGCCCATCCTTGTGGGCGGCACAGGGCTGTATGTTCAGAGCTTTCTGTATGGGGTGCGCTTTACAGAGGAAAAAGCACCTGCCGGCCTGCGGGAGCAGCTGGCGGCGGAACTGGCTGCAAAAGGCGGTGCTGCCATGTACGAAGAACTGAAGCAGGCCGACCCGGAAGCTGCTGCGGCTATCCACCCGAACAATCAGGTGCGGGTGCTGCGCGCGCTCGAACATTATCGTGCCACCGGCAAAAAGCTGAGCGAACAGAAGGCAGAGTCTCTCCCACCGGAGCGGCCCTACCGCAGCCTGATCCTCGGTCTGGATTTCCCAGAGCGCGCGGTACTTTACCGCCGCATTGACCTGCGTGTGGACAAAATGCTGGAAGCGGGCCTTATAAAGGAAGCGGAGCATGTCTGGCAGAATCGGGAAAACTTCCGCACGGCAGCGCAGGCCATCGGATACAAGGAGTTCTTTCCGTATTTTGAGCAGACGGCTCCACTGGAAGCCTGCACGGAAAAACTCAAGCAGGCATCCCGCAACTATGCCAAGCGCCAGTTGACCTGGTTCCGCCATATGGACGGTGTGGTCTGGCTGGATGCCGGTGCACCGGATGCAGTGCAGACTGCCATCCGCAAAACTAGCGAATTTTTAGCGAAAGGATGATCGATATGCCGGATGAGACCCAGAAGGAACGCCATGCGCCGCATGTGCTTACCACTCTGGCAGGCGTGCTGATCGCGTTTCTGCTGCTGGCAGCAATTTATGTGGTGTATCAGGCCGCACATATCCTGTTCCCGCAGAATGTTTATGAGACTGCGCTGCCTGCGGTCATTTCGGATACGGTGGAAGCCGACGGAGTTCTGCTGTTCGACGAAAGCTATGTGGCAGGCAGCGGAAACCTTGGATATCTTGCTGCCGACGGCGAGCGCGTTTCAGCGGGCACCGCAGTGGCAGAGGTGTACAGCAACGCTTCGCAGGCTTCGCTGCGCCTGCAGCTGAACCAGCTGAATGATCAGATCGACCTGCTGCAGAAATCGCAGAACACTTCTGCGCTGCAGCTGGATACCCTTTTAAAAGAACGTTCTTCTGCGCTGTATGACCTGCTGGATACGCTGGACGACAGCGATTATGAAGCGGTGGATGATGATGCCAATGCCTACCTGCTGGCCCAGAACAAGCTCTGGGTGGTAACGGGCGAAGCTGCAAACTTTACCGATCAGATCACTGCGCTGGTCCAGCAGTCCCAGAGCGTGCAGGCGCAGCTGGGCAGCCCGGCGCAGATCACTGCACCGCAGACCGGCTATTTTGTGCGCTCTTCCAGCAGCGGACGGCTCAATGCCAGTGCCGATGATATCCTTGCACTGAACGCACAGGAGCTGCAGGGCTATCTGCAGTCCGACCCAGTGCTGGCACTGGACGGCTGCGCCGGTAAGATCGTGGCAGGGTTCACATGGCGCTATGTGGGCGTGTGCACTGCAAAGCAGGGCGAAAAGCTGCTGGGTCAGAACGGCAAGCCGCTGAGCACAGCGGTGGAGATCAGCTTCCCGGGTCAGGTGGAGAACAGCCTCAAGGCCACCGTCACCGAGGTGGAGATCGATCAGGACAGCGGCCTTGCCCGCTTTGTGCTTGCCTGCAACTCCATCAACGGCGATGTGCTTTGCCTGAACCGGGCTGCAGCACGCATCTCGGTAGGAGAGCGCAGCGGCCTGCGGGTGCCTGCTGCGGCTGTGCACTATTTAAAAGAGGATGGCACCGAGGCACAAACGCAGGGCGAAAACTACATTCCCGGTGTGTACGTGAAACTTGGCAACATTGCCCGCTTCTGCCGGATCGACCCGGTGGACGCAGACCATCCCCTCATCACGGACGGCGATTACATCCTTGTTCTGCCCGAAGGGACCGAGGGCTCGGTCAGCAAGGTGAGGCTTTATGACGAAATAATCGTTTCCGGACAAAATTTGTATGATGGAAAGCTTTTGTAGTTATTGACATCTGAGGCAAAAAATCCGATAATAGATAAAGCTATTATTTGCATTCTTTTTGCAAAGAAAGCCAGGCAGCGCCATGCTGCCCGAATGAAAGGAGCAGATTGTATGTCTTTGCTTGACAGCATTAAGAAAGGTCTGTTTGACCAGGAAGACGATTACGAGGATCAGTACATTGACGATGGCCCCCAGATGGTAAACAATAACAATGGCACCGGCCTTGGTGCTGACGACGAAAATGAAGAGCCTGTTGAGGGTGCCAAGAAGAACGGAAAGGTGGTCAACATCAATGCCACCACTCAGCTCAAGGTCGTTCTGGTCAAGCCTGAGCGTTTTGAGGATGCCAGTACCATTGCTGACCACCTGAACAACAAGCGCACCGTGGTGCTCAATCTGGAGTCCACCAACAAGGAAGTGTCCCGCCGTCTGGTGGATTTCCTGTCCGGTGTTGCATATGCAAACAATGGCCAGATCAAGCGCGTGGCCAACAGCACCTTCATCATCACTCCGTACAACGTGGATATCATGGGTGATCTGCTGGACGAGCTGGAGAACAATGGCGCGTTCTATTGATCCGCAGCCCAAGGCGGCGCGCGGGTTCATCCCTGCGCGTACCGATGAAGAACGCTATCTCATGCGCCATATCGAGGACTTGGCCCACACGGCCTTTTCCCGGGACATTGCGCGGTATTCGGCTTTCCTGAGTGACCGCGAGCAGGACTTGGCCCGCGCGGCACTGGGCCGTGCCGGTGTGCAGGAGGGCTTCCGGTTTGAGGGCGGCTGGCTGAATGCGGAGCGCAGGGTGCTCTGTATCGAGCCGGAGTACAGCTGCGGCGAAGCACCCATCTGCTGTGTGCGGCTGCAATGCTGTGCACAGGCGGGGGCTGCGCTGCCCGCCCACAAGGATTACCTGGGCAGTCTGATGGGCCTTGAGCTGCGGCGCGAGGCGCTGGGAGATATCGTTCTGCCGGAGGATCAGCCGGGCACAGCTTATGTGTTTGCGCTGGAACCGGCAGCACAGCTGATCTGCCGGGAACTGTTTCAGGCTGGACACACGGAGCTGACCACGGAACTGCTGACGCTGGACGAGGTGCCGCAGTTTCCGCAGGCGGAGCGTGAGATGCACAGTGCAACGGTATCGTCCCTGCGGCTGGACGCTGTGCTGGCAGCTATGCTGCACTGCAGCCGAGGACAGGCTTCGGAACTGATCGAGGCGGGCAGGGTGGAGATCAACCACCTGCCGGCGGATAAACCTCATGCGCAGGTATATGAGGGCGATGTGTTCACGGTGCGCGGCAAGGGCCGCTTCAACCTGACTGCACTGCCCGGCAAAAGCAGAAAAGATCGGTCAATCATCGAATTTTTTCAATATTAAAAGCAACGGGAGGAAATGACTATGCTGACTCCGCAGGATGTCCGTTCTGTGCAATTTGAGAAAAACCTCCGCGGCTACCGCACAGAGGACGTAGACCGTTTTCTGGATAAGGTGGAAGAACAGCTGCGGGAAGACGATGCGCAGGCGGAACAGCTTCGCAAGCAGATTGCGGACCTGACTGCTGAAAACCAGAAGCTGCACGATGAACTGAAGAGCTTTGAGGCAGATGGTGAAATGCTCAAGAGCGCGCTGATCAATGCACAGCGCATGGGCGAAAATGTCATCCGCGAAGCAAACCAGAAAGCAGAAGAGATCATCCATCGTGCAAATCTGCGCGGTGATGATATCATCCGCGATGCCAACGAACTGCTGCAGAAGGCAAACGACCGTGCAGACGAGATCGAGAACGAAGCAAACGAGAAGCGCCTTGCAGAGGAGCGCGAGTATGACCGCGTGCGTCTGGAAGTGACCCGCTTCAAGTCTGACGTGCTCAACCTGTACCGCAGCCATGTCGAGTCTCTGAGCCGCCTGCCGGAGTTCCAGAAGGAGGAGCCGGAGGCTGCCGAGCCTGCTGTGGAGGAAAAAGCAGAGGAGACCACTGCTGCGGCCCTGACCGAGGAGATCGAGCAGGCACAGCCGGAGACCGATGCAGCCCCTGCGGACGAGGAAACCGCAGAGGACGACAAGAGCGAGGATTTCTGGTCCAAGGATGAGAGCCAGCTCAAGATCAAGCTGGACCCGTCTCAGGCACCCGTTGGCGCAGAGGAAGAGGAAGAACCGGCAGAGCCGGATTATGCCGCTTTCAAGGGCGTCAAATTCAGCGAGTGACCGGAGCGTTTCAATAAATTAGAGGAGTGTGTAACCATTGGCTAAGAATAAGTCTCAGTACGACAGTACGTTGAATCTGCCCAAGACGCTGTTCGAGATGCGCGCAGGCCGGCCCAAAAAGTAGCCTTTCAGGCGCA
>OHAF01002652.1_pt1 | contig 13023 bp, 9 predicted proteins | sample 1577041 | NCBI WGS metagenome assembly OHAF01 (sample SAMEA3541495, study PRJEB24748) | human gut metagenome | biome: human gut; feature: human-associated habitat; material: faeces | place: China | collected 2012
CCGGTAGCATCTGCAGCCTTGCAGAATTCCTTGGCCTGACTGATGGCGTTCTGGCTGCCGCCCTTGCGCTGCGCCCTGCTCAGCGGGGACTGGATCCCCCTGGGCCTGCCCGGACGCATCAGGGCCTTCTGGCCGGAGCTGCGGCTCTTCAGCCTCGGCGGCGCCACGGAAGCTTCCATCTGGTCCAATTTCTTCCCCGTGGAAGACGTCCTGCCGCAATGGAAGAGCATCCCTTACGGCAAACCGCTGGCCAACCAGAGGTTCTTCATCCTCGACCGCCACGGTAGCGACTGCCCGGACTGGGTCCCCGGCGAATTGCACATCGCCGGTGACGGTCTTGCCGACGGGTACCTCAAGGATCCCGAACGCACGGCCGAGCGCTTCATACGCCACCCCCGCACAGGGGAAGACCTCTACGCCACCGGTGACCTGGGCTGCTACATGCCCGACGGCAATATCGAATTCCTCGGCCGTCAGGACAATCAGGTCAAGATCAACGGTTACCGGGTCGAGCTGGGCGAGGTGGAGAACACCCTCATGGAGCATCCTTTCGTGGAACAGGCCGCCGCCCTGACGGTCAGGGGCAGGCAGGCGGGCCAGGTGCTGGCCGCTTTCGTGGCCTGCCGGCCCGGCACGTCTCCAGGGATTTCCTCCGGCTCTACAGCTTCGCTGTTCGGTTTTACCGCTTTTCGTTCTGCAGCTTTGCCGCCCGAATGGTGTTTTTCATCAGCATTGCGATGGTCATCGGGCCTACGCCGCCAGGCACCGGCGTAATGGCGGAAGCAATGGGCTCTACGTTCTGAAAATCCACGTCTCCGCACAGCTTGCCGTTTTCATCCCGGTCCATGCCCACATCGATGACTACGGCCCCAGGCTTAACCATATCCGCGGTGACAAACTTCGGGATTCCTACCGCCGCCACCAAAATATCCGCCCGCCTGCAAACCTCCTTCAGGTTTTGCGTTTTGCTGTGACAGATTGTGACTGTACCGCTTTGATGGAGCAGCAGCATTGCCATCGGCTTTCCAACAATATTGCTTCTGCCAATCACCACGCAGTCCCTGCCGCAGATTTCCACATCAGCGGATTTCAGCAGCTCCATCACTCCAGCGGGAGTACAGGGCAGAAAATGATAATCTCCGATCATGATCCGCCCCACGTTCTGGGGATGGAACGCATCTACGTCCTTGAGAGGGGAAATGGTCTCGATCACTTCCTTTTCGTCCAGGCCCTTGGGCAGGGGAAGCTGAACTAAAATGCCGTTGATGTCCTTTTTATCATTCAGCCTGCGGACTAAGTCCAAAAGCTCCTCCTGAGTGGTCTCTTTAGGCAGGGCGTACTCCTCGGAATGAATCCCGATTTCCGCGCAAGCCTTCTTTTTATTGTTCACGTAAACTCTGGACGCGGGATCGTCTCCCACGATCACCACCGCCAGCCCAGGCTGGATTCCCTGGGCCTTCAGAGCCTCTACCTCTTGTTTCGCGCCGGCCCGTACCGCGGCGGAAACCGCTTTGCCGTCAATGATCTTTGCCATGGCTTTCCTTGTCCTCCTGATTCTTCTATTTCTCTTCTGAGTTTTCTTCTGTTCCCAGCTCCGCTGCCCCGGCGCCTTCCCCGGGCACTGCCTCAGCCTCAGTCTTTTCATCCACCGCGGTGGAAACGTCCCCGGCGGCTTTCACTTCACCGTCGCCGCCGGCAGCCGTCTCTTCCGGAGTGCTGTCACCCATCGGAGCCTTGTCGTCTGTCTCCGGTTCTTTTCCCGGCTCCGGCTCTCCGTTTTTCTTTTCCTCGGATTCTCCATCTATTTCGCCGCCGGCAGCCGTCTCGCTCTCCAGAGGCTCAATAGCCTCGGCCCCTTCCAAGCCCTCCGGCTCCGCAGGCCTTGCGTAAACAGGAACGTATTCCTCCTCTACTTTTCCCTTGTTTCGGAACACAATCAACAGGACCAAGCCCGCCAGCGCGGAAACAACGGCCACAATCTGGCTGACCCGGAAGCTTCCGATCATCAGGCTGTCAGTCCGCAGGCCTTCCACCACGAAGCGCTCCACGCCGTACCAGATTAAATATAGGAAAAATACCTGTCCGTTATATTTCTGAAACTTTTTGCTGAACCAATACAAGACCAAAACTCCCAGCAGGCACCACAAGGATTCGTATAAAAAGGTCGGATGCACCGGCATTGCGGGATCCACGGAAATCCCAGCCGCCTCCAGAGAAGCCTGCTGGCTGGCAAGATAGCTTTCCGTCTTGGCGCTGTACATGCCCCAGGGCAGGTTCGTGTTCGTGCCGAAGGCCTCCTGGTTGATGAAGTTTCCCCAGCGGCCGATTCCCTGGCCGATCAAAAAACCCTGAACCGCAATGTCCAGCACCGCAGGGATTTTCATCTTATGGATTTTGGCCATTATTATGCCGCCCAGCAGTCCGCCGATGATGCCGCCGTAAATTCCCAGGCCGCCCTCGTTTATGTAAAGGATCTTTATGGGATCCTTCCAATACATATCGCCGGGATAGAAAATCACATAGTAAAGCCTTGCGCCGATGATGCCCAAGATCAGTCCGGCGATGATGCAGTCGATGAGATGATCCTGGTTCACCTGATAGCGCTTGCAGATTTTCAGCGCATAAAGAAACGCCAGAATGAAGCCCAGGGCGATTAAAATGCCGTACCATCTGAATTCAAAGCTTCCGATGGTGAAGGCCACCGGGTTTACGTCAAACGCAAGCCCGAGGCCCGGAAATTCCACGTGTGTCATAAAACGTCCTCCTAAAATTTACTCTTGGGGAAGTATTACCGACAAAGCGCAGCGGCTGTCGTCAAGCTGCTCCTCCAGCCTGGCGTTGACCTGCTCTAAGGTCACCTCCGCAGCCCTGTCAATATAATCAAACAGGCTGTAGCCTGCGAAATACTGGCTCACCATGGCATTGGCAATGGACTCGGTATTGTTGAGCATGGCCAGGGTTCTGCCATAAACCGCCCTTTTTGCCCAGGAAAACTGCTCCGGCGTCACGCCGGTTTCATGAAGCTTCCGGCAGGCCTCCCGGATCATTGCGGCCGCCTCGTCCGGATTCCTGGATTCTCCGGCAAATACCACCGCGGCATAGCCCGGGCCCTCAAAATATTCGCTTCCAAAGGATGAAGTATTGATAAGGCCCTTTTCCAAAAGCTCCTCATACAGCGGAGAAGCCTTGGAGGCCAGCACCTCCAGCAGCACGGCGGTCTGAACCATTTTCTCCGGGGAAACCCGCTGTACCCCCGCGGTTTCCTTAAAGCCCAGCTGGAACATAGGAACCGCCACCGCCAAACGCTGCTCCACCCGCTCCTGTACGATTCCATCCGGCTCCTGAGGAAACACGTTTTCCGCAGTCACCTTCTCCACCGGCTTCAATTTCCGATCCGCGATTTTGACCACTTCACCGGGATCTACATTGCCAGCCACACACAGCACCATGTTGTGCAGATTATAATAAGCCCGGTAACACTGGTAAAGCTTTTCCGCAGTGATCTCCGCGATGGACTCCACCGTACCGGCGATATCAATTTTTACGGGATGATTGTGGTACAGGGCGTTCAGCAGGTTCACCATTACCCGCCAATCCGGAGAATCGTCGTACATCCGGATTTCCTGGCCGATGATTCCTTGCTCCTTTTGGACGGTCTGCTCGGTAAAATAGGGGGACTGGACCAGATCCAGCAGGATTTCAAAGGATTTCTCAAAGTTTTCCGTACAGGAAAACAGATAGCAGGTCTGGTCGAAGGAGGTGAAAGCGTTAGCGGAGGCGCCGGTCTTGGCGTATTTTGCGAAAGCGTCTCCTTCCTCGCTTTCGAACATTTTATGCTCCAGAAAATGAGCGATGCCGTCCGGGACGGATACCAGCTCCCCGTCCGCCTTAAACCGGGTGTTGACAGAGCCGTACCGGGTGCCGAACACCGCGTAGGCCGAACGGTACCCTGGCTTGGGATAAATCATGATTTTCAGTCCGGAGGCGTGATCCTCCACAAAAATGCTGTCGCCGGTTCTTGGGCTTTTCAATTCCGTCATTTAGGCCTCCTCCTTTCCCGTAAGCTGATATACCGTATCCAGAGAGACGGTTTGGGCGGCTTTTACCACCTGCTCCTTGGTCACTCCGCCTACCGCCTCGGCACTCTGCTCAGGGGTAAGCACAGTCTTTTCAAAGGCCTGGCTCAAATACCAGGCTTCCAGCCCGCCCAGGTAGTCGGACATGGTGCGGAAGGAATTGGCGACGCTCATTTTCGCGGCGTCCAGATCCTCCGCGCTGAAATCACCCTCCTGCACCGCCTGAAGCTGCCGGAGGATTTCCTCCCGGGCCTTTTCGATATTCTTCTGCTCCACGCCGCTCTGAACCATCACAATGCCCTTGTGCCGGTCATAGGAGGAGGAACAGTAATAGCACAGGCTCAGCTTTTCCCGGACGTTCAAAAACAGCTTGGAATGGGGCGTGCCGCCGAACAGGGCGGACATGAGCCGCATCGCCGTCACATCCCCGCCGGGCACGGCGATGCCGGTACGAAAGCCCATCACCAGCTTTGTCTGAGCCACATCCATCACGTCATGAAATTCCTTCACACGATCCGCTTTCGCGATGATTTGGGTGCCGCAGGGCAGAATTTCCTTTCTGCTCACCTGGACAAAAGCCTTTTGAAACCCTTCCACGGCCTTCTGCGGGTCGGAGCCTCCCACCATCATCAATTCCATTCGGGCGCTGGACAAGGCCCGGCGCCAGGCGGAATAAATCTCTCCGCCGGTAAGGGCCTCCACCTGTTTCTTCGTGCCGAATCTGCCCACGCCAAAGGCCTCGTCCCGGCACATCAATTCCTCACAGCGGATTTGGGCGTAAATCCGCTTATCGTTAAATTCCGAATCGATCTGCTCGATCAGCTGGCGCTTCTCCTGATCGATATCCTCCTGACGGAACTGGCCGTTCTCAAAGGCCGGGTCGAATAAGATAGAACACAAAAGCTCCGCCAGCTCGCCGGCTACCGCCTCCTTTTCCAGGGCGTAGCGGTCGTCCAGCCCCACCGCGGAGACTGCCAGCACCTGAACCTCCCCCAGCTTATACACCTGGGCCTGAAGGGAAGCCCCGTAGAGAGAGCTCAGCTTTTCATTCAGCGCCCGGAAGGTAGGATACCTCCGGCAGGAACGCCGAAGCAGATAAGGCAAAACCGCGTTGGCGGAAGCTGTCTCAGCCGACAGCGGCAGCAGCATCGCCGCTGTCAGCCTGCCGGTTTTAAACCGCTTCTCCCCAATGCTGTGAAAGGTAACGCCGTCGCAAATCGGAATCCGTGTAATGTTTTTTGTCATGGAAAACCTCCTGCTCTATTGAAGATTACAGTTTTTCCTATTTTTTACGTGTTTTCATCATGTTATTATACCACACCCCGCAAAAATATAAAATAGTATTCCCAAAATCATGCCGGCTTAACCTGAAATTTCATCAATGCTTTAGACAACAAACAGCTTTTGTGCTATAATAGGCTATAATTGTTTAATGCAGCTCCTCTGGGGCGCAGCCCGGCGGACAAAAAGGAGGGGATCACCCTGTATCAGGATTTATCAAAGAACCCTTACGCGCAGCCCTTCACCTTTGAGGGCAGCCGCAGCCACGGCGTTTTGGTGATTCACGGCTTTACCGCTACGCCAGGCACTGTGCTGCCTCTGGGGCAGGCTGTCGCCCAGGACGGCCACTATGTAAGGGGAATTCTCCTTCCCGGCCACGGAACCACCATTGAGGATATGCAGCGGACCAATTGGAAGGATTGGTATGACGCCGCTTTTAACGCTTACGACGAAATGGCGAGGATCTGTAAAAAGGTCAGCGTTGTGGGCCTTTCTATGGGCGGCGCCCTCACCTGCCTTTTGGCCGAGCACCGGCCGGTCCATAAGGCGGTGCCCATCGCGCCGGCGCTGAAGATCTTGCAGCACGGCAGCCGTCTGGCAAAATATTTTTGGTCACTGGTTCCTATCTTGCCGGGCAGGGATCAAAATTACCAGGACTATCTGTTTGATTACGATGTCTGCTACCACGACACTCCGGTGAAAAACATCGAGGATTTGAACCATCTGGCCTTGCTGGCGAAGCGGGATCTGAAAAAAATCACCTGCCCCTTGCTGGTAGTCAAGGCCGGGCAGGATCAATCGGTTCATCCGGACGCGCCGAAATGGATTATTCTGCAAAGCAGCAGCGTAGAAAAAAAGCTTCTGGTGCTTCCCAACAGCCCTCATGTCTGCACCTTGGGAGCGGAACGGCAGCTTTTATTCCGAAAGGTTGCGGCGTTTTTGCGGGATTAGCTTTCTCAAAATAGTATTTCCTGATCTTACAGCTTGTTCCAGCCGCCCCGCTGACGGTCCAAAGCATCATCTTGGCCGTATCAAAATCCGGTCAAATCCTATCAGATATCCTTTTTGCGCGGCTGTGGGATCCGCAGTACAATTGCCTGGCCGGTCATAATATTACCTCCCGGAATCTATAAAATCTATTTTTAATGGAGTTGATCTTTTTTGGACGATTGGTTTTCCTATATTCTTCTGGTTATTTTAATCGCCCTTTCCGCTTTTTTCTCCGCCTCTGAAACCGCTTATACTACAGTAAACAAAATCCGCCTGCAAAACTATGTGGATGCCGGCAGCAAAAAAGCAAAAACCGCCTTATTTATCGCAGAAAACTACGACCGCACTCTGACCACCATACTCATCGGCAACAACATTGTCAATATCGGAGCGTCCTCGATCGCTACGCTACTGTTCGTCAAGCTGTTCGGGCCTTCCGGCGCGGCGATTTCCACCGCCGTTATGACCATTTTAATCCTGATTTTCGGGGAGGTGCTTCCCAAGAGCTTCGCCAAGGAAAGCAGTGAAAAATTCGCCTTGGCCTTTTCCCGGCCCTTGCGGATTCTAATGACCCTTTTCTGGCCGGTAGTATTTCTGTTTATTCAGCTGAAAAAGGTGGCTAAGCACATTTCTCCCATCAAGGAGGAGGAGACTCCCACCGTCACCGAGCAGGAGCTGAAATTTATTGTAGAAAGCATCGAGGACGAGGGCGTTCTGGAAAAACAGGAAAGCGAGCTGGTACAGCACGCTTTGGAGTTTGATGAAAAAACTGTTCAGGAGGTTCTCACGCCCCGGGTAGATATGACCACCCTGGATATCGAGGATGACCTCCAGACAAACATCGGCCTGGTGCTCACGGAACGCTTCTCCCGGATTCCCGTTTGCCGCGGCACCTCGGATCGGATCATCGGTATTTTGCACACCAAGGATCTGCTGGAGGCCTTAGTCCGCGGAGACGCCATTGATTTGGCGTCTATGGTGCAGCCGGCCTTTTTCGTTTATAAAACGAAAAAGCTTTCCTCACTGCTGGCGGACTTTAAGAGAAATAAAACCCACGTAGCCATCGTCACCGACGACTACGGCGGAACGGTAGGCATGGTAACCATGGAGGATCTGCTGGAGGAATTGGTAGGGGACATCTGGGATGAGGACGAGGAGATCATCCGGGATTTCGTCCGGATTGATTCTCAGCATTTTCTAATCAGCGGCGACCTGACGATTCGGGAGCTGTTTGACCATCTGGATTTACCTTTTAGTAATCTGGAGAGCAACCATACGTCCTGCGGCGGCTGGGCCTTGGAGGCGTTAGGGCATATTCCTCAGGCAGGAGAGGCCTTCCGGTTTAAAAATATGACCCTCACGATTCAGGAAATGGATGACCAGCGGGTAAAAAAGCTGTCTGTTTATTTAGCGCCGCAGCCTGAGGAGGAAGAGAAAAGCAGACAGGAATCCAATCAGCAGGAGTAAAGCCTGCCGGAGCAAAGCCGCTTAACGCAAATCACAGGCTAAGGAGATTAAAAAAACCAATGAATCCAAAAATCAAGGCGCTGAAGGCCGCCTTTCCCCATACCATTCCGATTTTGATGGGCTTTCTGTTTTTAGGGCTGGCCTACGGATTTTATATGAACAGCAAGGGCTTTTCCTTTTGGTGGCCGCTTCTCATGAGCGCCACCATTTTTGCCGGCTCTATGGAGTTTGTAACCGTGTCCCTGCTCTGTGGAGCCTTTAATCCGGTTTACGCCTTCTTACTGGCCCTGATGGTCAACGCCAGGCATTTGTTCTATGGGATCTCCATGCTGGAGCGCTTCAAGGGCACAGGCAGGAAAAAATGGTACCTAATCTTCGGAATGTGCGACGAATCTTTCTCCATTCTCTGTTCCACAAAGCCGCCTAAAGGTGTGGACAAGGGCTGGTTCATGGTTTTTGTCACCCTCCTGAACCAATGCTATTGGGTTGCCGGCGCGACCCTGGGAGGCATTTTAGGCTCCTTTATCCCTTTCAACACTCAAGGAATCGATTTCGTGATGACCGCCCTATTTGCGGCTATTTTTATCGATCAGTGGAAATCACAAAAGAATCATCTGCCTGCTCTGGTGGGCCTGGCTGTTCCAGCCGTCTGCCTCATCGTCTTCGGCCCGGATCAATTTATTCTTCCGTCGATGGCTTTGATTTTAACAGTGCTGTCCCTTCTGAAAAAGCCTTTAAATAAGGAGGCGGTTCTATGACCATGCCCCTTTGGCAGGGAATCGCCACCGTCGCCGCAGTGGTTCTGGGCACCCTGGTCACCCGGTTTCTGCCCTTTTTGCTGTTCCCCGCCGGAAAGCCTACCCCGAAATTCATTCAATACTTAGGCAGAGTGCTGCCCTTCGCCGTGATCGGCCTTTTAGTGATTTACTGCCTGAAGGGCGTGTCGGTAACCGCTTTTCCCTTCGGGCTGCCGGAGCTGATCGCCATTATCCTGGTAGCGGTTCTCCACTATTGGAAGAGCAATATGCTGTTGAGCATCGGCTGCGGCACGGTGGTTTACATGCTGATGGTTCAGTTCTTATTCGCGGCGTAAAGCGCTTCCTGCTTTGTTTCTTTAGATTTCTTTGGCTCTAGTTTATTTTTATGCAATTCCACAATCTCATCGGGTTCCTTTTTGTATCATCGGCCGGGTTTTATGTGCCCGGCTCTCTTGGTTACGGTAGAAAGATTGGGCGGACAGAAGCCAGCCGGCCGCTGATGCCGTTTCATCTTAATATTTTCCCCTTTCTCCCGCCGCCGATTTCATATTCGCTTCCTTATAGACTATCGCTAATCCTCTTTATGCCCTCTGACAAAGCCCTCAAAGCCTGGCGCTGATCAGCGCCAGGCTTCGTTTTAGCGTTGCAGGAGCCAAACGCGAAGGATTTTCCCCTTAGGATAAAAAACTCCCCCGTGGAAATTAAATTCCACGGGGGAGTCGGCTTCTGATTGCTTTTTCAGACTGCCCGCCAGCGCTTCAGCCATTCACGCGCCGCTTCCGTACGCCGGTGCCGCAGCCGAGCAGTTTATTATGATCTTCAGCAGCCGCTCGAGGAGCCCAAGCTGAAATTTAAAAGTCATGCGCCGGCAAAACTGCCGGCGCATATTGATCTTATCAGGGCTTGCTGCCAATAAGCGCTTCTAAAGCGCGGAATTGGTTCCCCGCATGGGTCCATCGGCCCTACTGCTTGTAAACGGGAGGCCGCGGTTCTAACAGCTGCACTCTATTGATTATCCTCCTGCCATCGGCAGTCCGCTTCCTTCTGCGCAGACGCGATTCTTTTTTTGCGGAGCAGCCTCTGCCGGCAGGGCGGGCTGTTTTTCTGCCCGGGCTTCTGGCCGGGTACACAAACAAGGCCGCTGGAAAATCTCCGAATGCCGCTGCCGGTTTTTATATAGCTTAAAGGCTGGACAAAACCTTTTTGATCCGTTCCACCGCTTTCCTAGTGTTTTCCAGGTCGTTAAAGGCGGTCAGGCGGAAGAAGCCCTCCCCGTTTTTGCCAAAGCCCGCGCCGGGGGTTCCCACTACGTTGCCCTCCTTCAGCAGCAGATCGAAGAAATCCCAGGAGGCCATACCGTTGGGACACTGAAGCCAGATATAGGGAGAATGCTCGCCGCCGGTAAACCAAACGCCCAGCTCCTTCAAAGCGTCGGCAATCACCTTGGCATTCTGCTTATAATAGCCGATCACCTGATGGATCTGCTTCTGCCCCTCATCGGAGAACACCGCCGCGGCGCCCTTCTGGACAATATAGGGTACGCCGTTAAACTTAGTAGTCTGGCGCCGCAGCCACATTTTGTTCAGCTTTACGCCGTCGGACTCCAGATCAAAAGGAACCACAGTGTAGCCGCAGCGGGTTCCTGTGAACCCGGCGGTCTTTGACAGGGAACAAAACTCAATGGCGCAGGTCCGGGCACCGTCGATCTCAAAGATGCTTCTGGGCAGGCTCTTGTCGCCCACAAACGCCTCGTAAGCGGCGTCAAACAGGATCACCGCGTGGTTTTCATTGGCGTAATCCACCCATTGCTTCAGCTGGGCGTGGCTGTAAACCGCGCCGGTAGGGTTATTGGGAGAGCAAAGATAGATAAGATCCGCTTTGACCGCCGGGTCGGGCAGAGGCAGAAAGCCGTTGTCCGCGTTGGCGTTCATATAAAGGATCTTTCTTCCGTCCATAATGTTGGTGTCCACATACACCGGGTAAACCGGATCCGGCACCAGAACGGTATTATCCTGGCTGAACAGGTTTAAAATATTGCCTACATCGCTTTTGGCGCCGTCGGAAACAAAAATCTCATCCCCGTCCAGCTCGATCCCCCTCTGAGCGTAATAGCCCTTCAGAGCCTCCTTCAAAAAGCCGTAGCCCTGCTCCGGACCGTAGCCGTGAAAGGTTTCCTTTTTTCCCATCTCATCGACCGCGCCGTGAAGGGCCTCGATGACGGCGGGAACCAAGGGCATGGTCACATCGCCGATTCCAAGGCGGATAATATCCGCCTTGGGGTTTTCCTGCTGGTATTCCGCCACCTTTTTGGCGATGGTGGAAAACAGGTAGCTGTCAGCTACATTCTGAAAATTATGGTTGATATTCATAAGATATTCGCTCCTTTCGGAATAGCCTCCGGATTAGATCTCCACAACGCCCTCGTAAACCGTCACGGCGTTGCCGGTCATGTAGACCGTATCGTCGGTATAGCGGATCACCAGATCGCCGCCGATCAACTTCACGGTGATATCAGTATCCTTTTTGCAGTAACCGTTTTCCACCGCCGCTACCGCCGCGGCGCAGGCGCCGGTGCCGCAGGCCCAGGTTTCCCCGCTGCCTCTCTCCCATACTCTCATTTTCAGAGTGTGGTCATCCAGCACCCGGATAAACTCGGTATTCACCCGCTCCGGGAACAGCTCGCTGGTTTCAAAGGCCGGGCCGATTTTCTCAATATCCATGGTTTCCACGTCGTTTTTAAACACCACGCAGTGAGGGTTTCCCATGGAAACACAGGTCACATGGTATTCCACGCCGTCCACGGTATAGGGCGCATTGACGATCCGGTCCGCCTTCGGGTCCGGCAGCTTGGAGGCGTCCACCGGGATCAGCGCCGGGGTCAGCTCCGCCTTGCCCATATCCACCTTCATAGCGCAGACCTTTCTGTCGTTATAGATAGGCCACAGGGTCTTAATCCCGCTTAAGGTTTCCACCGTGATCTTTTCCTTGGCCGGGTCCACCAGGCCGTGGTCATACAAGAACTTGCCCACGCAGCGGATGCCGTTGCCGCACATTTTGCCCTCGCTGCCGTCCAGGTTGAACATACGCATTTTGCCGTCGGCCACATCAGAGGGGCACACCAGGATCACGCCGTCGCCGCCGATGCCGTAATGCCGGTCGGACAGCCGGACGGAGAGAGCCTCGGGGTTATTGATATCATGCTGGAAGCAGTCAAAATAGATATAGTCGTTGCCGCATCCGTGCATTTTGGTGAAGTTAGCCTTGATTTTCTCCGTTCTCATGTCGTTGATGTCCACCAGCTCGGTGCTGTAGGGGGAATACCGGCTTCTCAGGGAGTTCGCCATAGCGTTGGCGGTATCGACGGAGGTCAGGCAGGGAATGCTGCGCTCCACCGCTTTCCGGCGGATCTTTACGCTGTCACGGGTGGGAATTCTGCCCTTGGAGGAGGTGGAGATCACATATTGAATCTTTCCGCTTTCGATCAGCTCGATGGTATTGTTGTGGTCGTCCTCATGGATCTTATTCACCGGGACCGCCTGGATGCCCGCCTCGGCAAGCACCTTGGCGGTACCCTTGGTGGCGTAAAGGGTAAAGCCCAGATCCGCGTATTTCTTGGCGGTTTCCGCGATCTCGTTTTTATCGGAATCCCGGACAGTGATAAACACGCCGCCATCCTTCTTCATTTTATAGCCCGCGGCGATCAGGCCCTTATAGAGGGCCTCCTCCAGCGTGCCGGCAATCCCCAGCACCTCGCCGGTAGACTTCATCTCCGGTCCCAGATGGGTATCCACGTTGATCAGCTTCTCAAAGGAGAACACCGGCACCTTGATGGCCACATAGGGGGATTTCTTATAAAGGCCGGTGCCGTATCCCATATCCTTCAGCTTTTCGCCCAGCATCGCCCGGGTAGCCAGGTCCACCATCGGCACGCCGGTGACCTTGCTGATATACGGAATGGTGCGGGAGGAACGGGGGTTCACCTCGATCACATACAGCTCGTTGTGATAGATCAGATACTGGATATTCACCAGTCCCTTAGTATTCAGGGAAATGGCCAGATTCCGGGAGCTCTCGATGATCTTATCCGTCATCACGTCGTTGATGTTCCAGGCCGGGTACACGGCGATGGAGTCGCCGGAATGGACGCCGGTGCGCTCGATGTGCTCCATAATGCCCGGAATCAGGATGTCCTCGCCGTCGCAGATGGCGTCGACCTCCAGCTCGGTGCCCATCAGGTATTTATCGATCAAAATGGGGTTCTCGATCTCCTGCGCCAAAATGATCGCCATATATTCCTTGATATCCGCGTCATTAAAGGCGATGATCATGTTCTGGCCGCCCAGCACGTAGGACGGCCGCATCAGCACCGGATACCCGATCCGGTTGGCGACCTCCAGGGCTTCCTCGGTGGTCATCACCGTAAAGCCCTCGGCGCGCTTCACGTGGTGCTT
>OHAF01002657.1_pt1 | contig 13001 bp, 7 predicted proteins | sample 1577041 | NCBI WGS metagenome assembly OHAF01 (sample SAMEA3541495, study PRJEB24748) | human gut metagenome | biome: human gut; feature: human-associated habitat; material: faeces | place: China | collected 2012
CATGGTATAAAAGACCTAAATCCAAAATATTGGTTTAACTACGCCCGATGCGCGTATCTTATATATTTCGAGAATGATCTCTTATTATTTAGGAGATTATTCACAGGCAGAAAACAGTCTTCGGACTGCGTTGGAACAACTGGAATCGTTAAGTGAAGAAAAACAGATAAATTATGATGAATCCATTGTTTCCAGCTATTTGATACTTGCCAAAGTATATGAGGAACAGAAACTTTATGATAAAGCGTTGGAAGCCGAACGCCAATCCATGCTGTTTTCCAGACGGCTGTATGAACAAAATACGCGAAGAGAGATAAACACACTTCGCGTGAAGTACAATCTGGATCAGGCCGAACGTAACGTAAAGCAGCTTACCGTACTTAGTGAACAGCGTGCACGTATCAACCAACTTGTGATAGGGATGATGGTACTGGCATTGGTTGTTATTTTCCTGTTAGCCGTTCGTTACCGTTCGCGTCAGAGGTTGAATGCTCATCTGTTACAGATTGCCGATTTGAAACAACAGGAGGCTGATCTGACTATAGAACTTCAGAAAGCCAAATTGGAAGAAAAAGAAAATGAATTTCAAGTTATGGTGAACGAGGCGCGGCAACGTAGGGTGCAGTCTTATCTGGAAGGATTGGAGGTAGAACGTAATCGTCTTGCCCGTGAACTCCATGATAATGTATCGAATGAATTGGTGGCTATCCGTATGGAGATAGAGGGAGGTAAGTTATTGATTATGTCCACTGTTTTTGCAAAACCAGACAACAGGTTTGTTCAAGAAGCGTTGCCATAACCGGAACTGCCGCAGATGAGCAAGGCCGAGAAACAGTGTTTTGCCGCAAGTTTCGGCAGAAAAGAAAAAAGCCAGAGCGCATAGCTCCGACAAAATGAAAGAGTACCCATTTGGGACTCAGGTCCCTTATGGGTACTCAGTATGGTCCGAGTGGCGAGACTTGAACTCACGGCCCCTTGACCCCCAGTCCGTCAAACGGTGTTTTATTGGGGGTTATCCAGTCTTATGTGTGATTGCTTGGTCGCCCAAAAAGCTCGATAGCAAGAACTATATCAAGTCGAATTGGCGTAATAGCGCTGAAGCTCCAAATTCATTAAAGAAGATGTCCTTGCACGTTTTTTAGGGCAACACCGCATTAATGGCAAAGTTACTGTTTATTAGAGGTCTACAAGCATATTCCATAGATAGCTTCGGCGGTTTTGCTAGCAAAGGCGCGCACTGACTCAAGCTGCCAGACAGGGTCTGTCAGCCAGAATCAGATTTGCCAGTGCAAACATGATATTGAATTTGGCTTGCTGCTTTTCGAGTCCTCGGTATCGTGTCTTTCGGAAGCGCAGCTGTTTCTTGACGACACCGAATACATGCTCCACTTTTGCCCGGATAGAAGACTTCGCGTGCTCTGCTTTTTTGGCGGCGTACCGCCCACTCTTACTCAGTTTCTTTACCTGTGAAGGACGACGATTGATTTTGTACCTGATTTTGTGGCCTGACTTGTTCCTGACGATGGCATCTTCTCGCTTACCGGCTCCCAAATAGCCGCTATCGCCATAGACAACAGCTTCTTCTCCGGTCAGCAGTTTCGATGTTTCCGAAACGTCATGCACATTTGCCGCAGTAGCTTTCACTGTATGAACCACTCCGCTGTCCTTGTCCACGCCGATATGCGCCTTATATCCAAAGTGCCAGGTGGGCAGTACCACACCCAAAACCATTACAAGAAAAATAACCGAATTAACAAACTCCTCGACATATTTATGCTTATCCGGGATGAAAATGCTACAAGCTCCGGATAATGCCTTTTTCCTCGATGTAAGAATAAATATCAGGGATACCGAAAAAAGTATTATCGGGACGGCTGATAATGTAACCAGCCCAAACCTCCCATAGCGGACAAAGAAGATCCGTATTTCCTGCCCGGAGGAATACCCGACTCCGCTTAGCGCTGCAATATAAAGAATGCAGGCATTCAACGTTTTATTTGGTTTTTGCATATTCCAGTAATCTACCCTTTCCCGTTACGCGCAAAACAGCCTTATACATTATTTTTCTTCCTTAATAATTTTCCGGAGTGTGAGCCTGTATATTTCCCGTTACAAACGGCCATTTCTCCCGCAACAAACACATAACCTATGCCATCGGGTGAGCGCTTGGGGTTTTCGTAGGTTGCATTATCTTTAAGCTTTTCAAGGTTAAAGATCACAAAATCCGAATCATATCCTTTTAAGATAAGCCCTTTTCCTTTTATTGAAAATTTTTCTGCGGGGAATGATGTCATCTTACGGATCGCCTGTTCCAGCGATAAAATCTTTTCATCGCGGGCATATTTTGTGAGAAAACGGATATTTGTGCCGAACATTCGCGGATGGCACAGACCATTATTAACATAGGTTGAATCAGATGCCACAAAGCTGTTATTCCATTTCAAAATGGATTTTATATCCTCTTCACACAAAAAATCAAAAATAAAACCGAGCTTACCATTGTTTTCACAAAACAGATCTAATCCGCATTCCGTAGCTTCCATTCCTCTTTCTGCGGCAATTTCGGCTATCGTTCTTCCCTCAAACTCCTTATGTTCAGGATTAACCGTGGTTGCAATCCTGACATTTTCCCATCCGGTCGAATAGATCATCGAATCCCACAATTCCTGACGGCTTTCCATTTCCTCCCGGATTTTCGCTCTTATCTCGGGAGTTTGCACCCTTTTGACAGCTTCCTCTATACCGCCCTCCAACGCCCACGGCGGCATAAGATAAGGAAATTCGGAAAAGCACGCCGTATAAGGATAGACATCGCAAGTGATTTGAAGACCACGCGAGCGCGCATCATCTATAAGCTCCATAGCCCGGTAAATATTGCTGTTCCAGTTGTTTTTACCTGCGGCTTTAAAATGACTGATTTCAACTGAAACTCCGGTTTTTTCGGCAATAGTTATCATTTCGTTTACAGAACGCAACAAGCTATCGCCCTCACCGCGCATATGTACTGCCATCACGGTTTTGTATTTCGCCAATAACTCGCTTATCTCCAACAGCTCATTGTTCGTATAAAAATTGTCGGGTGTGTATGTCAATCCCATACTGAAGCCCATAGCTCCGCTTTCCAGTGCCTCAGCAATATATTTTTTGACCTCCTGCATTTCCGATTTACTCATTGCGGTTTTTTTAAAGCCCTTTACCGCCATTCTGACCGTTCCGCTGCCGACAAGCGAGCCGACATTTCCAGCCAAAGGAAGCCTTTCAATTCGGTCAAGATATTCGCCGAAGGTGTGCCAATTTCCTTCGTTTGCCCACTCACCGAGCGAAGGCTCCGCATAGCTTTGAAGCATGTGCTTTGTAGCGTCACAAAGGGGTGCGGCGGAAAAACCACAATTTCCAACAATTTGGGTGGTTACGCCCTGTTGTAATTTTGAAAGGCACGATGGATCATATGTAAGCAATATATCGTTGTGCGTGTGTACATCTATAAACCCCGGGCACAGCATAGCTCCTTTAGCGTCAATAACCTTTTTCGCCTGCGGCGGATCGAATGAACCTACCGCAACAAACCTTCCGTCTTTAACGGCAACATTTCCGTAATACCACGGATTTCCCGTTCCGTTAATTATTTTAGCGTGCAGAATTAATAAGTCAACCAATTAATATACACTCTTTTCCTTTATCAAATAGCTCTGAGCAAAACCACGTCGGGTCAAATCCCTATATTGGGTATCCGATTTTACCCGGATACCCAATAATTTTGTATACTTTAAACCACGAGCTTTTTATAAAATAGAATCCCTGCAACCGTAACGGAGGATAAAAGCAAAGCCAAAACAGCGTAATTAACATTTGTATTTTCGCCCGTCCCCGGGATACCGGAATAATCCGTGGCATATACTGAAACCTCCATAAGCTGAACTGCGTCCTCGTCTAAATCCTGCGTGCCATCCTCAAACAGCAAGCGCAGATATCTGCCGGACACTCCGTCTAAGCTGTAGGTATATATATCCTCCTGTGATTTTGGAATATCGGAATAAATAGCAGGAACAGAATCAGATTTTGAAATTACGGTCTGCCAGTCGGTGCCGTTGTTGCTGACCTGAATAGTAACCGTTTTCGGAACAAAGCGATACCGGGTATTGCCGTTCCCGAGATCTACGCGTCGATATTCAACACGAATTTCCGCCAATTCCTGAGCCTTATCAAGGTCTATCTGCCACCAAGAGTTAATGCTTTGGCCTATAGCGGTTGACCAGAAATTCTGATCGGTATCTTTAATTCCTATGCTGTCGTTAACTTTATTGGAGCCTAAATTAACATCAAGCTCCGAGGAAGCCTTTGTAGTCATACCTTTGGAAATCATTTTAATACTTACGGCATCAATCGGAACCTTTACCGTATTCGAAACCTCGCCATCCTCATTCTTGGCAACAATATAAATTTCCTTTGCTCCTGAGCCGGAAAGGTTGGAGATCTCTAATGTATTAGCGCCCTTAATAATTGCCGTTCCGGCGCCCGATGTGTCTACGGTCGGCTCATTCGCCCCGGCTACCGCAACCGCATAATAAACCGTACCCGGCATATTCGATGTAAATTTGACAACTGCTTTTTTAAGCGACTGCCTTGTTGCAGAAACACCCGTAAGGCTAAGAGCCCCGGTCACCTCCGGCTTTGCTCCGCCGGTTCCGTAAACCATAACCTCGGTAAGCTGAACGCCTCTGATGCCGTCGTCCGAGCTGCCGTTTGCCAGAACACGCACATAACGGGCACTAACGCCGTTTAACGCATATGTGCGAAGCCCTAAATCGCTTTGTGTTGTATAGCTCCACGAGGCCGGAACGTTATCCGAGCGAACAACAATGTTTTTCCACTCATCGGCAAGCTTTTCCTTAACCTGAATTGTAATATACTTAGGTACGGCTCTGAAACGATCTATTGTGTCGGTAACAGCCTCGCGTTTATATGAAATAACTGCGTCATCCAATTCGCATAATGCGCCTAAATCAATGCTGAGCCATTCCTCAACCTGTTCCATTTCTGCTTTATAAGCGTCTCCCACATATGTATATGCCTTGATTCCCGAACTCCAACCGCTGGCTTTCGAAAGAACGCCGTCTATAGCTTTATCTGCCGTCCAGCCTTCCTCCGCACAGCTTGAGGCTTCTGCGGTCTTGTTCAGTGTCAAATTAACGCGCTGAGAGCCATATCCGTTAACCTCTATTTCTGAAATCTGTACTATTCCGTCGGAGTCTCCGCCGTCCTCAAACAGTACTCGCACATACCGCGCTGTTGTATTATCCGGCAATTTATATTGATAGTCGAACACCGTGGTTGCGGCAACATCCGCCCAATCAGCCGGGATATTGTTTGATTTGCTTACCACTGTTTTCCAATCGCCGTCGTTGCCGGTATTGCTCACCTGCACGGTAACATTTTGGGGAGTATAAAATGTTCTGTATAATCCGTTCCCGATGTTTACCCGGCGGTAATCTATTTTCAGGTTATCAACGGTCTGCGGTGTAAGCAGGTCTATTTTAAGCCATGAGCCCACGTCTTTACCAGCATTAACTCCCCAAAAGCTTTGATCGTCCTCAAGCGTTTTCACTCCGTCCGTCACACGCTCGGGACCGTAATACTTTCCGCCGTCATAGTCGGTGGCCATAGAATCGGATGCAGTTACCGGCATTCCGAGCGCAAGATTGGTTAATTCACCCTCATCGGCAGCTGCAACTGTGTAAGCAGCCAATGATCCGAGAATCACTCCTGCGGAAATCAGGACAGCCAAGACCCTTTTTTTCGTTCGTTCAAGTACTTTTTTCATAAAATCCCACTCCTTTTTTAATTATAAAATATTCTGCATAGAAGCTGAAGCATTAACTCTGTGCGGACAATTACTGTTTTATTGTCACAAAGAAATCCGCGCCCACCTTACAATCCGATGACGCTTCCGACTTTTCATCGGTACAAACAATCTTAACGGTATGCTCTCCGTCCTTAAGTCCGGTAATGCGGAGCATCTCATGCTGATAAAGCAATATGGAATTGTATGCGTCTGTTTCTCCGTAAAGCTCTCCGTCTATATATATTTGGGCTATTCCCTTATCCGATCCTGCCGAATCGTACCATTTTACACCTGTTCCGTTAAAGGTAAAGCTTATTTCCGCTCCTTTTTCCTTCATTACCGTCCGGCTTCGTCCGTAAGCTCCTGCGTCGTGTTCTTCGGTACAACTGCCCTTTGTCACAATATTATCCGATCTGGCAACGCAATCATAAACCTCCGTCGTTCCGCTTTTCATTATCTCATTGATCAACGCCGTCGTTTCCTTTACTAACTGTGCGCCGCCCGCAGATCCTACCTGTGAGCTTGCCGCACCGTAAGCACCTCCCTCCTCTGCAAACTTACTGGGCAGATACAGGCAATCTCCGGCATAATTATACGGATTAGACGACAACTGCCCTATCCATGTTACCTCCGCCGTGCTTTCCGCTTTGATTGCAAGCCCGTAATCCAAATATAACTCAAACGGGTTATTCACCAGAACCGTCTTTCCGAGTCTCAGCGCGTGCAATTCCACCGAAAGCTTGCTTCCTCCGTACTGCAATGTGCGCTCCACCTTTATTTCCTTTACGAGGTGCTCGGTAACAAGCTTTTTTTCTCGCCTTTCTTTTGCTACGCCGTTCTTTATATACTTTTCTATCTCGTCTGATATAATATCTCCGTATTTGTCACGGTTAGCAAAGCCCATCTGTGAGCCGATTGAACCCTTCTCGGTATTATACGGCGACATATCTCCCGCCGCACTTATAATCGGCAATATGTACAGCTCGGGAAATCTTTCCCTTATTCTTCCGGTTATATCCGCGCTGATCTCCGTTTCTGTTTCACAGCTCTGAAATGGGAATGTCGGATTCAGCATTACGCCCTTCAGCTCGTCTCCCTGATAACAGTAAAGCAGATTTAAATGGTGATCGTTACCGGAGATAAACTCAACAAATGTGCTGAGATTGGGGTCTCCGTACATAGTATCCTTACCGTTATTGAAACGGGCTATTCGGCACCATCCTGTTTCGGATTGACCGACTATGCTTGAAACTGCACCGGACTTACGGTCATTCCACGCGGATATTGCCGCGTCTCCAACCTTACTTGCCATCCACTTCTGGTAATCGTCGCCGCTCATTGCAACATTGCCGGGAGGTGGGAAATACTCCGATGTGTACGACCACGGTCCGGTATGCGTATGCGTAGCAAAGCACAGTATATTGGTTGTATCCTTAAAGCCTTCCATTTTGCCGTCTGTGTATTTCCGAACGGCCTCGATCAATCCCCAACTGTCAACTATAATATTATCTACCGATACTATTACCGCTTGCATTGTCGAGTCATCAGATTCCATTGCCACGGCAGTAGCATACAGCGGATCTTTTACGCTTGTTGCCACCCTATCATAATTCTGACCCCTCAGTTGAATAGGCGTTTCCGGAGTGATATCTACCTTGCCGAATCCTATGCTCAGTCCCGTTGCCCCCGATTGAGACGAGCTGTCGTTTTTTCCGTCGCTTTCTGCCAACGATCCGTTTGTGCTGTTGCAGCCTGACAAAATCAACAGGTTAATTACCAAAACAAGCACAGTTATAATCCTAATCGGTTTATATGACTTCATTTTTAAACCCATACAGCGTAATCTCCCGTATTCAAACAAAGAAATCTGCCGTTTCCTTTCTTTATAATGATAGAGACGCTCCTATTCCCATAGAGAGTTTATTTCCGTCACTGTTTCCTCGACCAGCATATTTCCGCCCTCATACCCGACTGTTCCTGAAAACACCGCCGCGCCGTAGGAGCCGACCTTAATGGCGCTTTCCGTCGGCAAGTAAACTCCGTCAGCGCCGCACAACTGAATTAAAAATGTCTGATCGGCCTTTGAGCGTGCTTTTATCCGCTGCCCGTATTCTATAAACAGTTCAAACGAGTTGCTGGCAAATACAGCGTCGCCCAGGCGGATTACGTGCATTTCCATATCAAAAGCAGAAACCGTTTCCTGCATTTTCGCGCGCTCAAGAATACTTTCGCTGTTCAGAATATCAAACAGCGGCGGATCGCTTTCTCCATTGATTTCCTCTCGGCGCTTTGTTGCCCATTCTATCTCGGCTTCGCTCACACGCCTGATCGGTAAATCAATATTTTTAACCGTATGCTTTAATACCGGGCTTTTCTGTATATTCCTCAGACACTTATACTCGCGGCAAACTGCATCCGCTAAGCGGTCACCCAATTCCTCAACGCCTTCAAATTCGAACATTGCGCTTTCATTTTTTCGGCGAATCAAATCACGCGGAGACTGATCTCCGGCTGCGCTTATCTGCGGAAGAACAAAGACATTCTTACCTAATCTTTCTTTTATTTTTCTCCTTGCCGCTCCGATGTAATCAGCGGAAATCAGCTTCTTTAATTCCACCACCTGTGACGGGCAGGCAACATTTACAATTACCCCCGTAAGATTATCCTCCGCATTGAAAAAATACATCAGTTCCACGCCGTGATCGCATCCTGCCTCAATTTTGTCAAAGCCATCAGTATCGGTACGTCCGTACATTGCCGCGCCTCCGTTTTTGTATAAAACACGGCGGCAGTAGCCTATAGCTGCATGTCCCAACGCTGTACCAATCTTTGCCGGTTTTCTCAATAACCATGCGCTGCAAACAGCATCAGCCAGCTTTTCGGCAAGAAAATCAAAATAAGCAGTCGGAGAGCAAAAGTCATTTTCGGGTACCTTCTCCCATTCATGCCAGTTACATTCGTCAAATTCGGGTTTCATATCACAGTCCGAATAATACGGAGCCGTATGCGTGTGAATTGAATTTATTAAAATACTCTCCGGTGAAATTTCGATTTGTTTTGTAGCAACAAGCTCTCTCACCTTGAGCAGTAACGGGCGGCGGATAACAATCAGATCGCAGGCAACCATAATCACCTGAACATTGCCTTTTTGCAATGCAAGGGCGGTTGCATATATCGGATCATGCACGCCCTCCGATATCCGTTCATAATTTTGTCCCTGAAGCGAAACACGTTTACACGGCGTTATATCCGTGCTCGCCCAGCCTGCGAGCAAATAATCGTACATATTAATCTCCATTCTGCCGCTAAATCATCAGTGTAAATAGGATATGAAATCTCCATTAACGGTCGATGGAGATTATACCGGCATATTCCACGGTTGCCTTTTTGTAAACAAACGGCGAGCAGAACACCGTCCCTATATTGTGTTTAGCGTGATTTTTCAAGCTGATCACCTTTATACCGCCGAAACATCCATATATTACAATAATGCAATTCGAAAAGCCGAAATGTCTCTTTCACGCTTGTCTTAAGTCTACTGCTTTTGAATCAGGTAATAAATTGACTCGTGCATATTTCCTATTTCAAATTCCAATATTCCGTTATTATGTTCAGACGGTATGATCCCCATAAGATAACCCTCATCATCTACCGACCAAATTCTCATCGGTGAAACGTCAGTTTTTAACTTGATTTTTGCCTTAATAACCTCGCATTCGACTGGGGCTTTCCCCGAATCGAGCAGAGAAGTATGATCAGGGCTGAATACGCTTCCGGAATTATCAGCGCGTCCGACTGCTGTCAGAAGGATATTAGCGGAGTGTGAAATTTCTTTATCCGTGAGGCTACTCAACGATATTGTGGCAAAATCGCTGTCCGCTTCTATTGTAAGACCGTTAAGCTCTATACTGCTCTGCTTACCGATCATACCGTAAACCGCCTTTGTCCTTTGCGTATCAATAGTTCCGTATTTCTTTTTCCAGTTTCTAAACAGCTCTCCCGTATCCGAGGTCACGCATCCGTCCTCAAGCTCCTGATTAGGCTTATCCCACGGAACAATTTCGTCCTGGACTGCCGCAACCCCATCTGTTAAAAAGCCGAATTTGCTCTTTTCGCAGGAAAGCGGTATAGCCGGAATTTCCGAATAAGGCTTCATTCCCATCTCCTTATTCTTAAGATCTCCGAGTTGTGCCGCAACCCTATGCTCACTTTCGGATATGTCGCCTCTCCGGAACATTAATGCTGCCGCATAAAACAAACCGTACTTCGCAGGATCGTTGTATGTATCGAATATTCCGCGATAGAAGGAATTTCCTATAACAATATCTCTACCAATTTTTCCTGTAACCGATTCGTTTTCATTGGTGCCGTATCTGTATGTATGGATAGCAAACCCAGACCATCCCTGCATAGCGCCTACCGCCGACAGAAAAAGCGGCGATTCCGCACGCCATTCATAAGGCCACGGCTCATCCCATTCGGAAACAAAAAACGGACGGTCAAGTGCTCTTGAAAGCGATAAAACATCAATAAATGTATTCGGTTCAGAGGTCATCATTCGGTTTGAAAATTTCCTCTGATCTCCGAAATTCGGAGCCCAATATGTATGAGAATCCGTAAAATCGGTAACCAGCTGAACCGCAAACAAATCGGGTGTATTCGCCCAGTTTGTTCCTGTAATTGGAATACGCACGCCGATATCGCGCAAGCATGACATCATATCCCTGTAATAAGAAACGGTGATCTCCTTAAAAAACTCAAGAATATTATCGTCTGGCTCTTCAAAATCGATGCTTTGACTCAAAAGGTCGATGCCGCGCTCCTTCGCCCAGCATCTATAACGGTTTTCCAAATCTGTACGGTAAGGCTCACAAACGATTTTGAAAAGCTTAGGGTGAAAAAGATCGTTCTCGTTCAATATCTCGGTAAGCACAATAGCCGGCTCATCTTTATACCTAAGCTTTGTGTAAGGATTTTCGTGAGTCCATAACTGTCTTGCAAATTCTTTTTGCAATTCTATAAGCATCGGATCGAAATTTGCATAAGGTTTAGCCGAATCCAATACCTTCTCCGAACAATGCATACCGTCGCCGGTTTTAAAGCGCCTGTATGTAAGCATATCCATATAAATGTATATACCCTGCCGTTTCAGAGAATAGATTAAATAATCAAGACGGTCAAGAGACTCCGCGTCCAATGTCCGCGTATTCTCCAAAAATCTGCCGCGCGTACTCTGAAACAAATTGGGAAGCGACCACTCGGCATCCATTTGATGAAAACGTACCAAATTAATACCGGTTTGCGCCAAACGCTCAGCCACCATTTCACTGTGCTTATGCGTCGGGAAATTTGCTCCGCTGTTAAAGTTCACTCCGAAAAATCTTGCTTCCGTGCCGTCCTCAAAGGCGAAGTGATCCCCATCAACCTTTAAGAAACCGTGTTTGCCTGCAGGCTTTTCTTCGCTATAAAGAAACGAAAGATCTATCGGCATATTATCCCATGCAAGATTATAGGGCACATATTTTTTACCGTCTCTGTAATATGCTTTCATATTAATCTCCATTCCTCCGCTAAAGCGTCAAGTGTAAATAGGTAATGAAATCTCCGAAAAGCGGCATGACGGAGATTATAAACATTTTATCTGGCATTCCATTTTTTGAAGGCTTCGCGTTTAATTGATATGGCCTCCTCAACACCCATTTTCTTCATTTGATAACGGAAGTTTTCCCAATCGCTGGTAAAGTTAAGCTGACCGCATATGAATTGCTGATAACAGGTAGTGACATATTTATCAACATCCGCCATTATCTGCGCCACCTTATCGCTGTCCTTTGAAGAAAGAATAATATTTGGCTGATCCGGAATATAGTATTTTTCGAGATTTTTCATTACCTCCGGTAAAGGATCTTCAACAGTCTGCGCCCAAGACATAATATCCATGAAGTTTATAAAGTTTACTTGATCCATTCCATAATGACGGCGTCCGTTAACGGGATCGTTATTATCATATTTCATAATTTTATCAGTGAATTTTTTGTTTCCGTCTGAGTCTACAGTATATGTATCGCCCTTTATTCCCCAATTCATCAGCTCGATGCCCTCATCGGTACACATATAATTGACCGTTTTTACGATTCTGTCGGCATACTTGGAATTTGATGAAATTGCATAGTATCCGCTCAAAGGGCTTCTGCGCGATGTAATGCCCTGACCGAATTCAGAGGAAAGCGGGTAAAGCGGCACATAGCTAAGCCCCGGATTATCCTCGTTGCCCTCCATCCAACCGGGAACGCCGTCCTGCCAGCAGTTAAATACACCGAGATTACCGGACTCCATTTTAGTGAAAGCGTCATCGTTTGAAAGTGCGTAATATTCTTTGTCGATCAAACCCTCGGAATAGCATTTATTAAGGAACATAAGAGCAGCCTTTACCCTGTCGCCGTGTTCGTAAGGAACATACAAATATTCATTGTCTATATATAACCATCTTGTGCTGTAGCTTGTTCCGAATGCGTTAAAAATCGGCATTTCGAGCGATGTGGCATATCCGGCGCCGAGAGGTATAACATTATTGCCGAGACTCTTGAACGCTTTGAGGCAATTATATAATTCATCAGTAGTGGTCGGAACGCTTAATTTGCATTGGTCCAAAAACTTTTTATTGATTATATACATGGTATTAAGACCCGATGTATCTATTCGGGGTAAAAACCATATATTTCCATCATTATCCTTCAGATTTTTATCCATACCTTCAATTTTGTCAATGCACTTTTTCAGGCTTTTTCCGCAGGTATCGATCAATTCGTTCAATCTTGTAAAAACACCGTCGCCGAAATAATTGCTCACCAAATCAGGTGAAACAACATTGACAAAATCAGGCATTCTTCCCGAAAAAATAAGTGTATTAAGCTTTGTTGTGTAATCGGCGCTTGGAACAACCTGAAATTCAAAATTGACCTTTGTCCTTTTGGAAAGCTCTTTTAAAATTAACTGATCTCCGCTGATCGGCTCGGAAACATAATCGTTAGTCAGAACCGTGACGGTTATTTCCTTGTCGTTACTGAAATCCAGCTCGGCATCCTTAATCGCTTCGCCGCCGGAGATACCGGACGATTGTGAATCGGTATCCTTATCCGATTTGCAGGAAGCAAGGGTC
>OHAF01002662.1_pt1 | contig 12980 bp, 14 predicted proteins | sample 1577041 | NCBI WGS metagenome assembly OHAF01 (sample SAMEA3541495, study PRJEB24748) | human gut metagenome | biome: human gut; feature: human-associated habitat; material: faeces | place: China | collected 2012
CGGGACGTTTTTTAGTATCCGTAGGTTTTGCGCTTCGCCGCAAAGCAGGCCGCCGCCACCGCCACCGCGAGCGCCTCGGCCGCGACCACCGCCAGCCACACGCCGTCCAGCCCCATAAGCCGGGGCAAAAGCAGCACCGCCGCCATCTGGAACACCAGCGCCCGCAGGAACGAGATCAGCGCGGACACCGCCCCGTTGTTCAGGGCCGTAAAGAACGCCGAGCCGAAAATGCCTCCACCCGCGAACAGGAAGGACAGCGAATAGAGCATGAAGCCATGCCGCGTCATCTCCAGCAGGGCCGCGTCATAGCCCACGAAAATGCGGGCCAGGGGCAAGGCCAGCGCCTCCGCCAGCACCGTCATGGCCACGCTCATCACCGCAAGGATGCCCAGGCTCCGGCGAAGCAGGCCGCGCAGCTCCGCGCGGTTGTCTGCCCCGAAGTGATAGCTGACGACCGGCGCACTGCCGATGGAATAGCCGATGAATACGCCTAAAAAGATCAGGTTGACATACATGATGACCCCATAGGCGGCCACGCCATCCTCCCCCGCCAGGCGGATGAGCTGGAAGTTGTAGAGCATGTTGACCAGCGACAGCGACAGGTTGGTCATCAGCTCGGAGGAGCCGTTCAGGCATACTCTGCCCAGCGCACGCAGATCCCACGCAGGGCGGCAAAATCGCAGCAGGCTCTGGTTGGGCGACAGGAAGTACGCCAGCGGAAGCACCCCGCCCACCAGCTGGCTGATGACTGTGGCCACCGCCGCGCCCTCCAGCCCCCAGCCGAACCCTGCGATGAACAGCGCGTCCAGCCCCATGTTGGTTACCCCCGCCGCCACCGTAACCATCAGTCCCAGCCGCGGCCGCTCGGCCGTGATAAAGAAGCTCTGGAACACGTTTTGCAGCATGAAGGCCCCCGTGGCGGGCAGCAGAATGCCGCCGTAGCGCACACAGTCCTCCAGCATCGCCCCCTGCGCGCCCAGCGCCCGTGCCGCGGGCCGCAGCAGCGGCATCCCCACCGCCGCAACCGCCACGCCCAGCGCCAGGGTGACCCCGATGAGCATGGAAAACAGCGCGTTGGCTCTCTCCTGCTTACCCTCGCCCAGCGTTTTGGCCACCAGCGCGCTCCCGCCCGTGCCGATCATGAAGCCCAGCGCGCCGAAGGCCATCAGAAACGGCATGATCAGGTTGATCGCCGCAAAGGGCGTCTTGCCCACGAAATTGGACACGAAAAGGCCATCCACCACGCCATAGATAGAGGTAAAGATCATCATCACGATGGAGGGCAATGTGAAGCGCAGAAGCCTTCGGCAGGTGAAGTGGTCCGAAAGACGAATCTTCATGCCCTTCCTCCGTTCTGCGGGCCACGCAGCGCTTCCACCTGTGCGCGCAGGTCCTCCAGGTATTGACGGTTCAGGCGCAGATACGCGTCCCGGTCCGCCTCCGTCCATCCGTTCCAGATGGCTTCCTCGGCGGCGGCCACCGGAGCCACGCGCTCGCGGCACAGCTCCTCCCCCGCCTGCGTCAGGCGCACGGGACGGCTGCGGCCCGCGCCTGTTTCCAGATACAAGATCCCCTCCCTCTCCAGGGAACGCAGGGCGGAAGCGACCGTCTGGCGGCTCATGCCGCACAGCCGCGCGATCTCCGAGGGGTACAGCTTCCCCTCCGCCATGTGTACGGAATAGAGAATCTGCATCTCGCTGTCCGCCAGGCCCATTTTGACCGACGCATCATGATACGCCCCGTTAATCTCGCCAAGGATGTGCATCAGCTGCTTCCACCGCATGTCGCGCGGCATACGTGCTCTCTCCCTCCATGTACGAAATCGTACATGGAGATGATAACCCCGTGCGCGCCGGATGTCAAGAGTCCGCTAAGTATTTTGCAAGCCTGTTCATAGTCTCTTGTACTTTTTCGTAATCTATGTTACAATGGCAAACAGTTTTAGAGCTTCGTCCCAATTTATAGGATTGCCATTGGACACGCGCCCGGCGGCATTGTCAACATGATCCGACCGCTTTCTTCGCGGAGTCTCCGCAGGGCTGCGAAACACTTCAAACCGACCAGAGGCGCGCCCACGCCTCTGTATAAGGTAAAAATTCATATCTTTCAGGAGGTGTCCTCGCATGACTGGTATCCCACTGGTAATCGCATTCGTCATCGCAATCATCCTCATGATCGTCGCAATCTCCAAATGGAAGATCCATCCGTTCCTCTCCATCATGAGCGTGTCCCTGCTGCTGGCCATCGTCGCCGGCATTGACCTTGCGCAGATCGCGGACGTGATCGGCGCGGGCTTCAGCGGCACGTTTACCTCCATCGGCATCGTCATCATTCTGGGCGCGATGGTCGGCACCCTGCTGGAAAAGACGGGCGCGGCGCTCAAGATGGCCGACTGCGTCGTTAAGCTCGTGGGCAAGAAGCACCCCGAGGCCGCCATGATCATCATGGGCTGGATCGTGTCCATCCCCGTGTTCTGCGACAGCGGCTTCGTCATCCTCAACCCCATCCGCAAGGCGCTGGTGCAGCGCACCCGCAAGTCCTCCGTGGCCTGCACCGTGGCGCTTTCGATGGGCCTGTACATTTCCCACTGCTTCATCCCGCCTACCCCCGGCCCCATCGCGGCGGCGAACACGCTGTTTGGCGTGGGTGGCCTGGGCACGGACGTCAACCTCCTGCTGGTCATGGCCATCGGCGCGGTGTGCTCCATCCTGCCGCTGATCGCCGGCTACATCTTCGCGCTCTTCATCGGCAAAAAGGTCAAGGCCAAGGATGAGCCCACCAACGCCGAGGCCATCGGACAGACCTACGAGGAGCTGGTGGCCAGCTACGGCAAGCTGCCGGGCGCCTTCATGTCCTTCGCCCCCATCGTGGTGCCGATCATCCTGATGGGCGTGGCCAGCGCGTTCAGCATGGCCGGCTCCAATCCCGCGATCATCGTGTTCCTGGGCAAGCCCATCATCGCGCTGGCCGTGGGCCTGATCCTGGGCGTCATCCTCATGGCCCAGTCCGGCAAGATGGGCGAATTCTACGTCCTCACGGACGATACCCTCAAGACCGTCGGACCCATCCTGTTCGTGACCGCCGCGGGCGGCGTGCTGGGCAAGGTGATCGCCACCACCGATCTGGTCAACTTCATCACCGCCCATGCCGCCACGCTGGAAAGCCTGGGCCTGCTCTTCCCGTTCCTGCTGGCCGCCATCCTCAAGACGGCGCAGGGCAGTTCGACGGTTGCCATCACCACCAGCGCGGGCATTATCGCTCCGCTGATGATGACGCTGGGCTTTACCACTCCGCTGGACGCGGCGCTGGTCGTCGTGGCCATCGGCGCGGGCGCCATGACCGTCTCCCATGCCAACGACAGCTACTTCTGGGTGGTCACCAACTTTGGTGAGATGGAGCCCCAGGACGGCTACAAGACGCAGACGCTGGGCACGCTGATTATCGGCATCGCGGCCATCATCAACGTGCTGATCGTCTCCGCCATCTTCTAAGGCGGCGTCCCCTCCGGGCCGCGGTCCCCCGCCGCGGCCCGCATTCTGTTTCTCGCAATGGAGGCTACCGAAATGAACCAAGATGCAAAACACATTCTCGACGCCGCGCTGCGCGATGCGCTTCCGGGCGCGGCCGTGGGACAGGCTTTGGATCAGATCGCCTTTCAGCCCGGAGGGCGGCTGATTCTGGTGGCGGCCGGCAAGGCGGCCTGGGAAATGGCCCGCGCAGCCCACGAGCGGCTGGGCGGGCGCATCGACGCGGGCGTCGTTGTGACCAAGTACGATTACTCACGCGGCCCTCTGGGCAGCCTGGAGATCTACGAGGCGGGCCATCCCGTCCCCGATGAAAACAGCTACCGCGCCACCGCCCGTGCGCTGGAGGTGGTATCGGGCCTGACGGAAGCGGACAGCGTGCTTTTCCTGCTTTCCGGCGGCGGCTCGGCGCTCTTTGAGCAGCCCCTCATCCCCGCCGGCGAGCTGGCCGATATCACGCGCCAGCTGCTGGCCTGCGGCGCCAACATCGTGGAGATCAACACGCTGCGCAAGCGCCTCTCCGCCGTCAAGGGCGGACGTTTTGCGCTGCGGTGCATGCCCGCGCATGTCTACACCGTGGTCCTCAGCGACATCATCGGCGACCCGCTGGACATGATCGCCTCCGGTCCGGCGTATCCGGACGCTTCCACCTGCGCGCAGGCGCTGGAAATTGCGGACCGCTACGGCCTGCGCCTGTCCGATGCCGCGCGCGGCCTGCTGGCTCAGGAAACCCCCAAGGAACTGACCAACGTCACGACCTTCGTCACCGGCAGCGTGCGCCAGCTGTGCCGCACTGCGGCGGCCACCTGCCGGGAGCTGGGCTACGAGCCGGTGTTTCTCACCGCGAGTCTCTCCTGCGAGGCGCGCGAGGCCGGCTCCTTCCTGGCGGCTATCGCCCGCGACCATCAGGACACGGAGCGCTCGCTGGCCTTCCTCGCCGGAGGTGAAACCGTGGTCCATCTGACCGGCAAGGGCATGGGCGGCCGCAATCAGGAAATCGCGCTGGGCGCGGCCGAGGGCATCGCCGGATGCCGCGATACGTGCGTGTTCTCCTTCGGCTCCGACGGGTCCGACGGTCCCACGGATGCGGCGGGCGGCATTGTGGACGAAGGCTCCGCCGCGCGCCTGACCGCCGCCGGGCTGGACCTGCACAAGGTGCTGCAGGACAACGATGCCTATCATGCGCTGAAGGCGATCGACGGGCTGATCGTCACCGGTCCCACCGGCACCAACGTCAACGACCTGTCCGTCGTGCTCATCAAACGCTGAAAATTCCAATGCAGACAAAACCGGCCCGCGAGGGAGCTTTCGCTCCCCTGCGGGCCGGCTGTTTTTCGGCGGAATGCGGGAACGGGTCTGCGGGCTTACTTGCCGGCGTTCTTCACCGCGCTCTCGGCGGAGATGCGGCCCCACGTGGCGCACATGCCATGGCCGATGCCGCCGATGGTGTTGTGGCCGGCGATGTTGGCCGAGCCGATGATCTCGCCCGCCAGGTACGCGCCGCCTACCACCGTGCCGTCCTCACGCACGAGCTGGGCGTCGCCGTTGATGCGCGGTCCGCCCGCGGTCATCATCAGGTAGGGAACGGTGTACACGGCGTAGAAGGGGCCCTCCTCAAAGGCGAGCAGGTTGTCCGTGCGGCCAAAGACGGTGTCCTCGCCCGCGGCGACATCCTCGTTGTACTTGGCGACGGTCTCGGCCAGCTTCTCCGCGCCGATCATCTCGCCCAGTTCCTCGATGGTGTCGGCCTTGAACATGTAGCCCTCATCCAGCAGCTCGGCGATCTTCTCCTCGTTGGTGAAGGGCGCGGAGTTGCTCATCATGCCGGTAAAGAGCGCGCTGTCATCCGACAGCATGTTCTCGGCCAGCACGATATAGATGATGTTCTGGTCGGCGGTGCGCCACACGGTCCGCTTGTCCATGGAGGTGGCGGCAGGCTCGTTAAAGACGCGCTCGCCGGCGGTGTTGACCCAGATGGCGCCGTTGTAGTTGATGTTGCAGCGAAGCGACGCCTGGAAGCCGCTGACCGGCACGGAACCGCCGTAGCAGGAGCAGTAGTCCATGTTGTCAAAGGCCGCGCCGGCGCTGCGGGCGAAGTCGTAGCCGCTGCCGATGGCGGTGACGGGGTCATTGGAGGTGATGTTGGTGAAGTTGTACTCCTTGAGCCAGCGCTCGCAGTAGCCATAGCCGCCGGTGGCGATGATGGTGCTGGGAGCGGGAATCTCCACATCGTCCACCTTGACGCCGACCACGTCGCCGTTGTCGTCAAACATGAGGTCGGTGACCAGCGTATCCAGGCACAGCTGGGCCTGGCCCGCGTCGATGAAGCCCTGCAGCTTTTCCATCAGGGCGCTCACAAAGTAGGAGCCGCCGCCGGAAGACGCGCCGCCCGCGGTGTAGGTCACGCGGTAGGTGTTCATGGTCAGGTATCCGCCGCTGTCCACCTGATCGGAGAACTCCACGCCCACATAGTCCTGCAGCCAGTCGATGGCCTCGCCGCTGCGCTCGGCGTGCACCTTGGCGATCTCGGTGTTCATGTTCTGCTCGCCGCCGCCCATGGTGACGAAGTCGTTATAGAAAGCCTCGGCGCTGTCCTCAATGCCGGCTTCCTTCTGGATCTTGTAGCCGGCGCCGCTGATGGAGCCGCCCGCGGTGTTCGCGGAACCGCCCACGCGGTAGTTCTGCTCCAGCACCAGCACATTCGCGCCCAGCTCGGCCGCGTGCACGCTGGCCACCAGGCCCGCCATGCCCGCGCCCACCACGATCACGTCCGGCTGAACGGTGATTTCCAGCGGCTTGTCCTCTTCGGGGGCCTCGCCGCTGAGCGCGGCGTCCACGGCGGCCTTGATGGCGTCGGACGTGACGGTTGCGCCGGCCACGCCGTCCACGTCGGTGCTCTGCGCCTCGACGATGGCCGCCGGGATCTGCTCGATCGCCGGATCGCTGATGCCGGGCGTCTCCTGATTGTCGCCGACCTCAACGCTGGTGATCTTTCCGCCTTCCACGGTCACGGTTACGTTCACCGCGCCGCCCATGCCGTTGGCTGCGCCGGTGTAGGTGCCATCCGTCAGGGTGGCCTCCGCCATGGCGCTCACGGGAGCAAGCGCCGTGCCCAGCGTCAGCGCCATCACAAGCGCCAGTACAAGCACACGGCTGAGCAGCTTTTTCCTGCCAGTTTTCATTTCCGTTTCCTCCTGCTTGTTGTCGTTTCCCTCATTGTGCAAGTTTGGACGTTTTTTGTTCCGTTCCCAACGCCGCTTTTCTATGATATACTTTTAACGATCGATTTCCTATATCATACCCATTTCAAATTTGTGTTTATCAGTCCAACGGAGGAAATGCATGAAACTGACCGATCGGTTCAACCCCTTTCGCGCGGATGCGGACCCGCTGTCCGCCTATCTGGCCGATTTCCGTATTGAGGTCGACTATTTTACGCATTGGCCGCAGCAGGATTTCAAAACCCTGCAAAACCTGGTCAGCACGCGCATCAAGCTGGTGCTGCAAACACAGGGCAGGGCGGACCTTACTGCTCAGAACGAGCATTTCCTGCTCGCTCCCGGCAGTGTGATGTTCATCCCGCCCTACTGCGTTTACAGCGCCTCCACCTTCGATCATGTGGATTCCTATGAAGTTTTCTTCAATTTGCATCCTTATGCCCGTGAGCACGGGTTTTTGCAGCAATTCGGTTTCACGCGCATTTTGCACTTTCCGCAGATCCTGACCCCTGCGGATACCGCGGCCCTGATGTCCTGCTACGAGGATGTCCGGGCGTGCAGGCCCGGCTGCTATGCCCAGCTTCGCGCGCTGCTGCATCTTCTGCTGATCCGGCTGATCCGCCTGCAAAATACGCCCGCGCTTCCCGCCGAAAACAGCTCCCGCGAGCAGTACGTCATTTCCCGGCTCTTTGAGTATCTGGAAGCGCATCTGAACCAGCCCGTTCATGTGGACCGGCTCTGCGCGGCTCTGCATGTTTCGCAAAGCCACCTGTACCGTTGCAGCCGCCATGTCATGAACTGCTCCACCCAGCAGCTTGTGATCCGCTATAAGCTGCGTCACGCGCAAATGCTGCTGAAAAATCCCGAACTGTCCATCAGCGATGTGGCCGCCGCCATCGGGTATGATCTATTTTATTTCAGCACGCAGTTCAAGAAGGCGTTTTTGGTTTCGCCTTCCGAATACCGCAAGAACCTGCTGTATTGCCTGCAACATGCGTAGCAGGGATTATTCCGCCGCTTCCGCCTCCGCTTCGGCGGCCTCCAGCGCCTCGTAGAGCGCTTCGCTGCGCGCCTGCTCGGCGCGGTAGCGCTCGCCCAGCTCCCGCGCGGCCTCCGCGTCGGCATAGGTGGCCGGGTCGGCCAGCTTCGCCTCCAGCTCACGAAGAAGCCGTTCGTTTTCTTCGATCGCCTCTTCCGCCCGCTTCACCTGCGCCTGCAGCTCGCGGGCACGGGCCGCCTGCTGGCGGTCGCGCTTGCGCTCCCGCGTGGCAGCCGTGCGCGTCACCTCGCCTTCGGCGGCGGGGCGGGCGGCTGGGGACGGTCGCGCTTCTCCACGTAGTCGTCAAAGTTGCCCAGATATTCCGTCACACCGTCGGAATTCATCACCATCACGCGGTCGGCGAACCGGTTGATGAAATACCGGTCATGGCTGATGGCAAGAATCGTGCCGGGGAAGTCCTGCAGGGCGTCCTCCAGCACCTCGCGGCTGTCCATGTCGAGGTGGTTGGTGGGCTCGTCCAGCAGGAGCAGGTTGTCCTTGCGCAGCATCAGCTTCGTCAGCGCCACGCGCCCCCGCTCGCCGCCGGAGAGGCTCCCAACGGTGTCGAACACGTCGTCGCCCGTAAAGAGGAACAGGCCCAGCGCGCCGCGCACCTTGCTCTGCTCCATCGAGGGGAAGCTGTTCCAGACCTCGTCCAGCACGGTGTTGGCGGGGTTGAGGTTTTGCTGATGCTGGTCGTAATACCCGATGTCAATATTGACGCCGTACTTCACGCTGCCCCGGTCGGGCGTGAGCTGATGGGTCAAAATTTTGAACAGCGTGCTCTTGCCCACGCCGTTGGGGCCGATCAGGGCCACACGATCGCCCGTGCGCAGCTTGAAGCTCACGTTTTCAAAGACGGGCTGGCCGTCATAGGACTTGCACAGCCCCTTGACCTCCAGCGCCTCCTCGCCGCTGCGGCGGCGCGCCTCAAAGCTGAAGCGCACATGCCCCTCCTCGACGGGCTTTTCCAGCCGTTCCAGCTTGTCCAGGCGCTTCTGGCGGCTTTCGGCGGCCTTGATGCTCTTTTCGCGGTTGAAGCTGCGGTAGCGCTCGATGATGGCCTTTTCCCGCTCGATTTCCTTCTGCTGCAGGTTGTAGGCCTTCATGCGGTTTTCAAAGTCCGCGGTGCGCTTGCGCATGTACTCGGTGTAGTTGCCGGTGAATTTGATCATGCGGCCGCCGAGGATCTCGCCCATCGTGGTGCAGACGTGATCCAGAAAATACCGGTCGTGGCTGATGAGCAAGAGAGACCCCTTGTATTCCGTCAGGTAGCCCTGCAGCCATTCGATGGCCTCCAGGTCCAGATGGTTGGTGGGCTCGTCCATGAGGATCACGTCGGGCTTTTGCAAAAGCAGCTTGGCCAGCGAAAGCCGCGTGCGCTCGCCGCCGGAGAGGGTGCCCACCTTACGCCCGTGCATGTCGGGCTTGAGGCCCAGGCCATTCAGCACGCCCAGCATCTCCCCCTCATAGGCATAGCCCTCCGCCTCGTTGTAGCGGTCCAGCAGGCGTTGATACTCCCCCGTCAGGCGCAGGGCCGTCTGGGGATCGGCGTTCTGCTCCATCTGCGCTTCCAGCTCGCGCAGACGCCTCTCCATGGCGATGACCGGCTCAAACACGCGCAGGAGCGCTTCCCAGACCGTATCGGTCAGGGCGATGTCATCCACCTGCTTGAGATAGCCGATGCGCAGGTCGCGGTTTTTGTGCACCATGCCGCCGTCCGCTTCGGCCTCGCCGCTGATGATGCGCATCAGCGTGGTCTTGCCGCAGCCGTTGACGCCTACCAGGCCCATCTTCTCGCCCTTTTGCAGGCTGAAGCTGACCCCCTTGAGCACCTCATGGGTGCCGAAGCTCTTTTGCACATCCTGTGCCGAGATCAAAATCATCGGGTTTCTTCCCCTCTATCCGGTTGCTGTGAATCATCCGCCGCCCAGCGCGCCTCCAGCTCGCGCGCGGACAGGCGCAGCTCATGCGCGGACGTGCGGCCAAACGCCAGATCCTCTGCCGGCGCGCGCGCCGCCTCGCGCAGCATGCATCCCCCTTCGCGCACGCACGCCGCCCGCTCCTGCGGCGCGCACCGCTCCGCCGCTTCAAACAGCGCATCCTCCATATCTGCATAGGCTCCGCCCTGCCTGAGGAATGCGGCGCAGGCCATCAGATCCTCCGGCAGCAGCAGATCCATCAGTTCCAGCTTGAGCGCCTGCACGCGCGCTGCGCGCAACTCGCAGAGCGGCCCTTCCTGCGCCAGCGTAAGCAGCAGGCGCAGGCTCTTGAGCCTGAGCATGCGGCCCTCTTCCCAGAGGGACGGCGAGGCCGTGGCGCGAAGGTAGATAAGCTCGCTGGCAAACAGGCGCGGCGTGGGCGACAGCAGTTCCGTCAGGCTTTCGGTGCTGAGCGTCTCCAGCGCTGAAAGCGGCAGGCCGCATTGCCTGCGGCAGACCTCCTCCAGCAGGCGCATCCGGGCAAGCTCGTCCATCAGCTCCTTGACGCGCCGCATCAGATCGCCCATCATTTCGATCATGCGCAGGATGTAATCCCGCTGAAACACCGCGCTCACCTCCCGGCCGCTGTTTTCTAGTATAGCATATCTTCGCGGGCGAGGCAAAGGGCGGCGCGCGCTTTCCGCCCCGGCGCCGCTCTCATTGCAGAAACAGGCCCCCGTTCCGGCATGCGGAGCGGGGGCCTGATGATGACGGGCAGCCCTTAGAACTTCAGGGGGTTGACCTTGATGGCGGGGCCCATGGTGGCGCTGAGGTACACGCTGCGAACGTAGGTGCCCTTGGCGGCGCTGGGCTTGGCCTTGTTGATGGCGTCCATGAGGACCTGCAGGTTCTCACCCAGCTTTTCGGGGCCGAAAGAGGCCTTTCCGATGGGGCAGTGAACAATGGAGGTCTTGTCCACGCGGTACTCGACCTTACCGGCTTTGATGTCGGTGATGGCCTTGGCCACGTCCATGGTCACGGTGCCGCTCTTGGGGTTGGGCATGAGGCCCTTGGGGCCCAGGATACGGCCGATGCGGCCGACGACGCCCATCATGTCAGGGGTGGCGATCATCACATCGAAGCCAAACCAGTTTTCGGTCTGGATCTTGTGGATCATTTCCTCGCCGCCGACGATATCCGCGCCCGCGGCCTCGGCTTCCTTGACCTTGTCGCCCTTGGTGACCACCAGCACGCGCACGGTGCGGCCGGTGCCGTGAGGCAGAACCACCGCGCCGCGGACCTGCTGGTCGGCATGGCGGGGGTCAACGCCCAGGCGAACGGAAATCTCGATGGTTTCGTCAAACTTGGCCTTGCTGGTCTTGCAGGCCAGCTCGCAGGCCTCGGCGGGGTCGTAGGCGTTGAGATGGTCGATCAGCTTCGCGCTGTCCACATATTTCTTTCCGTGTTTCATGCTACTGTCCTTCCTGTGGTGCTAACGGCACAATGTCCTCCCACAAATGGTCGTCTTATTCCTCAACCGTGATGCCCATGGAGCGGGCGGTACCCTTGATCATGCTCATGATGGCCTCGATATCGGTGGCGTTGACATCGGGCTTCTTGATCTCGGCGATCTTGCGGACCTGCTCCTGAGTGAGCTTGCCAACCTTGTCGCGGTTGGGGCGGCCGGAGGCGGTCTGCAGGTTCAGCTCCTTCTTGATGAGCACGGGAACCGGCGGCGTCTTGGTGATGAAGGAGAAGGTGTTGTCAGTGTACACCGTGATGACCACGGGGATGATCATGCCCGCGTCCTTCTGGGTGCGCTCATTGAACTCCTTGCAGAAACCGGGGATGTTCACGCCGTGCTGGCCCAGCGCGGGACCGATCGGCGGCGCGGGGGTCGCCTTGGCGGCGGGAACCTGAAGCTTAATCATGGATTTGACTTTCTTTGCCATGGGAATGGCACCTCCTTCGATGTGGTCATGGCGGAACGGCAGTTCCGTTCCTCCCACAGCTCCCCGGAGGGAGCTTTGCGGCGCGCAGGCGCCTTATTTGGGCTGGACCTTTTCAACGTCCTGCAGGTCCACCTCAACGGGCATTTCGCGCCCCAGGAACATTTTGACCTTCACGGTCAGCTTCTGGCGCACGGTGTCCACGTCCTCCACCACGCCGGTGAAATTCTCCAGCGGGCCGGAGAGGATGCGCACTTCCTCGCCGATGGCGATGCCGAACTCCACGCTGTTCTGCTGCGTGGAGAGCATCATGTCCACCTCGGCGGGGGTGAGGGCGACAGGCTTGGAGTCGGGGCCGACAAAGCCGGTCACGCCGCGCGTGTTGCGCACCAGGTACCAGCTTTCGCTGGTTTCGATCATATGCACCAGCACGTAGCCGGGATAGACCTTCCGCTGAGATTTCACGCGCTTGTTCCCCTTGATCTCCACCACGTCCTCCACGGGCACGCGCACGTCGAAGATCAGGCGCTGCATCTCGGGGTTGTTCTCAACGGACTTTTCGATGTTATCCTTGACCTTGTTCTCATAGCCGGAATAGGTATGCACCACATACCAGCACGGCTCTTTGCTGTTTTCAGCCATGGCTGTCTCCTTACGCGCTCATGATGAGGTTCACAAGCTGCGTCGCGCCGGTATCCAGCAGGCCGATGATGACCATCATGAACAGCATGAAGAGAACCACGATCACCGAATAGTTGACCAGCTTCTCGCGCGTGGGCCATGTGACCTTGCGAAGCTCATGCCACATGTTTTTGAACGCCAGGCCGATGCGCTTGAAGAAGCCAACGAATCCATGCCCGAAGCGAACGAAGAAGTTCGGCTTCGCGCCCTTGGTCTTCTTTTCCGTCATGGTTTTCACTCCATTCGCAAGTTGACGTTTCCGGCTTACTTGGTCTCGCGGTGCACGGTGTGCTTTTTGCAGAAACGGCAATACTTGTTCAGCTCAATGCGGTCGGGGGTGTTTTTCTTGTTCTTCATGGAATTGTAGTTCCGCTGCTTGCACTCGGTGCAGGCGAGCATCACTTTGTTGCGGGCAACGCTTGCCACGTTCGCCACCTCCTCGTCGATGTGGGAAAAGACGCCTTCGCCCGCCCGCTGACGGGCGAAGGGGCCGACAGATATCTATTGCCCGCTTGCAGCTGGCGGCCCAAAGGGCCGCCGTCGCAAAGCGGCTGTGGATTACTCGATCACCTTGGACACGACGCCGGAGCCGACCGTGCGGCCGCCCTCGCGGATAGCGAAGCGCAGGCCCTGCTCGATGGCGATGG
>OHAF01002690.1_pt1 | contig 12850 bp, 10 predicted proteins | sample 1577041 | NCBI WGS metagenome assembly OHAF01 (sample SAMEA3541495, study PRJEB24748) | human gut metagenome | biome: human gut; feature: human-associated habitat; material: faeces | place: China | collected 2012
GAATCCGCTATGTGTGCGAGGTGGAGGGCAGCATCGCCGTGCTGTTCCACGACGAGCCGTACTGGTTTGTCGAGCGGGAAGAGGCGGACGGGTAGCTCCCCATATCGTTCCCCTCTGCGCAGAAGGACGGCTTTTGTGCAAGGGCCTGGTTTCCCGGGCGCGCGCTCGTTTCCCCCAAAAGGCCGGCTGCTTCCGCCCTTGACATACGCCCCCGCCCGCGTTATGATGCCAGTATGGCGCAAACGGGCTTTTCCCCCGCACCCGCCGCGATGATACCGGCATGCTTTGCGCCCCGTCCTTTTTATCATGCGGGCAGGAAAGGAGTCACCCCACCATGAGCCAGCAGCGCATTGAAACCATCTGCGTCCAGGGAGGATATACCCCCGGCAACGGCGAACCCCGGCAGATTCCCATCATTCAGTCCACCACCTTCAAGTACGCCACCAGCGAAGATATGGGCAAGCTGTTTGATCTGGAGGCTTCCGGGTATTTTTATACCCGCCTGCAAAACCCCACCAACGACCATGTGGCAGCCAAGATCGCCGCGTTGGAAGGCGGCACGGCGGCCATGCTGACCTCGTCGGGCCAGGCGGCGAATTTCTTCGCGCTGTTCAATATTGCCACCTGCGGGGACCACATCGTGGCGTCCTCCAGCATCTACGGGGGCACATTCAACCTGATTTCCGTCACCATGGCCAAGATGGGTATCACCTGCACATTTGTTGCGCCCGACTGTACGGCGGAAGAGCTGGACGCGGCGTTCCGTCCCAATACCAGGGCCGTCTTTGGCGAGACCATCGCCAACCCCGCGCTGACCGTGCTGGATATTGAGAAGTTTGCCGCCGCTGCCCATGCGCACGGCGTGCCCCTGATCGTGGACAATACCTTTGCCACGCCTGTCAACTGCCGGCCCTTCGAATGGGGCGCGGACATCGTGACCCATTCCACCACCAAGTATATGGACGGGCACGGCACGGCGGTGGGCGGGGCCATCGTGGATGGGGGACGGTTTGACTGGATGGCCCATGCGGACAAGTTTCCCGGCCTGTGCACCCCGGATGAAAGCTATCACGGCATCACCTATGCCGAGCGCTTCGGCAAAGAGGGCGCCTTCATCACCAAGTGCACCGCGCAGCTGATGCGCGACCTGGGCGCCATCCAGTCGCCCCAGCATGCGTTTTACCTGAATCTGGGTCTGGAAAGCCTGCATGTGCGCATGGCCCGCCACTGTGAAAACGGCCAGGCGGTGGCCGAATACCTGTCGGCCCATCCCAAGGTGGAGCGGGTGATTTACTGCGGCCTGCCCGGTGATCCCTACCACGCGCTGGCGCAGAAATACCTCCCCAACGGCTCCTGCGGCGTGGTATCCTTTGAGCTCAAGGGCGGACGTGCGGCGGCCAGCGCCTTTATGAAGGCGCTCAAGCTGGCGGCTATCGAGACCCACGTGGCCGACGCCCGCACCTGCTGCCTCAACCCCGCCAGCTCCACCCATCGCCAGATGAACGACGAGCAGCTGCGCGCGGCCGGCGTACCGGCCGGCCTGGTGCGCATGAGCTGCGGCCTGGAGAGCCGGGAGGACCTGATTGCCGATATCTCCCAGGCGTTGGACGCCATCTGACCGGCGAACGCCATCATCAGTCAAAGCGAGGCGAACCCTGTGCCCATCAAGATTCCCAACCAGCTTCCGGCCACCGAGACCCTGACCCGTGAAAACATCTTCGTGATGACGGAAACCCGCGCTCTGACGCAGGATATCCGGCCTCTGCGCATTCTGCTTCTCAACCTGATGCCCACCAAGGTGGACACCGAGACGCAGTTCGCCCGCGTGCTGGGCAACACACCGCTGCAAATCGAGCTGGAGCTGATCGCGCCTTCGGGACGCGTGGCCAAAAATACGCCGCAGGAGCATATGCTGGCGTTTTACAAGCGCTTTTGCGACGTGAAGGATCAGAAGTTCGACGGCCTGCTCATCACCGGCGCGCCGGTGGAACACCTGCCCTTTGAGCAGGTGGACTACTGGCCTGAGCTGTGCGAAATCATGGAATGGAGCAAGACGCACGTTCATTCGACTTTGCACATCTGCTGGGGCGCGCAGGCAGGGTTGTACTATCATTACGGCATTCCCAAGCGTCAGCTGCCCCACAAGCTGTTTGGGGTGTTCGAGCATACGGTGGAGGACCCCAACTTCATCCTGTTCCGCGGCTTTGACGACCGCTTCTGGGTGCCTCATTCCCGGAACACCACCGTCGATCGTGCGGATATCGAGGCGGTGCCCGGCCTCAAGGTCCTGGCCGCCTCGCCGGAAGCAGGCGTGTACGCCGTGAAAACCGAGGGCGGCCGCCAGGTCTACCTGATGGGCCATGCCGAATACGACCGCGACACCCTGAAAAAGGAGTATCTGCGGGATGTGGCCGCGGGTGTGGACATTCAGCTTCCGCAGCACTATTTCCCCGATGACGACCCGGAAAAAGAGCCGGTGGTCCGGTGGCGTTCCTGCGCCAACCTGCTCTATTCCAACTGGCTGGATTATTTCGTATATCAAACCACGCCCTACGACCTGTCCGCCTCTTTCCCGGACGGGCATTCGGCGGAGGAGTGAAAACGCCGGCTCTCTGCGCGCAGCGGCTGCCTGAGGGGAAGGTCACGCAGGCAAGGCTTTTCCCAATTGTTTGAGAAAAAGCGGAAAATCATCTTGACAAACGCCCCCCAAATCCGATATAATACCTATCGTTGCAAAACCGCAACGCGCGATCGTGGCGGAATTGGCATACGCGCACGTTTGAGGGGCGTGTCCGATAAGGGTACGGGTTCAAGTCCCGTCGATCGCACCAGAGTTCCATGGAATCGTCTGATTCCATGGAACTTTTTCTTTCCGAAAATAGGTTCCTTTTTTGCGTACTGCTTTGCTCCCACGCCCGCACGCCGGTATGGTGCAAACAAACCGTTTGATCGCATGGTAGAGAAGCGGCCGAAAGATGGAAAAAGGAATACCGCAAACGGGCCCCGTTTTTTCATGGCGGTTCTTCCTTTCTTCCGTTCTTTGCCTTCAGCAAAAAACGCTCTTGGAAGGTACCCTTCTCCATAATAAGACGGAGCCGCAATGCTTTTTGTAACATCCTGTGAAAATGTTGCAGCTTGCGAGGCGGTGGTTTGCCTTGCCTGGCAGCAAACACGGCAGCCCGTGCGCAAAGCTGCCGGAAACGCTTGCGGCCTGACAGGCGAAAGCCCGCCGGTGCAGTGATGATGCTCCCCTTGCCTGAGTGGCCGGCATGCCCGTGAAATACGGACGTGCGCATTACGAAACATACGACCGGCGTCTGACGGCCCAGGGGAATACGGGCACACCGCCATCTTCCGGGACTTATACAGCCGTAAAGTTGCCTTTAGCCGCCTCCTGCACCTCCCGGAGCGCATCGCTGCCAAAGCGTAGTGCAAATTCCGCACCGGCCTGCGCTTCGACGAGGGAGGCTGCCTGTGGATTCGTTTCCGCCGCGCAGCGCAGCAACGTGCTGTAAAGGTGCGCCGTATGGTACAGGAAGTCCTTCACCTGCGTGCCGTGCAGACGCTGCTGGATGCGCTTTTGCCGCTCTGCGAGAGCGGGCGTGTTTTCCGCGCTTTCCCAATGAAAGGCACAGCCTTCGTCCGGATTTTTGGGCAGGCAGGAGGGGAGACTCAGGCGTAGCGCCGGATTGAATCCCTTCAAAATCGCATGGTCCACGCAGCGGCAGTAATAAAAGCCAAAATCCGCCAATCCGCTTTCCTGCCAGGCGGTATGCCAGGGACATTTCAGCATGCGGAAGCTGACGTGGGAGCACTGGGGATCATTTTCGGTCCGAAGCGATTCGCCGGGCCATGACCACTCGCAATAAGCGAAATAGGAAGCCATGTCATCCAGCGGATCGCCGTTTTTCCGGCAGCGTTCCGCCATGCGCCTGCCGCGCTCCTCGCCATAGGTCTCAACGGCCCTGAGCAGCAGCGTGTCCGCATCCGGTCCAAAATGCCGGCAGATTTCTCTGGCCAACAGACCGAACATCACCGCATGCTGTTTCGGGCCGAAAAGACAGGCGCCTCCCTGGGTGCGATCCGGCATCAAAAGCGTCCCTCCTTTTTCTGCCACAGCCTTATTCCCCCCGCGGGGTCAGCAGGCCGCTTCGATAGGCGTTCAGTAACTCTTCCAGAGTACGGATGCGCTGTTGAATCTGCAGCCCGTTATCCGTGTCGGCCACCAGACAGCGCCTGCGATTTTGCCAGAGAATCTGCGAATCGGAATGGATGTCGTCGTTGGCATCGAGCACGCGCGTCAGGGACGAAAAGGGCTGGTGCGCCACGATGCGCAAGCCGTGCGAATTGGAGATGAGCGTGTATCCCGCGATGCCGGTCGCCTTCTGATAGGCCTTGCAGAATCCGCCATCAATGACGATCAGCCGTCCATTGGCCTTGACGGGGCTTTCGCCGCTGCTGACATGGATGGGCGTATGGCCGTTAATGATGTGCGCCTCGGGAGAGTCCAGGCCAAAGGCGCTCAAAATGCGGCGGCAGACGGCCTCATCATTGATGTGGCGGTAGTAGGGATTCATCGGCTCCTGCCAGGCCTCCGGGCAGTTGACAAACGCACGCTCGAAGGTCTTGATGCTACGTCCGCACAGGGGCGAGCGTTCGCCGCACCAAAGATACCACATGAAATCCACCGCATCGGGAGCACGGTCAAAATAGGCCCGGCGGGCCATGCGCTCGTGGTGGTCCATCAGGGCTCGGCCCTGATAGCATTCTCCATCGAAGGTCACCTGGTCAAAGTCGCCCGCCTCGGTCATGGGGATGCAGCCATGGAAAAGCAGATTGCCGTTATAGCAGCGGTACAGCCTCCCATTGTCGTATAGAAAGCGCACATGGCGGCGCAACCGCTCGCTTTTCGCAAAAGAGGCCGACAGGTCGCGCACCACCGCTTCCTCGCCGGCGGTCAGGCGGTAGGGATCGGCAGGATCGACGGTGGGCAGCGCCACAGGCCGGAGCGGGTAGATACGGCCGCTCAGGGAAATGCTTTCGCTGTTTTTCACCAGAAGGTGCAGCAGCCGGCGGCTTTCCATACCGTACTCGGGATGCCGCGCGATGAGCTGCCCTTCCAGCTTGAACAGAATGACCGTTATAGCCTGAAGCCCCGCCTGCGCCTCCGTAAGGCCCGGATAGTTCTGGCTGGCAAACAGTGCGAGCGACCGCAGGCTGATGCCATAGCCGGTTTCCAGCAGCTCCATGTTGTCATATTGCAGACATCCGCGTACGACGGCGGCCATGCATACGGGGTTGCCGGCGGCCGAGCCCATCCAGAGGATATCATGGTTGCCCCATTCGATGTCCACGGCATGGTGATCCACCAAAAGGTCCATAATCCCGTCCGCGTGCGGTCCACGGTCGTAAATATCGCCTACGATGTGCAGCCGGTCCACCGCCAGGCGTTTAATCAGGCTGCACAGCGCCACGATAAACTCGTCTCCGCTGCCGATGTCAATCAGGGCGTCGATGATCTTCTGATGATAAACCAGCTGGTTGTCATCCTCATCCGGCAGGGCGTGGAGCAGCTCGTCCAGTATATAGGCATAGGCCGAAGGCATCGCCTTGCGCACCTTGGAGCGCGTATATTTGGAGGAAAGCAGGCGGCTCAGCTCAATCAAATCATGCAGCGTGCCGTTATACCAGCCCTTGGACAGCCTTCCCGCGGCGCCGAGCAGTTTGAGCTTTTCCTTCGGATAATAGATCAGCGTAAGCAGATCGGAAATCGCGGCAGCGCTGTGGGTGGAGGAGAACAGCAGCAGCGCTTTCTCCCGGACGACGCCCGAACAGTTGTTGAGAATGTGCAGAAACGCGTCATATTCGCCGTGAATATCACTCATGAAGTGCTCGGTACCCTTTGGCAGATTCAGGATGGCTTTCAGGTTGATGATTTCCGTATAAAGCGACTGAACGGTGGGAAACTGCTCGCTGATGCAAGACAGATAGCGCTTTTGTGATGCCTCGCTCATGAAAATCCTCCGTGTGCTCTTGTGCTCGTCTGTGCGGTCAGGAAACAGTATACGATATTTTGCGCAAGGTGACAATAGAAAACAAGCCATAAAAAACAGGCCATATCGCTATGGCCTCTGCGAAATATCGTTTATCTGCGTCCTTGCACTGGCACAGAAGCGCGGGGGAGAGCCGGAAGAAAGCGGGACCGGGCCGGCAGCGCCGGAACTTCTGTGGGCAGAAACGGATCGCCGGTTTTTGATGAAGCATTCAGGGAGCATGCTTGCTTCAAACGATGCGGACAAAGCCCTGGAGATGAAAGGAAACAAGGAAGATCCCTAAAGCGCGGGATCAGTCCCGCCGCCGGTTTTACGGGGCTGCTGATAACCTCGGAACATAGGCCTGATACAGTTCGTGCAACTGCCTCAGGCTTTCATCCCTCGAATAGCAGCGCTCCTTGAGAACGATCGTTTTGAAGTAATCCGTATACTGGCGGGTGAAGGCCGGATAGGACAAAAACACATAGTCGTATCCGGCGTCCAGGTCATAATCTGTGTCGTATTCGGTGATGGCCACGCCGAGGCGGTCATAGCACACAGTAAGATATTTGCCCCAAAATGCTTCATCCTTGAGCAGGATAGGGGAGTAGCTGCGGTTTTCTTCTGCATATTTCAGCATGGTCGAAAAGATGAGCAGACGTTCCTTCGGGAAAAAGGGACGAATGCCGGCGAATTGATCGCGGCTTATGCCGCTTTCCAGAAAACGCCGGCACCCTTCTAGGCTCAACGTTCCGATGTAAGGCTTCTTCTTGGTATAGAGGTTTTGAAAGCGCCGCTCGTGCAGGGGAACGATTTGCTTCACCAGGCTGTCCGCTGTTTCGGGAGAGAAGAGCGCCTTGTCCCGAAAAGCGGCAACGGCAACATCTGTGGGTACCTGCGCAAAGCTGATATCCGTACCGTAGCAAAAGACAGTCCGGTTCAGCTCGCGGCTCAGGCAGGACAGCACAAGGGAGGAATAATCCATCGGCGTTTGCTCAAACACTTTTAAGGGTGTGGGGCGGAAGGGAAGCTCCGCAATAATGCGGTTGAAAAAGGCGCAGATGCCCACCGAGTCTGCATTGGACAGTTCATAGGCAGATCTGCCATCCCGGATGATGTAAAACTGTTCCTCTGTTTGCGAGCCGAAGCGGGAGCTTAACAGCAGCAGGTTTCCGTTTACCGATGGATACTGTCCGGTTTCGGTCCAGGAGGCGAGCTGGTAAGGCGAATAGCGGGTATCAAACAGAATGGGCGACATGCAGGCGACAAATTCAGCGGCATTCAAACCGCCGACATCGGGCTGAATATAATGATACATGCGTATTTTCCGCCCTTTATCGGCAAAAAGAGGCTGCAGGGCATGGACCACCGAGGGGTAAATGCAGTTTATGCAAAGGATGTTGATCTCATCGGCATCAATCAGTGGCGCAAGACGCCGCTGGATCATCGGACCGCCGGAAATGCGGCACGTCTCCAGCGGTTCATCCGGCTGTGCGGAGGATAGAAGACGGTCGATGCTCCGTCGGCTGGCATAGCGTTCCATGCCGATGTTGCTTACCTCCAAAGATTCCCTCAATTCTTTACATTCTTCGTCGGAGAAGCGACCAGATAAGCAAATTCTTTCACATAAACTTGCCCGCCGTGCGCTGCTGAGGCTGTTGTGCAGCGCGCGGCGAAGATCCGAACGAGCACCAATTTGCGCACCAAGCGCGCTGGCTGTCAGTTGATGTTCTTTCAGCAGCTGTCCCACGCACTGTGCAAAATTTTTATAATGAGGCATTCAGAATCTCCTTACCCTTGCTATGATAGGAGGTGACCTTCCCGATTATACCACATTTTCCCTATAAATAGAAAGTTTTTCCTTTGCATTTCATCCCTATACCTGCTTCGTTTGGAGAAAAGCAATCCGGAAGGCTTTACCGGAAGGCCGGGAAGTCTCCTTTGCATCTATAGCAAAAAGCGCCATCTTTCACCTGGCGAAGATGGCGCTTCAGTGTGCGCGAAAGAGCCTGACTTCTGTGAGCTTTTGACAGATAAAAAACTTTAGGAAGACTCGGAGCATCGCAGTTCTCCGGGGAAAAACCGAATTCAGCGGCATGCGCGTGGAAGCCTTGCGCAGCAAGGGCTCCCGCTCGTTTCCCCATCCGTGCCACGGGAGCCGAAGGAAAGCGTGTGTCCACAGGATACCTTGGGCCCAAGGGCCCCAGAGCGACCCGCAGGCATGAGCAAATACAAGGGCGGTCTGCCGGTCGCACATAGCCCCTTTATTTGCCGGCTTCTTTGGGTCGCCTTGTGGCATGACCCGAAGAGGCCAATCGAAACGAGCCAAGCGCCCTCTGATGCGGGTCTGTGGTTCTCAAAATCTCTCGAGAGAGGTTTTTGACAGCAAGCATTATACTGCCTGTTGTGCCACAGCACAGAACGGCCTCTCAACCAGCCCTCGCCCCCCTGAATCAGACGCCTGTTTGGGCGGCGGCTTGCTTTTACGGCTTCTGCAGCGAAAGGGTCACAGAAAGATCCCCGCCGCCCAGTGCCTCTGCCCAGCCGGTGAGGTCGTCGATTCTTCCCAGGCGGGTATAGCTCCAGGAATTGGAGCCATAGAACAGGACGATCTGATCTCCCTGATACAGCACAATGTCTCCGGCCTGGGTCGTGGTCTGGGTGTTTTCCGTGGGCAAACGTTGCCCAAGCGGTCCCACCTTTTCAAAGCCGCCGTAGTCGCTCACCTCAATGGTCAACGGGCCGTCTGCAAGCAGCGCTTTGAATGCCTCGGCGCCCGGATTGTCGGCAAGGGTTGCCGCAAAGGTTTGGTCCGAAATCGTGACATAAAACGTATTCTGCTCCATTGCCGGTTCTTCCTCCGCATTCTTTGGCTGTTCGCTTTCATTGACCGTGGATTCATGTTCGCCAGGAGAAACCGCATGCTCCTCCGACGTTTTTGAGACGCTTTGCCCCGCGTGAGCAACACCGGTCTCCTTTGCGGAGACGGCATCTTGCAAAGCGGCGCCGGAATCCCCGGCGGCGCATCCGCACAGGCAAAGCAGCATCAGACCTGCCAGCAGGATAGAGAGCCCCTGTTTCATATCGTCAGTCCTTCCTAATTTTATGTTAAAAATCAAGCCAAAATCTGATTATTCCTTGAAAACACTGTATCCACGGGCATTTCAGACAGGTCAAAACCATCTCATTTACTACGATTTTACTACTGTTGAGTGAGCCTTGACACGCTGAAAGACCACGAAATGCCAAGATACGGGTACAGTACCCGTCAATCGGGGCCTCCGCCCCGTGACCATATAACTGAATACAGACCGGCCATCTGCCGGGGCAACGCCATGGGTAACACAAACCTGTGGCGTTTTTTTATGCCCTGCCGGGGGCACGCAAAACTGTATAAAAACGGGTGGGAAATCCCCTGTTTTTTCGCCTGTGGGCGGCGCAAATGAAGCCGCCCATATTCTTTCCCTCATGGGAGGCCGGGCGGCGATACAGGGGCGCAAACCCGCCGAAACGAACACTTTTCAAAACCGAAGGAAGGAGGTATCCAACATGGCGGTATTCCGCATTGAGAAAACCCGCGATTACACGGTGATGTCCAACCACCATCTGCGGGACAAGTCGCTCTCGCTGAAAGCGAAGGGCCTTCTCTCCCTCATGCTCTCCCTGCCGGAGGAGTGGGACTATACCACCAAGGGGCTGGCCCGGATCTGCAAGGATGGCGTTGACAGTATCTGCGCCGGGGTGCGGGAGCTGGAGGAACACGGGTATGTGATCCGCCAGCGGGTCCGCAACCCCAACGGCCAGCTCGGCGCCATCGAGTACACCATCCTGGAGAAGCCCCGCCAACCTGAACCGGGAAAACCTGAACGGGAAAATCCAGTCCTGGATAATCCTGAACAGGCTTCCCCTGTCTTGGGAGAACCTGAACAGGGAAACCCCGCACAATTAAATACTAAAGAATCAAGTAAAGAAAAATCAAAAAAAGATCTATCAAGTACGGAAGGATCAAATCCTATCCTATCAAGCCCCCAAACCCCCAGGGGCTCGGATAGGGCCGGACGGGATTGGATGCGGGAACGGGAGAACTACCGGGAATTGATTTTGGAGAACATCGAGTATGACTACCTCATCCGAAACCATCCGCTTGACCGGGACCGTCTGGACGAGCTGGTGGAGCTCATGGTGGATACGGTATGCTCCCACCGGGAGACCATCCGCATTGCCGGGGATGATTACCCGGCGGAGGTGGTCAAGTCACGGTTCCTGAAGCTGGACAGCTCCCATATCGAGTATGTACTGGACCGGATGCGGGAGAACACTACCTATGTCCGCAATATCAAAAAATACCTGCTGGCCGCCCTGTATAACGCCCCGGCCACCATCGGCAGCTATTACACTTCCCTGGTGAGCCATGACCTGTACGGCGGCGGAGAAAGGAGGTAGTGCCTATGCAGGAAGAAATCACCCAGGGTGCGGTCTCCCTCTCGGTGGAGGCGGGCAAGATGACCGCGGACCTTCTCCAAAAGGCCCTGAAGAAGGTGCTGGAGGAGATGCAGAAAAAGCCCTCCCAGCGCACGCTCCGCCAGGGAAAACAGACCCTGCACCAGCTCAAACAGCATGGTGCCTCCCTAACCAACATCGAGATCACCGAACAGAACATCAAGGCGTTTTCGGCGGTGGCGAAGAAGTATGACATCGACTATGCCCTGAAGAAGGACTCCCACACCGAGCCCCCGCACTACTATGTGTTCTTCAAGGTCAAGGACAAGGACCAGCTCCAGCCGGCCTTCAAGGAGTTCACCGCCATGACCCTGGGCCGGGAGAAGCGCCCCACCATCCGGGAGCGGCTGGCCCAGGCCCAGGAACAGACCAGGACCAAACACCGGGAACGGGAGAAGGTCAAGACCAAGGACCGGGAGGTGGCGCGATGACCGACAAGCTGAAAAAGCAGCTCATCCTCAACCTCCCGTATCTCATCTTCGTGTATCTCTTTGACAAGCTCTGCCAGGGTGTGCGGCTGGCGCCTGGGGCGGACGCCTCGGAGAAGCTGCTCCACATCGGGCAGGGCTTTTCGGCGGCCTTTGCCAGCCTGGCGCCCAGCTTCCATCTGCTGGACCTGTGCGTGGGCGCCGCCGGCGCGGTGCTGATCCGGCTGGCGGTCTACTCCAAGGGCAAGAACGCGAAGAAATACCGCCGGGGCATCGAGTACGGCAGCGCCCGCTGGGGCACCCCGGCCGACATCGCCCCTTACATGGACAAGGATTTTTTCAACAACATCCCCATGACCCAGACGGAGCGGATCACCATGTCAAGCCGCCCCAAGGAGCCCAAGTACGCCAGGAACAAAAATATCCTGGTCATCGGCGGTTCCGGCGCGGGAAAAAGCCGGTCCTATGCGATTCCCAACGCTTTAAACTGCGGGGAGTGCTCCATGGCAGTCTGCGATCCCAAAAGTGAAATCCTGCGGAAAACAGGAACCGCCTTGAAAGCCAACGGTTTTGAAGTGCGGGTATTCGATTTGTTAAATCCCGACGCCTCCTACTGTTACAATCCCCTGGCCTATGTCCGGGATGACAAGGACGTGCTGCGGCTGATTGAAACCCTCATCCAGAGCACTACCCCGCCCGGAGCCCAAACCTCCGACCCTTTTTGGACAAAATCGGAAACGGCGCTTCTGCAGGCCCTCGTGCTTTACCTCATGCACGAAGCTCCCAAGGAAGAGCAGAACTTCGCAATGGTCATGGAAATGCTGGAAGCCGCGGAGGTGCGGGAGGAAGATGACGAGTATGAATCGCCGCTGGATATCTTGTTCTCCCGCCTGGAAATGCGGAACCCGGAAAGCATCGCCGTCAGGCAGTACCGCATTTTCAAGATGGGCGCCGGGAAAACCCTGAAATCCATCCTGATCAGCGTGGGCGTCCGCCTGTCTGCCTTTAATCTGCCGCAAATCGCAAGGCTGACCTACACTGACGAGCTCCTCCTGGAAGAAATGGGAGAAAAGAAAGTTGCCCTGTTCTGCTGCATCCCGGATTCGGACAAAAGCTTGAACTATTTGGTGGGCATGATTTTCGGGCAGCTCATTCAGACCTTGTACTTCGTAGCCGACCGGAAATACAAAGGAAGGCTGCCGGTGCCGGTTCATCTGCTGATCGATGAAGCGCCGAATATCGCCCTGCCCACAGACAACTTTTTGCCCTGGCTTTCCACCATGCGAAGCCGGAATATTTTTTGCAGCTATATCGCTCAGAATATGGCCCAGATCAAGGCGTTGTTCAAGGAACAATGGGAATCGCTGGTGGGACTGTGCGACGAATTCCTCTATCTTGGGGGGAACGAGAAGGAAACTCATAAATACGTTTCCGAGCTTATGGGCAGGGAAACGCTGGATACGAACACCTATGGCCGGAGCCGGGGACGAAGCGGAAGCTTCAGCGTCAACGACCAGCAGACAGGCCGGGAGCTTTTAACCCCGGATGAGGTACGGCTGCTGGATAACCGTAAAGCCATTTTATTTGTCCGGGGAGAGCGTCCCATCATGGACGATAAATATGACCTGATGCGCCACCCCAATATCCGCCTGGCGGAAGATGGAGGCGCGCCGCCTTACGATTATACCCAGGCGAAGGACGCCGCGGACGATCTGGACTACTCCCCGGAGCAGTACGGCGATTTCGAACTTCTGGACCCGGAGGATTTTCTGGAGGAGAAGCCCCGAAAAAAATTACCATATTAATATGATTTGTTAGGAGGAATGCCATTGAGAAGAAGCCGGAATAAAGCATATCCCGAAAACCGGGAGCCCTCAAATTCCCTGCGGC
>OHAF01002701.1_pt1 | contig 12799 bp, 12 predicted proteins | sample 1577041 | NCBI WGS metagenome assembly OHAF01 (sample SAMEA3541495, study PRJEB24748) | human gut metagenome | biome: human gut; feature: human-associated habitat; material: faeces | place: China | collected 2012
TAAAAGATGAAGTTGGTGCAGAAGTAACTGTATTAACAATGGGACTTCCAAAAGCAGATGAAGTGCTTCGTGAAGCTATGGCTATGGGCGCTGACAATGGAATCCTTGTAACTGACAGAGTTTTAGGTGGTGCTGATACTTGGGCTACATCAACGACTCTTGCCGGTGCACTTAGAAACATTGATTACGATTTGATCATTACAGGTCGTCAGGCTATTGATGGTGATACAGCACAGGTTGGTCCTCAGATCTCTGAGCACCTTGATATCCCTGTAATCTCTTATGCAAAAGCAATTAAGGTTGAGGGTGACAGTGTGATCGTTGAACGTCAGTATGATGATGGCTATCATGTAGTAAAGGCTAAGATGCCTTGCCTTGTTACAGCACTTTCAGAATTAAATGATCCTCGTTATATGACTCCAGGTGGAATTTTTGATGCTTATGATGCAGAAATTACAACATGGGGAAGAGCAAATCTTGTTGATGTAGAAGATGGAGATCTTGGACTTAAGGGCTCACCTACAAAGATTGCTAAGGCTTCAGATAAGGTAAGAAAGGGCGCAGGCGAGAAGGTTGTCCTTGATCCGGATGAGTCCGTAGCATACCTGATCGGCAAGTTCAAAGAGAAGCACATTATCTAACAAATATAAGGAAAAGTGGTGAATAAAATGGGTTTAGAAGAATATAAAGGAGTATTTGTCTTTGCACAGCAGGTTGACAACGTATTAGACGGCGTTGCTTTCGAGTTACTTGGAAAAGGAAAAGAGCTGGCAAAGGATTTAAACACAGAAGTAACTGCAGTATTGATTGGTTCCGGCGTTAAGGGTCTGGCAGATCAGCTGGCTGAGTACGGTGCTGACAGAGTTATCGTGGTAGACGATCCGCAGTTAAAGGACTACAGAACAGAGCCGTACGCACATGCACTGGCATCTGTCATCAATGAGTACAAGCCGGAGATCATGCTGGTTGGCGCAACTGCAATCGGCCGTGACCTCGGACCTACTGTTTCTGCTCGTGTCAAGACAGGTCTTACTGCTGACTGTACGATGCTTGAGATCGGCGATTTCCCGCTGAACGCAGCACCGGGACAGGAGCAGCAGCACAATCAGCTTCTTATGACACGTCCGGCATTCGGCGGTAACACGATCGCAACGATCGCGTGCCCGTACAACCGTCCGCAGATGGCTACTGTACGCCCGGGTGTTATGCAGAAGATCGCTCCGATTGCAGGCGCTAAGGCAAACGTGGTAGAGTACAATCCGGGATTCACCCCGAATGACAGATATGTGGAGATCTTAAAAGTCGTAAAGGCTGTTAAGAACACTGCAAACATCATGGACGCAAAGATCCTGGTATCCGGTGGACGTGGTGTTGGTTCCAAGGAGAACTTCAAGCTTCTCGAGGATCTGGCAGAGGTACTTGGCGGTACCGTAAGCTGCTCCCGTGCCGTAGTGGAGAACGGCTGGTTGCCGGTAGATTTACAGGTAGGACAGACAGGTAAGACAGTACGTCCGCAGATCTACTTCGCAATCGGTATTTCAGGAGCTATCCAGCACGTTGCAGGTATGGAGGATTCTGATCTCATCGTTGCTATCAACAAGGATGAGGATGCACCGATCTTCGACGTTGCAGATTATGGTCTGGTAGGAGATCTCAACAAGATCGTTCCGGCACTGACCACTGCGTTAAAGGCAGAACTTGGCAAATAAGCAAAGAAAAGTACATGGGTGAGAACTCCCGCGTGGCAGATGTGGCGTCTGTCATGCGGGAGTTTTTATGTTTTTATTTCACGAGCTTGACAGTTGCCGTTTTGCGTATTATTGTCATTCCGAAGGAGTGAAAGAACGTGAGACAGACAGTAACAGAAAATCGATTATTCAGTAAAAAAGATTTGCGGAAACTGATTATTCCGCTGATCTTAGAACAGACGCTTGCCATCACCGTGGGAATGGCAGATACGATGATGATTTCTTCTGCGGGAGAAGCGGCAGTTTCCGGCGTGTCGCTGGTAGACATGTTTAACAACTTAATCATCAGTGTGCTGGCGGCGCTTGCGACCGGCGGTGCGGTGGTAACGTCACAGTGTATCGGTGCGGGAAGGAGAGAGGAAGCCTGCCAGTCTGCCAGACAGCTTGTGTTTACAGAGGCGGCGATCACGATCGGTATCAGTGTACTGGTACTTCTTTTTCACAGGCAGATCCTCGGATTATTCTTCGGACAGATTGAGGCGGATGTTATGCAGAATGCGATCATCTATCTCATTATCTCCGTGTTCTCATTTCCGCTTCTCGCAGTGTATGACTCGTGTGCGGCGCTGTACCGTTCGATGGGGAATGCGCAGATCACATTGAAAATATCGCTGCTGATGAATGTCATCAACGTTGTGGGAAATGCAATCGGCGTGTATGTGCTGAAACTGGGAGTAGCGGGAGTCGCCATTCCGTCGTTGGTTTCCCGCGGTGTGGCAGGAGTGGTGCTTTTTACGCTTTTGCATAATCCGGACAATCTGGTCTTTCTCGCCAGAGGAAAATTTAAAGTGGACGCAACGATTGTGAAGCGGATTCTTTTTATCGGCATCCCGAGCGGAATTGAAAACGGTATCTTCCAGCTGGGACGTGTGCTTGTGGTCAGCATCATAGCTGCGTTCGGCACCAGCCAGATCGCGGCGAACGGGGTGGCGAACAGTCTGGATTCCATGGGATGTATTGTGGGACAGGCGATGAGCCTTGCGATGATTACTGTGATCGGACGCTGTGTGGGAGCCGGAGAAGAAGGACAGGTGCGCTATTACACCAAAAAGCTGCTGGGAGAGACCTATTTTTATACGGCGGTCATCAACAGCATCATTTTACTTCTGCTGCCGTGGATTTTACAGATCTATGGACTGGGAGAGGAGACGACGCGCCTGTCCTACATTCTGGTCATGATTCATGATGGAATGGCGATCTTCCTGTGGCCGGCGTCGTTTGTGCTGCCGAATATGCTCCGCGCCTGCAATGATGTAAAATACACGATGGTTGTGTCGATTTTTTCCATGATTACCTTCCGCATCGGTTTCAGCTACCTGTTTGGCGTTCACATGGGATGGATGGCAGTCGGGGTGTGGGCTGCCATGGTGATTGACTGGGTATTCCGTGTGATCTGCTTCGTGGGAAGGTATCTGGCAGGAACCTGGCGGAAAAAATGCGGTCTTGTGGTGCCAACCGCTTGATAAATATTTCACATAGTGATATACTGCAAAAGATGCAAAAAGTTCCTGGCAGACAGGAACCATAAACAAAATGTATAGAAAAGAGGAAAAGACTATGACGAAGTCGAAATTTTCCACGAAGTATCTCGTGGAGATGGCGCTTTTAGTCGCCATCATCTTACTCATGGCTTTTACCCCGATTGGTTACATAAAGACAGCGGGTCTTGAGATTACCCTGATTGTCATACCAGTTGCGGTAGGAGCTGTAACATTGGGACCGGCGGCAGGAGCAATCTTAGGCGGCGTGTTCGGTATCACAAGCTTTATCCAGTGCTTTGGAATGAGTGCATTTGGTACGCTTCTTCTTGGCGTGAACCCAGTATTTACATTCCTGGTATGCGTTCCGACACGTATTCTGGACGGATGGCTGACCGGACTGATCTATGCGGGACTGAAGAAGACCAAAATGCCTTCCGCAGGTTCGGTAACGCTTGCCAGCCTTTGCTGTCCGCTGCTGAACACCACATTTTTCATGGGAACACTGGTAACCCTGTTCGCAGGAACAATGCGTGAGCAGTTCGGCATGACGAAAGTGATTCCGTTTATCGCAGCATTTGTCGGCGTGAACGGCGTTGTCGAGGCGATCGTATGTTTCGTTATCGGAACAGCGGTTTCCATGGCACTGAAAAAAGCACTCCGCTACTAGGAATAATAAGTAATATTATGAGAAGAGACACACTTGTGGATTTCATGTGGAAATGCAAATGGAATTGCCAAGTGTGTCTTTTCTCGTAATATTACTTATCACTCAAACGATCTACGCTTATTGCGGCAATTCCTTTTTTGTCCGCAAAAAAGAACACGAGAAAGCGGGCGTCTTCTTGGAAACATCGCCAAAAGAGAGTATAATAGTCTGTGATGAATAAGAATAAAGGGGTGAAAGTGTGGGAGAACAGCAGAGCAGGAATGTTATGGATTATGACACCGTGCGGCTGGATGATGAGAACAATGCAGTGGTGATCATCGACCAGACGAAGCTGCCGGGAAAAATAGAGATCATTTCGCTTCACACGGCGCAGGAGATCTGGGACGCGATCTATCTGCTTCAGGTGCGCGGCGCACCGGCGATCGGAGTGGCGGCAGCATACGGGATCTATGTGCTGGCAAAACAGATGGATACCGAGGACTACGATACATTTTACCGTGAGTTTGTACGGCAGAAGGAGTATCTGGATTCTTCGCGTCCGACAGCCGTGAACTTAAGCTGGGCGTTAAACCGGATGCAGCGTGTTGTGGAGGCACACAGCGGGGAGACTGTAGCGCAGATCAAGGAGGCACTGCACCGGGAGTCTGTGGCGATCCAGGAGGAAGATATCTGGGTGTGCCGGATGATCGGAGAGCATGGCCTAACTCTGGTAAAGCCGGGGGACGGCATCCTGACGCACTGCAATGCGGGACAGCTTGCCACAAGCAAATATGGCACCGCGACGGCACCGATTTATCTGGGAGAGGAACGCGGTTATCATTTTCGTGTATTTGCGGATGAGACCAGACCCCTGTTGCAGGGCGCCAGACTGACAGCATTTGAACTGCAGTCTTCCGGGGTGGATGTCACACTGATCTGCGACAATATGTCGGCGACAGTCATGAAGAACGGCTGGGTTAATGCGGTATTTGTCGGCTGTGACCGTGTGGCGGCGAACGGAGATGCGGCGAATAAGATCGGTACTTCTGTGGTGGCGGCGGTGGCAAAGTATTACGGTGTGCCGGTGTATATCTGCGCGCCGACGTCGACGATCGACTTAAATACGCCGACCGGAGCCGGGATTACGATCGAGCAGCGTCCGGCGGAGGAAGTCACGGAAATGTGGTACAAGGAGCGCATGGCACCGGAGGGCGTCAAGGTCTTCAACCCGGCATTTGATGTGACGGATCATGAGCTGATTGCAGGCATCGTTACCGAATACGGTGTGGCGAGAGCGCCTTACACGGAGTCGCTGGCGGCGATTTTTGCAGAAAAGGAAAAGCGTGCCAGAGAGAAAAGAGAAGCCTGATAGAGAAGATGTAAGCGATTTAAGGAGGAAAGAATATGCCAGAGAACAGTAATTGCAGCGGAGCATCCAGCTGCTCAAAGGAGAGCTGCGAGGGATGTCCGAGCAACGCGAAGAATAAAGCAGGCGGCGGAATTGCCAAGGAGCCGATGAATGCGGCATCCAACGTTAAGAAAGTGATCGGTGTTGTCAGCGGAAAAGGCGGCGTCGGCAAATCATTTGTTACAGCATCACTCGCTGCAGCGATGAACCGCGCCGGATACAAGGTAGGCATCATGGATGCGGATATTACCGGTCCGTCGATTCCTAAGATGTTCGGAATTCATGGACAGGTATACGGAACGGACGATGGAATGGTTCCGATGGAGACGGAGAACGGTATCAAGATCATGTCGATCAACCTGCTGTTGGATGACGAGGAGGCACCTGTCATCTGGAGAGGACCGGTGATTGCCGGCGTGGTAAAACAGTTCTGGAACGAGACAGTCTGGGGAGACGTGGACTATCTGTTCGTGGATATGCCGCCTGGAACCGGCGATGTACCGCTTACGGTGTTCCAGTCGCTTCCGGTAGACGGAATCGTGATTGTGACGTCCCCGCAGGAACTCGTGCAGATGATCGTGAAAAAGGCGTACAACATGGCGGAGATGATGCATGTGCCGGTGCTCGGTCTGGTGGAGAATTTCAGCTACCTGAAATGTCCAGACTGCGGAAAAGAGATCAAGCTGTTTGGCGAGAGTCATATCGACGATGTCGCAAAAGAGCTCGGTATTCCGGTATTCGGAAAGCTTCCGCTTGATCCGGCGTTTGCGGAGCAGGCAGACAAGGGAGCATTTGCAACGATGGAGAACGCTTATCTGGATGCGGGCGTAGAGAAGTTAAAGACACTTTAATGTGACAGGAACGGGAAAGTGTTACCACTTACCCGGAGAAAATGACCTCTTGGTGTAAAACTGTTTACACCGGGAGGTTCTTTTTTTATACTGGAACCATCAAAGGAGTTACAGAGATGAAAATAAAAATTGAGATTGACGAGAGCGCCGCGGAGGATGAAGTGATTATTCGCTGCCGCGGGCTGACGAAACAGGTCGCTGCCGTGCAGCGCGCTGTGCGGGATGTCACCAACGCTTCCGAGAAGATCCTGCTTTATAAAGGGAACACGGAATACTATGTGACATTGTCCAAGATTTTGTTTTTCGAGACAGACGAGAACGGGATCAGCGCACACACCCGGGATGAGATGTATCAGACCCGGTACAAACTATACGAGCTGGAAGATATGCTTCCGGGCGTTTTTATGAGAGTATCCAAATCCACGATCTTAAATACGGATCAGATTTACTCTATTGACCGCAATCTGACGGCGTCGAGTGTGGTGGCGTTTTTGAACACGCACAAGAAGGTCTATGTATCGCGGTATTACTATAAACCGTTGACTCAAAAATTAGAAGAAAAGAGGTTGCATCATGAAAAGTAGCAAAGTATTCTGGGGAATCTTTTTTATCCTCGCAGCAGTGTATGTCGTTATAAGCAAGTTTGGAATTCTGCCGGATATCGGCGTGTTCAGCATTATTCTGACCGTATTTTTCCTCTGGCTTTTTGTCGAGGGAATCCGCAATGTGAATTTCTGGGAAATCCTGTTCTCAATTGCGTTTATCTGTATCATATACGATGAGCCGCTTGGAATTACGGCACTCACGCCGTGGACGGTGCTTGGCGCGGCATTTCTTGGAAGTATCGGTCTGTCACTTATTTTCGGCGGGAAAAAGCGGAAATGGAAGACGGTGACCGGCAATGTCGGGACATCCAGCAGTGAACAGTATACCGGCGAAGAGATCCGGTGCGAGAACAGCTTCGGTTCCGCAATCCGCTACATCAACTCCGACAACTTCAGACGCGCCGCCATCGAAAATAATTTCGGATCGCTTTCGGTGTACTTCGACAATGCGATCGTGCAGGAAGGTTCTGCAAATGTGAGCGTGGAGAATAATTTCGGGGAGACTAACCTTTACATCCCGAAAGAATGGAAGATTCAGAATAATCTGGACCGTTCGTTCGGCGCCATCCGTGAGACCGGCAGCAGCATCGGAACGAGCAGCACGGTGCTGTATCTGAATGGATCCGCGAACTTTGGAGAGATTCATCTGCACTACATTTAAGAAATACCGCGGAAAGTGGAAGCAGCAGGGATCGCGGGCATCATGTAAAAAGGTTTACAGCGTTTCAGAGTGCAACCGGAGACGGTCATTCTTTTGAGCAAAATCCCTGTATTTCTTCCACACTGCGTTTGACATCGGATTCTGTGTCTTGGCCACGTTTTGACAATCCGCGGGATGTGTCCGTCACGCCGCAGACAATGAGCGGACTTCCTGGTGCCCCTAGCGGCACCGCTTCACAGACAATATAAAACCGCGCGAACCGAAACTCGCTGGCATCTGCTATTGAAAATAGGGCAGATGCCAACTCAGACATCGGCTTCGCGCGGTTATGTTTTGTTTAGCGGTGTCGACAAGGGGCACACACGAAAGCCCTTAAATTGTCTGCGGAGTGCGGCCACATTTCGCGGAGTGCTCAAAACTTGGAAAGACACGGATCATCGAGGATGTCAAACGCGGTGCGGATTAGAAATACCGGATTTTGCGATCAGAATGACCGTCTCCGGTTGCATCCTGAAACGTCAGAAAACTTTTACATCATCCGGGCACTGTTCCCTGCCGCCTCCGCTTTTGGCGGTATGTTTATTCCTCTGTATCTGCGTAGCTGGTATCTTCGTGAAGATTCGGCTTCATGTCAATACCGCGGTTCGCGTCACCTGTGATGTCTTTTCCGAAGTGATAGTCGTTGCCCGGCAGGATGGCATTTAAGAAAATACCTGCGATCGCTGCGACTGCCAGCGCGGTGAGTGTGACGGAGGTTCCGGCGATCGTAAAGGTAAGACCGTCGGAGAAACCAAGGCCGCACACGAAGATGACGCCTGCGATGATCAGATTGCGTGACTGCGTAAAATCAACGTGATTTTCCACGACGTTGCGGACGCCGATGGCGGAGATCATACCGTAGAGCATGAAGCTGACACCGCCGATGATGGCGGACGGCATGGAACCGATCACGGCAGCCATCTTCGGAATAAAGCTTAAGATGATGGCGTAGCAGGCTGCAATGCGGATGACTTTTGGATCGTACACTTTGCTCAGCTCGAGCACGCCGGTATTTTCGCCGTAGGTGGTGTTTGCGGGACCTCCGACGAGAGCGGACAGGGAAGTGGCGAGTCCGTCGCCGATCAGGGTGCGGTGAAGTCCTGGATCTTCGATAAAATTCTGGTCAACCGTCGCGGAGATAGCGGAAATATCGCCAATGTGTTCCATCATGGTTGCGAGTGCGATCGGGGCCATGACCAAAATGGCGGACAGATTGAATTTGCAGAGGGAAAATGCCGGTACGCCGACCCAGGAAGCGTTTGCGATGTCGGTAAAAGAAAGAATGGCGGAGCCGTCTGCGTTTGTCATGCCCATGGCGTTGAAGATCAATGCGGCAATATAAGAAATAATGACGCCCATCAGAATCGGGATGATCTTAAACATTCCCCTGCCCCAGATATTGAAAACGATGATCGTAACCAGAGCGATGAGGGCGAGAAGCCAGTTGGTGGAAGCGTTGTTGATGGCAGAACCGGCAAGGCTCAGTCCGATGCAGATGATGATCGGACCGGTTACGACCGGCGGAAGAAAACGCATGACCTTCTTGACACCGACAAGCTTGATAATCAGCGCGAGAATCAGATATAAAAGACCCGCGACAACAATTCCACCGCAGGCATAGGAAAGTTTGTCCGCGTTGGACATGTCGGCGAATACACCGGAATCCATGTTTGCAATCGTGGCAAAACCGCCGAGGAAAGCAAAGGAAGAACCGAGAAACGCCGGGACCTTGAATTTGGAACACAGATGGAAAAATAGAGTTCCGATACCGGCACAGATCAAAGTAACCTGTACATGCAGAACATCTTCGCCGAAGTAACTGTTGACCAGAATCGGCACGAGAATGGTTGCGCCGAACATGGCAAACATGTGCTGCAGGCCAAGAATCAGCATTTTTGGTACGCCAAGTACGCTGGCGTCGCGGATTGCTCCGTCTTTTTCGTTCATAGTAAACTCCTCCTGATGTGATATGATTGATAGTTGCGTATATACAAATGGCAAATCAGAACTTCTGATTTGCCATAAGATATCAAAAGATAGAGCCGGTGAAGCGTCTTGCCTCCTGATCATAATCGCGGATGGGAATCTGGTCCAGTTCGCCGGTGCCGTCGAGATAGAAAGTGAGCAGCGTCTGCGTCATATAAGGACTGATCCAGAGAGCCGCAATGCCAAAAGAGCAGATGGCAAGCGCGCCCCAGCCGAGAAAGCTGAATAAAATGTAAAGCAGCTTCCTGCGTCGTCCGCGCATAAATTTACGGCAGGTGCGAAAAGCATCCCGCACGCTTAAATGCGGATGGTCTAAAAGAAAGAAGAAAACCATGCGGTAGGTAAGCAGCACATAGAAAGTCAAAATCAGACCGAGGATGCTTCCGGCAGCAAGCAGGGCACCGGAGAGACCGGAGACACCGGTTTTATAAAAATAAAGAATGCCAAGAAAGGCGGGAATACCTGCGATCACCAGAAATACATCAAAGAGAACGGCGCCGAGAAAAAAGCGCTCTGCGCCATTGCGAAACGGTGTAAAAACATCGCGGATGCGGTACGTCTGACCGCGCGTCATATTCATATGAACCAGCATAACGCCGGTGTCGAGCATCTGGGCGATCAGAAGAATTAAAATATCTGCAATCGTGCTGATGATAAGCTGCGGAGTGCCGGGATAATCGCCGAGCGTCATGGAGAACGGAATCTCGATGAGTGTCGGAATTAAGGAGGCAGTCAGAAATGCTGCCATCGGTACGGAATAACGGTTATTTAAAATGTCACGTGAAATACGTTTTAATTCGCTGGATGATCTTGACATGTGCAGACTCCTGTGGATGTGATATTTGTGTATGTTCTGGTGAAAGTTTTGCTTGCGCGAACATTATATTCCTATAGTTACGCAGTGCCTGTGGGTTTGAAAATGCAAGGCATTTTCAAACCCACGGGCATTCGCCCTATCATCCATGAATGTTACAAAATATTGTCTGCAAGCAGCCGGATTTTGTAACATTCATGGATGGCACTGCTCATTGCTTTCGCGAACATTATAACATGGAAGACGGTGAGATGCTACTGGCAGTTAAATAGATTTGGAATCCGGAAACGTGCGCGTACTTTACAACCGAAAATGCGACGGTTATAATAGCAGAAATAGGATAGGAATGGAGATCGGAATGTTTCAGACGGATAGACGGGTAGACCGGGATTTTTATATTATGGGCTGGTGCGCGGCGGGGATTTTCGCGGCGCTGTTTTTGTTTGTCAGAGTAACAGGAATTCCGGTCTGGAAATTTTTGCTGCCCTGCCCGTTTCATGCGCTGACCGGAGCGTACTGTCCGGGGTGCGGAGGGACAAGAGCCGTCAGGGCGCTGCTTGCCGGCAAATGGCTGCGCTCCTTTGTGCTGCATCCGTTCGTGCCGTATGCTGCGCTGCTTAGCGGCTGGTTCATGATCAGCCAGACCATTGAACGCGTGAGCGGAGGCCGGATACGGATTGCCCTGCGCTTTCGCGATATCTATATATGGATCGCCCTGCTTTTGATTGTGGTCAACTGTCTGGTCAAGAATCTCGCCCTGTTCGTATGGCATGTGGATTTACTGGGCTAAAGAATTCATCAGTGTATCAAAATCGATGCCGAGCGTGCCGTATACCTGACGCGCCATATTTTCCACGCCGCCATAATATAATTCGGCAATCGCAAATGTGTAAATAATCATGGCGAGGACAATGCCCAGGGCAATGGCGCCAAGGATCAGAGCAATTTTCGCACGGGAGGTCAGCGTGCGCTCGCCGCCCCGGGATAAAAGTGCAAAAACGATGGCAAGAGATCCGCAGATCAGTGCCGGATAGACCATACAAAAAGTAGCTGCCCCGATCACGCCGAGAAGCAGAGCGGCATTTTCCATTCGCTGGGAACGTCGTTTGTTGTTCATGATAATCAGACCTTTCCCGATATGCCGGTATTGCCAGTATATCGCAGGATAACTTTGTCTATTGTAACATGGGAAAGCCAAAAAGACAATGAGGAAGGCACTTGAGATTACAGCGGATTTTCGGTATACTGGGAGCAGACTCGGTAAAATTTGGAGGACAGATATGGATATTATTGCAAAAATTTCTGAGGAACTGGGGATTAAGCGCCATCAGACAGAGGCGGCGGTCAAGCTGATCGATGAAGGCAATACCATTCCTTTTATTGCGCGTTACCGGAAGGAGGCGACCGGCGCATTAAACGATGAGGTGCTTCGTAACCTGTCGGAGCGCCTTACCTATTTAAGAGGACTGGAGGAGCGCAAGGAGACGGTGCTCGCCAGCATTGAGGAGCAGGGGAAGCTGACGGACGAACTGAAAGCGCAGATTGCGCGTGATGAATTAACCGCCCGCGAATTTTTTGGGCTAACAAAACCGGCTTAAGCCTGTTATGTAATCAAACCGAAACACGGAACCGAGAATCTGATGAGTGACTATAAATCAACCCTGAATTTGCCGGAAACAGGGTTCCCGATGCGTGGCGATCTCGCCAAGCGCGAACCGGGAATGCTGGCGCGTTGGACTGATGATGATCTGTACGGCATCATCCGTGCGGCTAAAAAAGGCAAAAAAACCTTCATTCTGCATGATGGCCCTCCTTATGCGAATGGCAGCATTCATATTGGTCACTCGGTTAACAAGATTCTGAAAGACATTATCGTTAAGTCCAAAGGACTGACGGGCTATGACTCGCCTTACGTTCCGGGCTGGGACTGCCACGGTCTGCCGATCGAGCTGAAAGTAGAGCAAGAATACGGTAAGCCGGGTGAGAAATTCACCGCCGCCGAGTTCCGCGCCAAGTGCCGCGAATACGCGGCGACCCAGGTTGACGGTCAACGCAAAGACTTTATCCGTCTGGGCGTGCTGGGCGACTGGTCGCACCCGTACCTGACCATGGATTTCAAAACTGAAGCTAATATCATCCGCGCGCTGGGCAAAATCATCGGCAACGGTCACCTGCACAAAGGCGCGAAGCCAGTTCACTGGTGCGTTGACTGCCGTTCTGCGCTGGCGGAAGCGGAAGTTGAGTATTACGACAAAACTTCTCCGTCCATCGACGTTGCTTTCCAGGCGGTCGATCAGGATGCACTGAAAGCAAAATTTGGCGTAAGCAACGTTAACGGCCCAATCTCGCTGGTGATCTGGACCACTACGCCGTGGACTCTGCCTGCGAACCGCGCAATCTCTATTGCACCTGATTTCGACTATGCGCTGGTGCAGATCGACGGTCAGGCCGTGATTCTGGCGAAAGATCTGGTTGAAAGCGTAATGCAGCGTATCGGCGTGACCGATTACACCATTCTCGGCACGGTAAAAGGTGCGGAGCTTGAGCTGCTGCGCTTTAC
>OHAF01002704.1_pt1 | contig 12775 bp, 10 predicted proteins | sample 1577041 | NCBI WGS metagenome assembly OHAF01 (sample SAMEA3541495, study PRJEB24748) | human gut metagenome | biome: human gut; feature: human-associated habitat; material: faeces | place: China | collected 2012
CCGGTGGTTCCGGCCTGCCGAAGGACGAGATCGACCGCATGGTCAAGGAAGCCGAAGCCCACGAGGCCGAGGACAAGAAGCGCAAGGAAGACGCCGAGACCCGCAACCAGGCCGAGTCCTTCGCCTACCAGACCGAGAAGCTCGTCAACGACAACAAGGACAAGCTCTCCGACGACGTGGCCAAGGAAGTCACCGACAAGGTCAACGAGCTCAAGGAAGCCCTGAAGGGTGAGGACATTGAGAAGATCAAGTCCGCCCAGACCGAGCTGATGACCTCCGCCCAGAAGATCGGCCAGGCCCTCTACGCACAGCAGGGCGCCGCCGACGCCGCCGGTGCGGCCGGCGCTGCTGGCGCAGGCGCTGCCGGCTCCGCTTCCAACGGCTCCGACGACGACGTGGTTGACGCCGAAGTCGTGGACGACGACAAGGACAACAAGTAATCATGTCCGATTTCAACAAGGACGAGTACCTGAACGACCTGCCCGACATGGATGACCTGTCCGGGCAGGCCGCCCCGGCCGCCGCTTCCGCTGCTGACGGCGCTTCCGCCGATTCCGCCGCTGCCGCCGCTGGCGCAACGCAGGAAGGTGCAGCTCAGCCGGCTGCCGCGCAATCGCAAGAAAATGGCGATTCCGCTGCCGCTGACGGTGCTGACAAGGCAGGCGCTGCCGACGGCAAAGCCGACGATACGCTGACCCCCCTTGGCCAGGCCAAGAAGGAAGCCGCCGAATATCTGGAGGCACTGCAGCGCGAACGCGCGGAGTTCATCAACTTCCGCAACCGCGCGCAGAAGGAGCAGGAACGCTTCCGTCAGCACGGCATCATCGACGTGCTGACCGCCCTGCTGCCGGCCCTCGACGACATCGACCGCATTCGCGAACACAGCGAAATGGACGATTCGTTCAAGGCCGTCGCCAACAAGATCGACAAGGCGTTCGAGAAGTTCGGCGTTGAGAAGTTCGGCGAAAAGGGCGAGGATTTCGACCCGACGAAGCATGACGCGATCCTGCACAAGCCGGATCCGAATGCCGAGAAGGAAACCGTCGACACCGTGGTGGAAGCCGGCTACCGCATCGGCGACCGCGTGATCCGCGCGGCCCGTGTGGTCGTGGCTTCTCCGCAGAACTGATCGCGCATTCGCACAATCCGCGTATCCGCGCGAAACGCATGTGACGAGTAATCGGGCCCCTCTGAAAAACGAGGGGCCTTCGATTACCTGAAACAACGGTTCAACGACAACTGTTTGAAAGTTTGAAAAACTGTACTTTTTACTGCATGAAAACCTCACGAAAGGAGGCACATCATGGCTGAGAATGAATGGCTGAGCAAGGATTTCTATAAGGTCCTCGGTGTCTCCAAAGACGCCACCGACGCCGAAATCACCAAAGCGTACCGCAAGCTGGCGCGCAAATACCATCCCGACCTGAACAAGACGAAGGAAGCGGAGGAGAAGTTCAAGGACATCTCCGAAGCGTACGACGTGCTGAGCAACAAGGAGAATCGTCAGAAATACGATGCGATCCGCCAGTTCGGCATGGGCGGCGCGCGTTTCGCCGGCGGTTCCGGCCAGGGCGGCTTCGACGCGGGCGCGTTCTCCGACATCTTCGGCTCGATGTTCGGCGGCGGCGCAGGCATGGGCAGCAATGGCTCGCGTATCCGCTTCCAGACCAATGGCGGCGGCAATCCGAACCTCAACGACATCTTCTCGATGTTCGGCGGCGGTGCGGGCGGCCCGGGCGCAGGCTCCGCCTACGAACGCTACGGCACTGACGATTACGAGCAGCCGCAGCCGGAAAACGGCGAGGACCGCAACTCCAAGATCCGCCTGACCTTCCGCCAGGCCGTCAAGGGAGCCACGGTTTCGCTGTCCGCGGACGGCAAGAAGTTCAAGACGCACATCCCCGCCGGCGTGCACGACGGGCAGAAGATCCGTCTCACCGGTAAGGGCAAGCCGGGCCGCAATGGCGGCAAAAACGGCGATCTGTACCTGCATATCACCGTCGCCGAAGACCCGAAATTCACCCTGCGCGGGCGTGACATCATCATGCCGCTGCCCATCACCGTCAGCCAAGCCGTGAACGGCGCGAAAGTGACGGCGAAGGACATCGACGGCAACGAAATCACCTTCAAAGTGCCCGCCGGCTCGTCCAGCGGCGCGGAAGTGCGCATCGCAGGCAAGGGCGTGGCCAATCCGCACGAGAACGGCGATTTGGTCGGTCGTGTGGAAATCCGCATTCCGGAGCATCCGAACCTCGTTGCCAAGCATGCCGCGAAGGAATTCGACAAGGCATGCGGTGACTTCGCCGACGAGCTCGCTCGGGAACGCTGACCGCCATGGCACGCTCATCGCGGACTTCCCAAGCCTCCCAAGCGCGCGCCGCACGGCAGATCAAGCGGCTGTATGAAATGTGCGCCATGGCGATCGTGGCCGGCCGGGCCGACCTGGACGGTGCCGCCGAAGTCGGTTTCGACATCGAGCTGCCCGTCTTCTCGGTCGGTGCGGCCGGCGAGCTCGCCAACGTGCATCCGCAGACGCTGCGCCAGTACGATCGCCTCGGTCTGGTGGTGCCGCAACGTACGGAAGGTGGCGCGCGACGCTATTCGCTGCGCGATATCTCACGGCTCGCGCAGGCGCAGCAACTCAGCCAGGAGGAGGGCATCAACCTGGCTGGAATCACGCGCATCCTCGAACTTGAGGAAGAGAACCGCGAGCTGCGCCGCCAAGTGGAGCGGCTGCGCAAGCCGGCCGGTTCCAGCGTGTTCGCCGCGGACGCGGACGGTGGCATCGTGGAAGTCGAGCGGTCCCAGCGCGCGCGCATGTGGCGCAGGCAGCTGCGAGCCGATGCACGGCAGCTTCCGTCGCGCGAATCCGTACGGGCGGAACGTGCGGAAGAGGGGGACGATATGGGCTCCAGGTCAGTGGTAGTTTGGGGAATTCGCTGACAGCCCATTCGCTGACTTTCCTGAAAAGCGCTGGAAAACCCTAAAAAAATCTAAAAAAACAGCAAAATCGGGCATATATCGCGGGGGTATGCCCGATTTTTGGTATGCAACTACTCATAACGCCGCATCTGTCTCGCAATGATGTCTCTATTGTGAGGAATAATATTACGTATCCGCGTTGAAGTTCGTATTTCTTCCAGCTGGCCCACAGCTTCGATGAAATATGACTGCTTATTTCCGCGAAGAATCGGGGGAGGGCATGCGGTGGATACAGAAAGGTTAGGAGCGTACAGTGCCAAGAGTTGCGTTCACCGCAAAGACCCGCAAATACCTGGGGTCTCTCGATGCTGTGGAATCAGTCACTCAGTATCGAATTTGCTATTCCAAGGAATTCCGTGACGACTGCATGCGCAGGTATGCCGAGGGTGGCTCGCCTGCCGCGATTTTCCGCGAGGCCGGCTTGGATCCGAAGATCATCGGCTACAAGCGCGTCGAGCGTTGCATCGCCCGCTGGAAGGCGGAGAATGCCGAGAAGGCCGCTCAGGAGCAGGAGGCTCAGGAGTAGTCGCACGCAAGTCTTGCGATTCGTCTAAAAGGGGTCTATGACGGATTGCTGCGATTGCGGCCGACCGATTTCGTCGGATGCGTTGTTCGTTGCGGAGGCACTTGGGGGATTTCCAAGTGCCTCCGTTGCTATGGGTTGGTTGCTGCGTTGGCTTGCGCGAATTGGCTTGTGCATGAGTCGGTTTGCGTGAACCGATTGGTGCGAGCCGATTGGTATGAACCGATTGGCGGACCGGCTTGATGGAACCGTCCTGTTTTTTTCTGCGCGCTGAAGCGCTTCCGTCGTGCCGCTCTGCTGAAATGGTCGTAGCTGACGAAGAATGTAGCTATCGGAGAACGAAGCGTAACGATTGCGAGGAAACGTAATGACCGAGCTGAACAACGGTATCCAGAACGGCGCCCAGGAAGTTTCGAAGCTGATGCTCAAAGCCGTGTTCTGGGACATGGACGGCACGCTGATCGATTCCGAACCGTATTGGCATGAAGGCGAGCTGAAAATCGCAGCCGACCACGGCGGATACTGGGATGAGGACCTCGCTTGGCAGGGTTCCGGCACGCCGGTTCCGGACGTGGCACGCCGCATGGTGGAGCACGGCTGCAAGCTGTCGATAGAGGAAATCGGCAAAGGCATGATCGATTACGTGGCGCAGAAGGAATTCGAGCGCATTCCGTGGATCGATGGCGTCGAAGACGTGCTGCTGTCGCTGAAGGAGGCGGGCGTGCCGTCGATGCTTGTCACCACATCGCCGCGTCATCTGGCGGAAAACCTGATCGCGCAGGCGCCGGACGGCACGTTCGCCGGTTACGTGTGCGGTGATGACGACGTTGAGAAGAAGCCGTCGCCCGCACCGTATCTTGCGGCGGGCCGCAAGCTTGGCATCGCGCCCGAAGACATGAAGTATTGCATCGCGGTGGAGGATTCCATGTCCGGCCTGCGCTCCGCGGCCGCATCCGGTGCCACCACGCTTGGCCAGACCGGCTTCATGCGCATCGACAATTCCAACGGCCCGCAATTCGCCTCGATCAACGGCTACGACGGCATCACCGCCGCCACGCTCGACGCCTACGTACGTAGCCGCAACGCCTGACGCCTCCGCAATGCGTGTGGTGCGTCTGCACAACCGGCGCGCCACACGACATAATCGCCATTATTAATGTTTAATCGAAGTCGATATCGCCGTCGTTTTGCAGAAATTCCATGAGATTGAGGTGACGTACGCCGTCGCGCTGCAATGGTAGCGGATCCAATGTGAACAGGTATTTCGGATACCCGTCCGCCAATTTGCTGAACGGGCGATATTCGCGTTCCTCGACCTGCGGATCCTGAACGCTCATAGACACTTGGATATAGGCGTACTGGTTGCGCTTTCGGACAATGAAGTCACATTCAAGTTTGCCGATGGTGCCGACGCTGACGTCATAGCCTTTCGACCGCAGATGCGTATATAGCGCGTTCTCCAGTGACGGACCGTAGCTGACTCGCGTATCGGTATTACGGGCGAACCGGATACCGGGATCGGCAAGATAGTATTTTTCCCCGCCCCTGAGCGACTTGCGGGATTTCAGATCGAAGCGAGGACACTTGTAGAGGATTTTGGCGCTTTCCAGCAAACGGACGTAGCTGGCAAGCGTTTCGCGTTTGATGCTGATGCCTTCGCTGTGTTTCAGATACGCGATAATGCCGGAAAGATTCGTGGGCGCTGCGAAATTATTGATGAGATAGTCCTGCACACGGGTGAAAGTATCGCGATTGCGTACTTTTTTGTGGGCGGTGATGTCCTTGTTGAAGATCTGCCCGATGACGTCTTGAATATATGCGGCTTTTGCGTCGGGATCGTCATATTCCAGCGATTTCGGGAACCCGCCGTATGTGAGATAGTCGCGGAAGGCTTGCGATACCGGAATTTCCGGTTTGTTTAGGAAATTCCGCATGCCGAGGTATTCCTGAAAGGAAAGGGTGAACATTTCCAGCTTGATATAGCGGCCGGTAAGTTTCGTGGCAAGCTCTCCGGACAGCAGATAGGAATTTGAGCCAGTGATGAAAATGGAGCAATTGCCTTCCTCCCGCCAGCCGTTGATGACGGTTTCGAAGCCTTTCACGTTCTGTACTTCATCGATGAACAGATAACGCAGTCCTGCACCGTAGGCATTCGACATGGCTTGTTCGATGAGTTGATCGAGTTGGTCCGGAGTGGTCACGTTACGGTATTCGCGGCGATCGAGGTTGAGGTAGATGAGATTGGTTTCAGGGATTCCCTGCTCAAAGAGCTCGTTGAGAACTGTGATGAGCAGGCTGGATTTGCCGCATCTGCGGATGCCGGTGATTACTTTGATGAGACCGGAATCGTTGTAGAAAGGACGGAGCTTGGCCAAATAGTGCTCTCTGCGATAGGTGCTCATGTGGTGCTCCTTGTGACTTTTTAGATACCGATAATCCCTGAGATGTGGTTTAACGGGGTCAAAATTGCGAAAATTGCAAAAATGACCCCGTTAAAACGCTAGTTTAACGTATTTTTGGGTTTGTGTGGACTGTTTGACGTGGACTATCGTACGGGTTTTGCGAAAAATGCGATTTTAACGGGGTTAAAATCGTAAAAATCGCGAAAATGACCCCGTTAAATGGCTTTTTAGAAGTCGGCATGTATGGCGATTCGGCTGGGTTGCGTTTGCGTGGCCGGTGCGGACGGCGCGGTGCGTGCGTGCGGACGGCGCGGTGCGTGCGTGCGGACGGGCGTATGCACGGTGTGAAGAGCGCTGGAAAGTGCGTACGGGAATCGCAAGAAATACCGAAAACGGCGGAAAACAAAAGAAAAAGCCCGCTGCGGTGGAATGAATGCAGCGGGCTTCGTGGAGCTGACGGTAGTCGAAACCGCGACCTCTTCGATGCGAACGAAGCGCTCTACCAACTGAGCTACAGCCCCTTGGATGTTACTTTGCTCCGCAAAGCAACTCGCAACAATATAGTACGGAGTACGGTCAAACGCAATTTGACGCCGAAGTGTCGCACGCGTGTCGACACGGTAACGTTTCGGTGTCGCCGGTTGGGCCGCCGCAAGCGCAGCATCGTCCCAGCCGTCTGCCGGCGCAATAGCTCGAACTAAGATCACCACTCCGCCTGGATACCAGGGATACCGCGGCGGCTTGTTCAGTGTCGCAGACGGGGCAAGTCACCCACACCGCTCCGTATGGATACCGCGGCGGCACCCGGCAACGCCATCACGTCTCCAGCACGCCCAACACCTTCTTCTCGTTGTAGAACGCGAACACGATGCCGCCCAAGCCGCACAGCACGGCCGCGCACACGGCGGCGATGCGGTAGCCCGCGCCGGACGCCATGCCGATGGTGGAGACGCCGGTGAACAGCAGCATGGCCACGGACTGGCCCATCTTCATCGCAAAGGTGCGGGCCGCGTAGAACATGCCCTGACGGTCCTGGCCGGTGGTCTTGGAACTGGCGTCGGCGATATTCGCCACGATGGCCTGCGGCAGGATGCCGAACGCGGCCATCGGAATCGCGCCGACCACCGAGAGCACCAAACCCTGGGCCATCGCCGGAATGAAGCCGAGCACGGCCGAACCAAGGGCGCCGGCAAATGCGAACGCACAGGTGAAGATCACGAAGGCAACCAGCAGCAGCCTCTTCTTGCCGACCTTATTGGCCAGAATATTGACCGGCAGATAGAACAGCACAGAGACGCCGGTCATGAGCACGAAGTAGATGGTCGTGGTGGTTTCCGGCAGCTTGAGCAGGCTGGTCACGAAGAACGGCAGACCGGTCTGGAAGGTGGTGATGGCCACCCAGTAGACCACGTCGGAGCATACGAACTTGCGGAATTCGCCGTCGCCGAACGTCTGCTTCAGGGATTCGATGGTCGATTCGGAGGTGGGATGGGAGTTGACGTAGTCCTTCTCGCGGATGGCCAGCGGCGGCACCAGCATGCACACGAACGCCACGGCGGCCATGATGGTGAAGGTCACGCGGATGGCGGTGATGCGGCCCATCATCGGCACGAACGCGCCCCAAATCACCGGCGCCACGTACGCGATGGCCGTGCCGGCCACCCAAGTGAAGGAGATGGCGGTGGAGATGGTGAGTTGCTGCTTGGAGTCGTGGCCGAGTTCGGCGATGAGCGCGTTGTACGGCGTGCAGTAGAACGTGAGGGCGATGTAGTAGCCGATCACGGTGACGAACAGGAACGCCGCGTTCACCCAGCTGGTGCCGTTGATCGGGCTCCAGAACACGAGCACGGTGACCACCGCGAGCGGCAGGGCGGCGAATTTCAGGAACGGCATACGGCGTCCAGATTTGGAATCGCAACGGTCGGAAAGGGACGCCACGGCCGGGTCCACGAACGCGTCGAAGAATCGGGCGAAGGCGGTGATGCCGCCCACCACGGTCACGATGCCGAGAACGACCAGGCCCTGCGGCACGAATACGGTCTGACCTTGGGAGATGGTCTCCTGGTCAGGTTGGTAGAAATACACGAGCCAGTTGGAGATGATGCCGGAAAGCAGCGCCCACCCGAACTGGCCGACCGCAAACGCCCACACTTTGGCGATGGGGAGATCTCTGATGGCTGACTTCGCCGGTGCAACTTGCACACCCGTTACACTTGCTGTAGTCGCATTGCCCATTCTCACAACCTCCGAATCAACATTGACACAGTGTCAAAATCCAGTATACACCGGCACACCATGCGCTCTACGATAGTGGGCATGACAAGTCTGACCGAGCAACTGCCATACGTATACGCTTTTCCTGATGCGTTGGGGACCGGATTACTGGTGCACACCGAGAGCGTATTGGACGATGAGATACGCGATCGTATTGGCTCGTTCATCCATGAATATGAGGTTGTATTATCTCGATTCCGCGATGATTCCATCGTCGGCCGGATGCGCACGGCCGCACATGGCGGCACGTTCGATTTTCCCGACTGGGCATCGGGTCTGTTTGGCCTGTACGACCGCCTGTTTGCGGCAACCGATGGGGCGACCGACCCGTGCGTGGGCGAGGATTTGATTCGGCTTGGCTATGACGAGTCGTATTCGTTTACGCCTGCGCCAGATGCCGCTGAACATGCAGGCGCGATCCACGGACGAGCCATTTGGTCAGCCGACGTTGAGCGGCATGGCACAACACTGGTGACGCGCGGACCGGTCGCGCTCGATTTCGGCGCGTGCGGTAAGGGGTATTTGGTGGATTTGCTTGCGGGGATGTTGGGTGATGGCGCGGGTCACCCTCAACCCATTCAATACGTCATCGACGCCGGGGGTGATTTGCTAGTGCACACGGACGAACCAATCACCATCGCCCTTGAAGATCCTGCCGATCCGGCCAACGCCGTAGGTACGGTCGAAATCAGCCACGGCGCATTCTGCGCGAGCTCCCCCAGCCGCCGCCACTGGTCTGACGCCGCAGGTCACCAACTTCACCATCTGCTCAACGCCATCGACGGACTACCGGTTGACGATGTAGCCGCCACATGGGTGGCCGTCACGCCGCCATCGAGCGCCATAACCACGAAGACATCGACGCATGGCAGCAATGCCTCGACAACGGCAAACCGCGATACCGACGATTCGTCGAACACCGTTGCGGCACACGTCCCTGTCACACTGGCCGACGGCCTCGCCACCGCCCTGTTCACCACCCCGGCCACCCAGCTGCGCGCTCACTTCCCCTTCGAATGCGCCATTCTCAACGCCAACCGCACCGCCGCCCAATCCCCCAATTTTCCCGGCGGCTTTTTCACACACTAATGTACGAAATCATCAGTATCACATCCAGTGGAGCATTCCCTCGGGTGGACCGATGGGTTGCTCCCCTCAGTCAGCTACGCTGACAGCTCCCCTCGGAGAGGGGAGCCGAGTATAGCTAATCCGCTAATCCGCTAACGCAGGAAACAATCCGTCAGTCAGCGAGCGCGAACTGGCTGTTGTAGAGGTCGGCGTAAAAACCGCCCGCCGCCAGCAGTTCGTCGTGCGTGCCGCGCTCGATCACGTCGCCGTGGTTCATGACGAGGATCATGTCGGCGTCGCGAATCGTGGAGAGGCGATGCGCGATCACAAAGCTCGTACGGCCCACGGTCAGCGCATCCATGGCCTTCTGAATCAGCTCTTCAGTACGGGTATCGACCGAGGAGGTGGCCTCGTCGAGAATCAGAATCGGCGCGTCCTGCACCATCGCGCGGGCGATGGTCAGCAGCTGCTTCTGGCCCTGGGAGAGCGACGACTTGTCATCGAGCACGGTGTCATAGCCGTCCGGCAGCGAGCGGATGAAGTGGTCGAGGCCCACGGCCTTGCACGCATCCTCGATTTGCTTGTTGGTCACGCCAGGCTTGGAGTAGGCGATGTTCTCGCGCACAGTGCCACGGAACACCCACGTATCCTGCAGCACCATGGAGAACTGGTCGTGCACGTTCCAGCGCGGCACGGACTTGGTGTCCACGCCGTCAATCGAAATCGAACCGCCGGAAATCTCGTAGAAGCGCATCAGCAGGTTGACCATGGTGGTCTTGCCGGCACCGGTCGGGCCGACGATGGCGACCTTCTGACCGGCCGAGACTGAAGCGGAGAAGTCGTTGATAATCGGCTTGCCCGGCTCGTAGCCGAACTGCACGTGGCTGAATTCCACGTCGCCCTTCACTTCGTGGCCGTTGGTCCCAAGCAAAGCGGACTTGTCGGATTCGTCCTCCATCTCCGGCTCTTCAAGGAAACCGAACACGCGCTCGGCGGCGGCCGCGCAGCGCTGCAGGTTCTGGAAGGCCTGCGCAAACTGCGAAAGCGGCTGAGTGAACAGGCGGACATACATCATGAACGCCACGATCACGCCGAACTCGATCTGCCCGTCGAGCGCGAGCGCCGCGCCCACCACGCACACCACCACGTAGCCGAAGTTGCCCACGAAATTCATGAGCGGCATCATCAGGCCGGAGAGGAACTGCGACTTCCAGCCGGACTCGTAGAGGTCCGAGTTGTACTTCTCGAAGCGACGAATCGAATCGGCCTCGCCGTTGTATGCCTTGACGATGAGGTGACCGGCGTACATCTCCTCCACGTGGCCGTTGACGTCACCCAGCGCCATCTGCTGCCGGGCGAAGTACTTCTGGGAGGACTTCATGATGGCCATCATGATGATCAGGCCGATGAGGCTGGCACCGATGGCGCACAGGGTCATGATCACGTTGTTGTAGAACATCATCACCAGCGCGCCCACGAACAGCGTCACCGAGGTAATCAGCGAGCCGAGCGACTGGCCCAGCGTCTGGCCGATGGCGTCCACATCGTTGGTTATGCGCGACAGCACGTCGCCGTAGCTAACCTTGTCGAAGTATTTGAGCGGCAGTTTGTTGATTTTGACCGAGATGGACTCGCGCAGTCGCTGGGCGGTGCGCTGGGTGACGTTGGCCATCATCCAGCTTTGCACGTAGCCGAGCACGGCGTAGCCCACGTACAGGGCCACCAAAGTCCAGGCGATGTGGCCCACCGTGCCGAAATCGACCGAGTTCATCACCGGCTTGCCGTTAACGATGGCGGGCAGACCTTTGACGATTTCGTTGGTCATGTCCTTGAGCTTGTCCGGGCCGATGATCTGGCAGACGGTGCCGGCCGCGCCCAGGATGAGCGCGATGATGATGACGGGAAGATAGTTGCGGCAATAGTTCACGAGCTTGCCCATGACTTTGCCGAAATCATGGGGCTCTTCGACGGCACGCCTGCCGCCCATTGGTCCTCTTGGCATTTGTTTTACTCCTTAAAAGTCCGTATTGACCTCCCTCTGATGAAGGAGGTGGCGCGAAGCGCCGGAGGGAGAGAAGCCGTACGCGACTACCCCTCAGTCAGCTGTGCTGTTTTATTCGCTCGCTTATCAGCTCGTCTTCGCCTGGGAACAGCCCACTGGGCTGTTCCCTTTACGGCTCAGCCCCTGACATGGGGAGCTACCGCTGCCGCCCCCCCCTACGCCGTAAGCTCCGACTGGCTGAGCTGGGATTCGGCGATCTGGCGGTATACGTCGCAGTTGTCGAGCAGTTCCTTGTGCGTGCCCTGACCCACGACCTTGCCGTCGTCGAGCACGACGATGCGGTCGGCGTTCATGATGGTGCCGATGCGCTGGGCCACGATGAGCTTGGTGGAATCCTTGGCCTCGCGGGCGAGCGCGTCGCGCACTTCGCGGTCGGTCTTGAAGTCGAGCGCGGAGAACGAGTCGTCGAAAATCAGGATTTCCGGGTGACGGTACACCGCGCGCGCAATCGACAGGCGCTGCTTCTGGCCGCCGGACACGTTCGATCCGCCTTGGGCGATCGCGGCGGAATACCCGCCGTCCATGCGCGCCACGAACTCGCTGGCCTGCGCCACGTCGGCGGCGGCCCTGACGCGATTCAGCTGCTCGGCCGGTATATCGGCACCTTCCGCGGCCTCGCCAGCGGCGATCAACGCGGCCTCGCGCTTGCGCCCGGCCGGGGTGGAGGTATCGGCCATCTCGACCTCCGCCGGGTCGCCCGGCTGATCGCCGTAGCTCACGTTGGAGGCCACGGTGCCCTTGAACAGCACGGACTGCTGCGGCACGTAGCCGATCTTGTCGCGCAGGGCCTTCAGGTCGTAGTCGCGCACGTCCACGCCGTCGACCAACACCTGGCCTTGGCTGGTGTCATAGAAGCGCGGCACGAGATTGATAAGAGACGACTTGCCGGAGCCGGTGGAGCCGATGAACGCCACCGTCTGGCCCTGCTCGGCGGTGAAGTTGATGCCTTCCAGCATCGCCTCGCGCGAATCCGGGTAGGTGAAGCTGACGTTGCGGAATTCCACGGTGCCCCTCTGGCCGGTTTTGGCCACGTCGGCGGCGGTTTTGGTGCCGTTCTCGACGATCGGCTCGGTGTCGAGTACCTCCATGATGCGCTGCGCGGACACGTCGGCGCGCGGCCAGAGCACGAACACCATGCTCATGAGCAGGAAGCTCATGATGACCTGCACGGAGTAGTTGGAGAACACCACCATGTTGGAGAACACGGTGAGCTTGTCCTTGAGCCCGGCGGCATCGATCAGGTAGGTACCGATCCAGTAGACGGCAAGCATCAGACCGTTCATGATGGTGTTCATCAGCGGCATCATGAACGCCATGACGCGGTTGGTGAACAGCTGGGTGTCGGTGAGGTCCTTGTTGGCCTTGGTGAATTTGGCTTCCTGGTAGTCCTCGGCGTTGTAGGCGCGCACCACACGCAGGCCGGTGAGGTTCTCGCGGGCCACGAGGTTGATGTTGTCGGTCAGG
>OHAF01002713.1_pt1 | contig 12741 bp, 11 predicted proteins | sample 1577041 | NCBI WGS metagenome assembly OHAF01 (sample SAMEA3541495, study PRJEB24748) | human gut metagenome | biome: human gut; feature: human-associated habitat; material: faeces | place: China | collected 2012
CTGCCCTATTTCCCAATGATTTCATCGGTATTGATGAATTCATACGGTGTCTGCTGGTAAACGTAATAATTCAGCCAGTTTGCATAAAGGATATTTCCATGTGACCGCCACTGCAGCATCGGCCGCTGCGTTGGATCATCATCCGGATAATAATTACACGGAAGCGTGATCGCAAGTCCCTTCTCCCTGTCACGCTTATATTCACTGTCTAATGTCATCCGGTCATATTCCGGGTGTCCCATCACAAAAATCTGGCTACCATCCTGATTGATTACCAGAAAAACCCCCGCCTCTTTTGATTTTGCCAGAATGGTCAGTTCTTCATGCTTTAAAATATCTTCCTCCCGGATCTCGGTATGCCGGGAATGTGGAGCATAAAAATAATCATCAAATCCGCGTACCATCGGAATCTTGCGATTCATTACATGGTGCCGGAATACCCCGAACATTTTCTGCTTTAGATCATATTTTTGGATTCCGTAATGATAATAAAGTGCAGCCTGCGCCCCCCAGCACAAATGCAGGGTGGATGTCACATGCTTTTTGGACCACTCCATAATCTCACACACTTCATCCCAGTAATCGACTTCTTCATATTTCATCTGTTCCACCGGTGCACCGGTAATGATCAGCCCGTCAAAATACTGGTTCTTAATTTCCTGAAACGTCTGATAAAACTTGTTCAGGTGGCTCTTTGAAGTATGCGTGGATGCATGGGATGCCGGTGCAAGCAGCGATACGTCTACCTGTAACGGGGTGTTTGACAATGACCGGAAAATCTGCAATTCCGTCTCTTCTTTCAGTGGCATCAGGTTCAGAATCACGATGTTGATCGGACGAATATCCTGATGCATCGCACGGGACTCATCCATCACGAAAATATTTTCCTGTTCGAGGATCTCCTTTGCAGGCAGATCACTTTGTGTTCTGATTGGCATAACTTTTTCTACCTCCCACCAAATTGTTCTATAAATGTATCTTCGGAAATAATCGGAATTCCCAGTTCTTTTGCCTTACGATTCTTAGATGATGCGGATTCTACGTCATTGTTGACAAGATATGCCGTCTTTTTTGAGACGCTTCCTGTCACTTTTCCGCCCTGGCTTTCTACATAGGCCTTAAATTCATCCCTGTTTTTATAGTGATGCACATCTCCGGTGATCACAAAGCTCAGTCCCGCACAGCTTCCGGAAGAAGTATCCTGCACTTCTACATGTTCTATCGAAAGTTCATGAAGCAGATCCTCAAACCCACTGTGGTTTTTTTCATTCTGATACCAGGTTACAATTGATCGGGAACGTTCCGCTCCGATCCCCTCAATATCCTCAAACCCGTCCCCCTGATGCAGACGTTGCAAAAAGCCTTCAAAACCAATGGCGGCAACAATTTTTTTCCCGGCATCCACACCGATCAGCGGTATGCACAGGGCAAATATAAAGTTCACCGGATGTACCTGCCGGCTTTTTTCAATGGACTGTTCCATATTTGCCACAGATTTTTCACCAAAGCCCTCCATCTGGCTGATCTCCCCGAAATGCTCTTTCAAACGGAAAATATCCGCAAATTCATGGATAAATCCCGCATTCATAAAACGGAGCATCGTCTGAATGGAAAGACCGTCAATATCCATCCCCCACTTGCTGACAAAACGGGTAAATTTCTTGACATTTTTGGCTGTACAGTCCGGATTGGTACAATGCAGGGTCTTTGTGCCACTGTTTTCACTCACATGAACTTTTGTCGGTGCATGGCACACCGGACACTGGGATGGAATCTCCGGAGCACCTACAGCATCTTTTACCGCAATACATTTCGGAATGATCTTATTAGCTTTGATCACAGAAAGTGTGCACTCTTTTCCAATCCCCAGACGCTCGATCTCGCTGATATTGCATAGAGATGCTCTCGATACCGTTGTTCCCTCAATCTGCACCGGTTCAAACACGGCAACCGGGGAAATCGTAGACACCGCACACGACCATTCGATATATTTTAGTTTTGTATCCACAGCCTCATCCTGCCATTTGAACGCAAAACCGGCGCGTGTCGCATGATGCCCGGTCACGCTTCCCGATGCCGCATAATCCGTATCATCATAACAGATCACCAGACCATCTACCGGAATATCCATTTTTCCGCTCTCTACAAGTTTCGTCCATCGGTCAATGGCTTCCGGAAGTTTTTGGGCGGTTGTCGCTTCCCTGTCTACCACATCAAATCCCAGTTTTTCCAGAAAGTGCATCCGCTCTCCCCACGATACCATCGGCTCATCCAGATGCACCAGTGTAAATGCATGAAACCTGACATGGCGTGCCTTCACTTCTGCCGGATCTTCCAGATTCAGCGTTCCGGATGCCAGATTTCGCGGATTTGCATATTTTTCATCGTCATCCTCAATCATGTCGTTGATCTGTGCAAAATCTGTATAGGATATGGCAGCTTCTCCTCGCACAACCAGATGCCCCTGATACGAAATCTTTTGCGGGAATCCTCCGATAGCACCCTTTAAAAATGTAATGTTGGTACCCAGGTTTCCATTTCCTCTGGTAAGAATTTTTACAAGATTTCCGTTATCATACGTCAGAACCAGCGTAAGTCCGTCCAGTTTCCATGACAGCCAGATCGGATAAGCTCCCGCCCATTGCTGCAGTTCTTCCACCTGTTTGGTCTTCGCCAGAGAAAGTGCCGGATACTCATGCGGTTCTTTTTGTCCGCTTCCGGATTCTTCATATCCGGCATTCTGCGTCGGGCTGTCCTTTATAATATATCCGGTTTTTTCTTCCAGCGTGGTAAGCTCATCAAACAAAGCATCCCACTCATAATTTGGCATGATTTCATCCTGTCCGTTATAATACGCAGCTGATGCTGCATTCAACTGTTTTACCAGTTCTTCAATCCGTTGCTTTTCTGTTTCCATTTTTGTTCTCTCTATCTATATGATGATTTACCACCGTATACGTGCCATGTATGGCAGAATTGCGTGGTTTTCGTTTTGATTTTTGTGATTTTTCCGTTGGTCGCACGGGCTGATTGCTCGAATGTGCGATCAACTGTTTTAACTTTTTAAATTCCTCCGGTGTAACATCCCGGTACTTTCCTGATTCGAGATCTCCCAGTTCAATATTCATGATCCGTACACGTACCAGTTTCTGTACACGGTACCCAAAATATTCACACATGCGTCGGATCTGTCGGTTTAATCCCTGTGTCAGAATGATCCGGAACTGTTTTTTTCCTGTCCGTTCTATCCTGCATTTGCGCGTTGTCGTGCCAAGTTCCACAAGCGGAACACCGTTTGCCATACCATGCAGAAATGCATCCGTCACCGGACGGTTCACGGTAACAAGATATTCTTTTTCATGCATATTTCCCGACCGCATAATTTTGTTGACAATCTCACCGTTATTCGTCAACAGCAACAGTCCTTCCGACTCTTTATCCAGACGCCCGACCGGATAGATCCGTTTCGGATAATGCAGGAAATCAATCACATTATTTTTTTCCTTTTTTTCCGCCGTGCAGACAATACCCGCCGGCTTGTTAAGCGCGATCAGTATCATTTCTTTTTCTTTTTGTACCGGTCTTCCACAGAAACAGACCTCCTGTCCATCCGATACCTGATCCCCCATCCGCGCGGTTTTTCCACCGATGGTTACATTTCCTGCTTCAATCTGGCGATCTGCTTCTCTTCTGGAGCATACCCCTGCTTCACTTAAAAATTTATTAATTCTGACTTCCACGTTTCTTCCCTGTCTGACAAAAATCGCGGAGACCTCACAGCCTCCGCTTCTTTATGATGTCTTTATTATTTTACCGTTTTTAATAAATCGCTCTTGATGTATCCGGTTTTTCCCTGGAACTTCACCTTCGTCCATTCTCCCTTGGTGCCAAGTTTCTTTAATTTTACGCCCGCATCCACTTTTCCAAGAAGTTCTCCATCTGTACTGGCGGTTTTACGCACATTGCAGATATCCTTCGTTTTTACGGTTCCCTTGCCGGAACCTGACTTGGAAGACACTTCCTTTACAAATTCGCTCTTTACATATCCGGTTTCTCCCTGGAATTTTACCTTGGTCCAGTCACCTTCCGTTCCAAGTTTCTTCAGTTCCACACCAATATCCACTTTTCCGAGGAGCTCACCATCCGTACTCGGGCTCTTTCTGACATTACAGATATCTTTTGTCTTGACCGTACCGGTAGATTTCTTGGAATCGCTCTTTGGGGTATCTTCCTTCTTTTCCGTAGACTCCGTTGTCTGGGTTTCCTCGGTCTTTTGAGTTTCTTCCTGTTTCTTTGTCTCTGTGGTCTGGGTTTCCTGCGTCTGGCTTTCCGTCTCTGTCGTCTGGGTTTCGGTATTGCTTACAATCGTTTCTCTCCATTTTGCCATGGCATTTCGAAGTGTTCCACCCACCATATTGGCAAGTTTTTCATCACTCTTTACAGCTTCATTATAGCTTGTCTGCACCCCTTTCTGCAGAGCAACCACTTCATCACTCTTCTCATATGCCAGAATCAGGGAATACAGATTTGCATCCAGATCCTGATCCAGGAAATTGAAATTGTATGCAGAGTATATGTTATTGATGATCAGATTTCCCTTTCCATCTCTCTCCACATAGAAGAAATCCATTCCCGGTGCTGGAGTATCCACACCTTTGAATTTCAGATCATAGCATACAGATACCAGATAAGAATCATCGGTTGCCCCCTTTGTGGAATAACAGGTGATGTTCTGATAATCCTCATAATACTCAGAAAACGTCGTGATATAACTCTTTTCATTGTCACTGAGCGGCTGTGCAATCATCTCCAGCGAATCCGTATCTCCACCGGCATATGCCGCATAATAATTTTCCATCAGTGTCACAAGTTCCGCATCTGCATCTTTCTGCAGCTTACCGATTTCCTGATATTCTGTAGTCTGTGTCACTCCCTGTGTACCGTTTTGTGTCTCTTTCTGATCTTTCTGCGAACCGGTACACTTTACCAGAATCACAACAAGAATCACAAATAAAACAGCTGCGCAAAAATATCGTCTATATTTCACAAAAAAGTCTGTAAACTTTTTTAATTTTTCATTCTGCATATGAACCCTCCATAAAAATGCATCTTTCCATTTATGATACCACACCTCATACTATTCGTCCAGTAAAAAAGCGGTGCATGACGCACCGCTTTTCCTGTCGTTCCATGGGTAAGTTGTTTCCTTGCCACATAGCATAAACTGCACCCGGCGGGAATCGAACCCGCATCTCAGGAGTCGGAGTCCTGCGTTCTATCCATTATACTACGGCTGCATAGCACTCTTATTTCACAAGTGCCTTTTTACTATATCACACTTCAAATTTAGAGTCAATCCACACTTTGATGTAAAATATGAAGTATTTCTTCCAGCTGCTTTACCGGAAGCTGCCCCGGTGCGCTCGCCTGCCCGCCTGCGCCAAATGTCACACACGATCCGAAAAACTCTCCGGCCACGCGGGAAATCCCCCCTTTTGCACCCATGGACATGGTAATCAGCGGATGATCCGGATGGTTTTCATGAAAGCGGTTGGTCTCCTCCAGCAAATGCAATACATCCCACATATTCTGCGGCATAACTGCCAGTTTCACGACATCTGCGCCACTCTCACGGATCTGTTCCAACAGCATGCGGATCACCTCCGGGTCCGGCGTCTGTTCAAAATCATGATGGGAAGCAATCACATATACTCCCATCTCCTGCAACCTCGCTATTTCTTTCTGCGGATTTTTTGCTTCAAAATATTCCACATCAATAAAATCCACGACATCTGATTCTGCCGCCACCTGATGAATATCATAAATATCCGCCGCGGAAAGTGCTTTGCACCCTCCCTGATTTTTAGAACGGAAGGTATACACCAGAATACTTTCCTTTATGATATGTTTCATTTCGTTTAATATTTCGCGGATCGCATTCGGACTTTCCACGTTTTCAAACGCATCCACACGCCACTCAATCATTTCCGTGTGTGCTTCTTCCAGCCTTCTGGTTTCTCTTAAAATTTCTTCTTTCGAAGACTCCATGACCGGCACACACACGAGCGGTTTCCCTTTTCCTATAATCTTTCCTTTTATACAAAGCAGATTTTCCATCTCTGCACCTCCTGCTGTGTTGTAATTCTCTGTTATTATATTCTAAAAGCCCGAAAGAAACAACCGATTCCTGTTATTTGACATTTTTCCCGTTTTCCATTAAGATAGTCACGGTATGTGATATCCGAACTTAAGAGATAGGAGAAAAAAATGAGTTTTGAATTTTTAAACCAATTACCGACTCCGGCAGACATTAAGCGCGATTATCCGCTTTCCCCGGAGCTTCGTGAATTAAAAAAACACAGAGACCTCATGATCTCTGATGTAATTACAGGTAAAGATTCACGTGTCCTCGTAATCATCGGACCGTGTTCTGCAGATAACGAAGATTCTGTATGTGATTATGTGAGCCGTCTGACCAAAATCCAGGAAGATGTCAAGGATCAGGTCATCTTAGTTCCGCGTATTTACACCAACAAACCACGTACAACCGGCGAAGGCTACAAAGGTATTGCTTCCCAGCCAGATCCGGAAAAAGCTCCGGATATGATCGAGGGTCTGATCGCCATGCGTAAAATGCACATCCGTGCAATCGAAGAAAGCGGTCTTACCTGTGCCGATGAAATGCTTTACCCGGAAAACTGGGGATATGTCGAGGATCTTCTCTCCTACGTTGCCATCGGAGCACGTTCGGTAGAAGATCAGCAGCATCGTCTGACGGTCAGTGGTTTTGATGTCGCTTCCGGAATGAAAAATCCTACCAGTGGTGATTTTTCTGTTATGCTCAATTCTGTATATGCGGCACAGCATCCGCATCATTTCGTTTATCGCGGATACGAGGTGGAGACAACCGGAAATCCTCTGACTCACGTGGTTCTTCGCGGTGCAGTCAGCAAGCACGGCAATACCACCCAGAATTATCACTATGAAGATCTGATCCGTCTTCATGAGATGTACGAAAAAATGGATGTCATCCATCCGGCAGCCATCATTGATACCAACCATTCCAACTCCGGAAAGAAGTTTAAGGAACAGATCCGTATCGCAAAAGAAGTGATGCATAACCGCCAGCTTTCTTCCGATATCCGTTCTCTGGTAAAAGGTCTGATGATTGAAAGTTACATTGAAGAGGGAAATCAGTCTATCGGAGATCATATTTACGGAAAATCCATTACCGATCCTTGTCTCGGATGGGAAGATTCCAAACAGCTGATCTATGACATCGCGGAGATGAACGCAAAGTAAACAGTTTTTGTCTGAAAACAAAAATGGAGTGTAAAAAGTGTTCCTTTTGCACTCCATTTTTTTATAATTTTTCTACAACAAAACGTAACAGCCGGATTCCAACAGACGCCTCCAATACACATCCAAGAAGTACCAGTACCGCAACTCCCATCCCCCATGCCAGCCGCAGCAGCCATGGATTTTTCCGGTTATAAAACCTGTGCGGTTCTACCAGCAGTAAAAGCGCAAGCGCTGCAAGATACAAAATTCCATGCGGCAGCCACGATACCAGAAAAAAAACAATTCCAAGAATCCCCATATTCATCACACAGGCAGCAAAAAATACCCCGCCGGTAAAATAAATCAGGCAGCGCAATAATAATGGCAGAATTGCTTTTAAAGCAGTAAGGGAAAGGATTGTAATAATCACAAACACTTTTCCCCTTTCCCATAAAATATTTGCCAAAAGCGGCAAATACCCGGTATCCGATGCCGCAAATGCTTTCATATGATACGCATTTAAAAATCCATAAGTCGTAAAATATTCATATCCAAACAGACAGGTACATAAAATTCCCGCAAGACCAAAACAGATTCCAATCGCCAGTTCCTTTTTCATAAAATTTCCTAAAACTCTTTTCTTTTCAGCCTATGCCCTGTCCGTTTTCTTTATTCCATTTTTATAAATCCAGATGTTTTCCCATTCCACCTTTTTTTGCTGCCGCATATGCCATAATTGCAGCAATGGTTTTTCCATCCTGAATTTTCCCTTCATAGATCATATCGCACAACTCTTCCAGTGTGTAAATTTCCACATCAATGGATTCCGCTTCATCCAGATGCCGGGTTCCCACTTCCAGATCGGTAGCTACAAAAATATCAACCGCCTCATCACAAAATGCCACCGTCGTACGCAGGGATAATAAATGTTTCACATTCGTGCTGCGGTATCCCGTTTCCTCTTCCATCTCCCGTGCCGCACAATACGCCGTATCTTCCGTCTTACTGTCCCGACAGCCGGCCGGAATTTCAAGTGTTTCTCTCTCCAGCGCATTGCGGTACTGACGCACCATCACAATTCTTCCATCCTTCATAACCGGAAGAATGGCGGCTGCGCCCATACGATGGGATACAAAATCCCACTCTGCTTTGTTTCCATCCGGAAGTTCCATCGTATCTTTGTAGATATCCAGAATTGCTCCCTTGTATACCAGTTCTCTCTTCAATCGTTTTACATGCTCTACCATATTTCAAACCTCTCTTTCCTGTCCGGACATCATCCCCGGATATTTTTCATCGTTCACAGTTTCTTCAAATTTGTAACATATCCATTTCACACTTTTCCGGTATAGTGAAATCATCAAAAGGAACCAAAACCTTTCGATCATTTTTTTTCATAATCTGGCCAGTGCAGCCGTGCTGTACTGGTCCCTCCTTTTTATTCTATACGTTCCGTGAAATCCCAATGTATTTATTTTACAGCACATTATAATATAAAAAAAGGCTTAATCCCGCTTTCCGCGGTCTTAAGCCTTTTTAAGTTCATTTTCACAATTACTTAGCGTAGTCAACAACACGCGATTCCCTGATCACATTTACCTTGATCTGACCCGGATATTCCAACTCAGTCTCAATCTGTTTTGAAATATCTCTGGCTAAAAGAACCATATCCGCATCGCTGATCTGCTCAGGAACAACTAAGATACGAACCTCTCTACCTGCCTGAACTGCAAAAGATTTTTCTACACCCTTATAGCTATTTGTAATATCCTCAAGCTGCTGTAAGCGGTTTGAGTATGTTTCCAAAGTTTCTTTTCTCGCACCCGGACGTGCAGCACTGATGGTATCGGCTGCCTGTACCAGACATGCAATCAGACTCTCCGGCTCCACATCACCGTGATGTGCTTCCACTGCATTGATGACAAGAGGTGATTCCTTGTACTTTCTACACAGTTCCACACCCAGCTGGATATGGGAACCTTCCATATCATGATCTACAGCCTTACCAATATCATGTAATAATCCCGCACGTTTTGCCATACGGACATCCTCACCGATTTCTGCGGCAAGCAAACCTGTCAGCTGTGCGACCTCAATCGAATGTTTCAATGCATTCTGTCCATAACTGGTACGATACTTCATTTTGCCTAAAAGCCGGACAAGCTCCGGATGAATGCCGTGGATGCCGACTTCTAATACAGCAGCCTCGCCTTCTTCACGAATCATTGTCTCTACTTCTTTTTGCGCTTTTTCAACCATTTCCTCGATACGAGCCGGATGAATCCGTCCATCCACGATCAACTTTTCAAGTGCAATTCTTGCAACTTCTCTTCGAATCGGATCAAAGCTGGAAAGGATAACTGCTTCCGGCGTATCATCAATGATCAGATCTACTCCTGTCATCGTTTCAAGTGTACGAATATTTCGTCCTTCCCTACCGATGATACGGCCTTTCATCTCATCATTCGGAAGCTGTACAACAGAGATTGTGGTTTCAGCAACGTGATCCGCAGCACATTTCTGAATTGCAGTAACTACATAGTCCTTTGCCTTCTTGTTGACTTCTTCCTTCGCCTGCGCTTCCATTTCCTTGATCATTTTCGCAGTGTCAATCTTCACATCTTCTTCCACGGTCTTTAAGAGGTATTCTTTTGCCTGTTCAGAGGTTAATCCTGAAATTCTTTCCAGTTCCTGTACGCGCTGTTCGTTGAGCTTTGCTATCTCAACTTTCTGCTTCTTTAAATCTTCTTCTTTGGCACGGAAACTTGCCTCACGCTTTTCAATCGCTTCGAGTTTCTTGTCCAGATTTTCTTCCTTCTGCACAATACGACGCTCGTTACGCTGAATTTCATTTCTACGCTCTTTGATCTCCTTGTCGATCTCATTCTTGGAACGAATGGTTTCTTCTTTGATCTCAAGCATAGCTTCGCGCTTCTTGTCTTCGGCATTTTTCACGGCCTCGTCGATGATGCCTCTGGCCTGCTCTTCTGCATTTCCAATCTTGGTATTTGCTACCTTCTTGTGATATTCAGTCGAGATAAACCATACAGCAACCGCAGTAATTATAAGTGTGATAACAACAGCAATAATTACTTGTGGCACAGGAGCACCTCCTTTATTAAGTTTTCATTGTACATATAACAAAAAGAAATATTAGTCTTCCATGTCATACTTCTACAACATTATAATTTTATCCTTTTTGCTTAAATATGTCAAGCAATACGTGCTTTCATTGTTTACTTTTCATAGCATGCAGCACATCATTGCTCCGAAAGCCCCTGCGCATCAGATACTGGTAAACACGTGTAAATTCTTTTTGGTCAGAATTTTGCGCGTCAAACTTTTTCTTTTCCAGCAGATGTATGATCTGCTCCTGTTCGTCCCCCTCATAACATTCCTCAAGGGCACGATCAATCACTTCTCCAGGAACTCCTTTTCCATACAGTTTTACTTTCAGCTGATAGCGGCTCATACGATCCTGACGATAATTGATATAGGTACATGCATAGCGGTAATCATCGACATAATGAAAAGATTTCACATATTCAAGTGCAAGATCAATACACGCCTGCGGATATCCGCCCTGTTTCAGTTTCTCCCGCAGCTGCTGCTCTGTACGGTCCATCTGTTCCAGCAGATGCATGGTTCTTCTCTTTGCACGCTTTCCCACCACTTCATAAATCAGCTGATGCTCCTCTTCATCCGAAAGTGTGCTTCCTTCCCGCATCCGAAACTGTTTTGCCTCTCCCCGGTAAAGAACAAGCTCCGTTCCATTATCCAGATGGAAACGAAGCCTGCCCTTTCCCAGAGTCGTACACTCTGTCACTGTAACCATATCTTATTCATTCTTGCTTTCCGCATCTGCAGATACCGGAGTCTCTTCTTCGCCTTCCGGGGTCTCATCCTCCTGTGCAAAATAATGTTCACGCACCATTTCCTCGATCATCTTACAGAATTCCGGATTTTCACGCAGATACGTTTTTGCATTTTCACGTCCCTGTCCGATCTTGTCTCCTTCATAAGCATACCATGCACCGGATTTGCTGATAATTCCGACATTTGCTGCCAGATCCAGAATATCTCCCTCTTTGGAAATGCCCTTTCCAAACATGATATCAAACTCTGCTTCACGGAATGGCGGTGCTACTTTATTTTTTACGACTTTGACACGGGTATGGTTACCAATGACTTCTCCTGCCTGCTTCAGCTGTTCTACACGGCGCACGTCCAGACGGACAGAAGAATAAAACTTAAGTGCACGGCCACCGGTCGTCGTCTCCGGATTTCCAAACATAACACCAACTTTTTCACGGAGCTGGTTGATAAAGATTACAATACAGTTTGACTTGCTGATCACACCGGTCAGCTTACGAAGCGCCTGACTCATCAGACGTGCCTGCAGGCCCACATGGGAATCGCCCATATCTCCCTCGATCTCAGCCTTCGGTACAAGTGCCGCCACAGAGTCAACAATAATAATGTCGATCGCCCCGGAACGAACCATCGTCTCCGTGATCTCCAGAGCCTGTTCTCCATTGTCCGGCTGGGATATGTATAAATTGTCAATGTCAACGCCGATCCGCTTCGCATAGACAGGATCCAGCGCATGCTCCGCATCAATAAATCCGGCGATACCGCCAAGCTTCTGCACCTCTGCTACAATATGAAGTGCTACCGTGGTCTTACCACCTCCCTCAGGACCGTAGATCTCCACAACTCTTCCTTTCGGAATACCTCCTACTCCAAGTGCAAGATCCAGCCCCAGAGAACCTGTCGGGAATGTCTCCACGTTCATATGGGTATTGTCACCGAGCTTCATCACCGAGCCCTTGCCGTATGCCTTCTCGATCTGTGCAACAGCAGACTCCAGTGCCTTTCGTTTATTCTCATCGATCTTAATTTCCTTTGCCATAATCTTCCTCACTTTCTTACGAACAAGTGTTCTTATTCATTAAGCATAAACTATTTTCGGACTGCTGTCAACAGTAAATATTTCAGGTGGTCAAATCTTATCATAATTTTATGCCCGCTACAATTATTTTTACAGTTTCCTTATATTTTTCATAAAATTTTTAGTTATGCTTCATAACATACTTCTGCGTATATTTCGTCACATACTCCTGCGTGATCAGATGATAGTTGTTCATCGCATTCAGCGTCCTGAAAAACTGATCTCTGGTGACCGGTGCCTCCACAAGCTCCTCCAGTACACTTTCCATTTTCTGACGGTACTCCTCCAACGTATAAACATTATTCTTGCATAAAATGCCATAACGATAGATATCTTTAAAATATTCATCAAACCGTCCGGAGGTATTCACCGCATCATCCACAAGAAACGGTGCTCTTGTCAGAATACTGAAAATCCCCTTCATAGAGGTATTGGTAAATGAAATTCCCGGATGGATCGTAAACAGATTCTTCACATATACGATATGTCCGTTTTTTGTATTTTGCTTA
>OHAF01002718.1_pt1 | contig 12726 bp, 9 predicted proteins | sample 1577041 | NCBI WGS metagenome assembly OHAF01 (sample SAMEA3541495, study PRJEB24748) | human gut metagenome | biome: human gut; feature: human-associated habitat; material: faeces | place: China | collected 2012
CTTTACCGCCACGATTCTGACGAGTAAATTCATCCATGTCTGTACGTTTACCCATACCACGCTCAGATACGATCAGCATATCTTTGCCCTGGCTTGCGATCTGCATACCGATCACAACGTCATTATCTGTCAGGTTCATACCGCGTACACCCATAGAAACACGGACTGTGGAACGTACATCTGTCTCATTGAAACGGATACACATACCGTATTTTGTAACGAGGAAAATATCCTCTGTATTATCTGTGATCTTAACCTCGATCAGCTTATCATCCTCACGCAGTACGATCGCCGCAAGTCCTGTCTTTCTGACATTTGCATAATCCTGAATCGGAGTCTTCTTCACAAGACCTTTCTCCGTTGCCATGAACAGATACTTACCTTCCTCATACTCACGAAGCGGAATGATCGCAGTAATCTTCTCTTCCGGCATCAGCTGGAGTAGGTTAATGATTGCTGTTCCACGTGCAGTTCTTCCTGCCTCCGGAATCTCGTAAGCTTTCAGTCTGTAGACACGGCCTGTGTTCGTAAAGAACATAATGTAATGGTGACTGGTTGTAATAAACAGTTCCCGGATGTAATCATCCTCCAGAGTCTGCATTCCCTTAATACCTTTACCACCACGATTCTGGCTCTTGAATGTGTCCATAGACATTCTCTTGATATATCCAAGTTTTGTCATTGTAATTACGACATTCTCGCGCGGAATCAGATCTTCCATGGAGATGTCAAATTCATCAAATCCAATCTTAGTTCTTCTGTCATCACCGTATTTCTCAGCAATTACAAGAATCTCTTTTTTGATCACACCAAGAAGAAGTTTTTTATCAGCAAGAATTGCTTTATACTCTTCAATCTTCTTCATAAGCTCTGCATATTCAGCTTCAATCTTCTCACGTTCCAAACCTGTGAGTGCACGCAGACGCATATCTACGATTGCCTGTGCCTGGACATCACTGAGTCCAAAGCGTTTGATCAATTCTGCTTTTGCTTCCTGAACATTCTTAGAACCACGGATGATGCGGATGACTTCGTCAATGTTATCCAGAGCAATCAGTAATCCTTCCAGGATATGAGCTCTCTCCTGTGCTTTATTCAGGTCATACTGTGTTCTTCTTGTCACAACATCTTCCTGATGACGCAGATAGTACTGCAACATCTCAAGAAGATTCATAACCTTCGGCTGATTATCAACGAGCGCCAGCATGATCACACCAAATGTATCCTGAAGCTGTGTATGTTTATATAACTGATTCAGAATTACATTCGGATTCACATCACGACGAAGCTCAATACAGATTCTCATACCTTCACGGTTAGACTGGTCACTTAAATCAGTGATTCCATCAATCTTTTTATCTCTTACAAGCTCAGCGATCTTTTCGATCAGACGTGCTTTATTTACCATATACGGAAGCTCAGTAACAATAATTCTGTTCTTTCCGTTCTGCATTGGCTCAATGTTTGTCACCGCACGCACTCTGATCTTACCGCGTCCTGTTCTGTATGCCTCTTCAATTCCTCTTGTACCAAGAATCTCCGCACCTGTAGGGAAATCTGGTCCCTTCACGATTTCAAGGATTTCCTCGATTGTCGTCTCTTCTTTATCTGCAATCTGATCATCTATGATCTGAACAACTGCTGAAATAACCTCACGCAGATTATGCGGCGGGATATTCGTTGCCATACCTACTGCGATACCTGATGTTCCATTTACCAGAAGATTCGGAAATCTGGACGGAAGTACAGTAGGCTCCTTCTCTGTTTCATCAAAGTTCGGGATAAAATCTACGGTATTTTTGTTAATGTCCGCTGTCATCTCCATAGAGATCTTACTCAGACGTGCCTCTGTGTAACGCATTGCAGCAGCGCCATCACCGTCCACTGAACCAAAGTTTCCGTGTCCATCTACAAGGGGATAACGTGTAGACCACTCCTGTGCAAGATTAACGAGAGCTCCATAAATCGAGCTGTCTCCATGAGGATGGTATTTTCCCATCGTATCACCGACAATACGCGCACATTTACGATGCGGTTTGTCAGGACCATTATTCAGTTCTATCATGGAATACAATACACGTCGCTGAACCGGTTTCAGACCATCTCTTACATCAGGCAGTGCTCTGGAAGCGATAACGCTCATGGCATAGTCAATATAAGAGTCCTTCATGGTCTTTTCCAGATCCACCTCGTGGACTTTGTCAAAAATATTATCTTCCATTTATCTATTCTCCCTATTATCAGATATCCAGATTCTTTACAAATCTTGCATTCTCTTCAATAAATTCACGTCTCGGCTCTACCTTGTCACCCATCAGTGTAGTAAATGTAAGGTCAATCTCAGAAGTCGCAGCCTCATCCATGGTAACCTTAAGCAGGATTCGTTTCTCAGGATCCATTGTCGTCTCCCAAAGCTGGTCTGCATCCATCTCTCCAAGACCTTTATAACGCTGGATCTTGTTATTTCCGTCACGTCCGATTTCTGTCAGAATCTGATTCAGTTCATCATCGTCGTATGCATACCATACTTTCTTGTTCTTCTCCACCTTGTATAATGGCGGCTGTGCAAGATACACATATCCCTGTTTGATAAGCTCAGGCATAAAACGATACAGGAAAGTCAGCAGAAGGGTTGCGATGTGCGCACCATCGACATCGGCATCAGTCATAATAATAATCTTATGATAACGAAGTTTACTGATATCAAAATCTTCATGAATTCCTGTTCCGAAAGCTGTGATCATAGCTTTGATCTCTGCATTTGCATAAATCTTATCCAGACGTGCTTTCTCTACATTCAGGATCTTACCTCTCAGTGGAAGGATAGCCTGTGTTACACGATTTCTGGCTGTTTTTGCAGAGCCACCGGCGGAATCTCCCTCTACAATGTAGATTTCACAGTTCTCAGGATTCTTATCTGAACAGTCTGCAAGCTTTCCAGGAAGTGACATATTATCAAGTGCTGATTTTCTTCTGGTCAGATCACGAGCCTTACGTGCAGCCTCACGTGCTCTCTGTGCAAGAACTGATTTCTCTACTGTAGTTTTCGCTACTGTTGGATTCTGCTCAAGGAAAACCTCAAGCTGCTTGCTCACTACGCTGTCAACAGCCCCTCTTGCTTCACTGTTTCCAAGCTTCTGTTTTGTCTGACCTTCAAACTGGGGATTCTCAATCTTAACACTGACGATTGCAGTCAGACCTTCGCGGATATCATCGCCACTCAAATTGGGTTCACTGTCTTTAAGCAGCTTGTTCTTTCTGGCATAATCATTGAACGTCTTTGTCAGGGCATTTCTGAAACCTACAATATGAGTACCACCCTCAGGTGTATTAATATTATTTACAAATCCATAGCAGTTCTCTGTATAAGAGTCATTGTGCTGCATGGCAACCTCTACAGACACACCGTTCTGCTGTCCTTCGCAGTAAATGATTTCCGGGTAAAGCGCTTCCTTGCTTCTGTTCAGATAGCTTACAAATTCACGGATACCACCTTCATAATGGAAAACTTTCTCTCTTTCCATTCCTTCTCTGGTATCTTTAAGAGAAATCTTCAATCCCTTTGTCAGGAATGCCATCTCTCTCAAACGCTGTTTCAGAATGTCATAATCATATACTGTTTCCTCAAATATTTCTTTATCCGGAAGGAAGACAACTGTTGTTCCGGTCTTATCCGGTTGGCAGTCTCCCACAACCTTCAGAGGATACATAGTTTTACCGCGTTCATATCTCTGCTGATAAATCTTACCTTCATGATAGATCCTTACTTCAAGCCATGTGGAAAGTGCATTTACTACAGACGCACCTACTCCGTGAAGACCACCGGATACCTTGTACCCTCCGCCTCCAAATTTACCGCCGGCATGAAGAATGGTAAATACTACTTCTACAGCAGGAATCCCTGCTTTATGATTGATTCCTACCGGAATACCACGTCCGTTATCTACAACTGTGATAGAGTTGTCCGGATTAATAACTACCTGAATCTCTGTACAAAATCCTGCCAGTGCTTCATCAACCGCATTATCTACAATCTCATAAACCAGATGATGAAGACCTCTGCCGGATGTACTTCCGATATACATACCTGGTCTCTTTCGTACGGCTTCCAAACCTTCCAGAATCTGGATTTGATCCGCTCCGTATTCTGTATTTTCTCCGCCCATTTCTTTCCTCCTGTTATATATACTTATCACCAGAATATATCTGAAAACCCCTGCGTGAAAATTATAGACAGGTTTTCAAATATATTCTGGTATCTGGACATAATAATACAAATTTATTATAGCACAAAAGCCCGTTCCTTGCCACAGCCTGAATAAAAAAGAATCCCCGAAAACGGGAATTCTTCTGTATGTTAATCTTATTCTTCGGTTTTATTGATGAGGTACTGATAGACATCTCTCTTCGTCATTCCTCTGTCATTTGCTACCATTTTCATAGCTTCTTTTCTTGAATGTCCCTGATTTTCATAGATTTCCATGTGTTCTTCTATGGTAATTTTTTCCCAGGATGCCTTCTGTTCCTCTTCCATCTCCTGTCTGCTTCTGCCTTCAATCACAAGCACACACTCTCCAAGCGGCTTCTCTGTCTGATAATAGAGGATCAGCTCCTCGATAGTCGTATGGAATGCAGTCTCATGTCTTTTCGTCAGTTCCCTGCAAAGAGTCATTCTGCGATTTCCGAGAGTTTCCTTCAATTCCTCCAGAGTTCTTACCAGTCTGTGAGGAGCCTCATAGAGAATGATAGTTCTCGTTTCATTCTTCAGTTCTTCCAGAATCAGTTTTCTTTCTTTTTTATCTGCCGGAAGAAATGCTTCAAAAGCGAATCTTCTGGTTGGAAGTCCGGACAGAGTCAGGGCAGTGATACAGGCAGCAGGTCCCGGAAGAGAAGTTACTTCAATCCCCGCTTCATAACACATTGCCGCAAGCTCCTCTCCCGGATCTGAGATCCCCGGAGTTCCCGCATCTGTGATCAGTGCAATATTCTGCCCTTCCTGCATTTTACTGATCAGAACATATGCCTTATCAATTTTGTTGTACTCATGATAACTGGTCATAGGTGTTTTTATATCAAAATGGTTCAGCAGTTTAATACTGTTTCTGGTATCCTCTGCTGCAATAAGATCCACTTCTTTCAATGTTCGAAGTACCCGGAGTGTAATATCCTCCAGATTTCCTATGGGTGTTGCACATAAATACAATTTACCACTCATAATTTGTTTCCTCTCATATTACTTTGCAAATAAAATTCGGTTAAATCATATCATAAATCTTCAGTATATTTTCTGTATAGACTCCCGGCTCTTTATATACGATCAGAGGAGGTTCCACTGTAACTCTGGAATTTCCTCCCTTTAATGCCTCGATCAGAACCATGTTTGGTTCTCTGTCTATGTATGGATATACAAGCTGCATCCTTTTCGGTTCCAGACGATACTTTGTGAGAACATTCATAATCTCAGCCAGTCTGAACGGTCTGTGGACCATATAAAATCTTCCACGTTCTTTCAGAACCTTTGATGCCTGGCTCACCACATCCTCCAGATTACAGAGTACTTCATGTCTGGCAATTGCTTTTGGCATATCCGGATTGCGAAGTCCATGCTGTCCGATCATATAAGGCGGATTACTTGTCACTACATCAAAAGAAGCTGCCCCAAAAATATCAGCAGCCTCCTTAATATCACCCCGTACGATCTCAACATCGTCCTCCAGATGATTATATCTGACACTGCGTCCGGCCATATCTGCACACTCTTTCTGAATCTCAAGACCTGTAAAGTGTTTCCCATTTGTTTTGGTTTTAAGCAGGATCGGGATAATTCCCGTTCCTGTTCCCAGATCCAGAGCAGTCTCACCCTTTTTTACTTTTGCAAAGCCGGAAAGAAGAACTGCATCCATCCCAAAACAGAATTTATCCGGATCCTGTATCACATAATATCCGTTCTGAAGATCATCTATACGTTCATTATCTTTTACCAGCTGATCAGTCATTTAATTTGGAATCTCCTTTTTTATCTTCCAGATTTCCAAGTTCTTTTAATTCTTTTTCAGAGACTTTGACTTTCTTCTTTCTCGGTCTGAATTTCAGGTCATCTACCGGAAATTCCTGAATTTCTTTCTCATCATTGATCTCTACAATTACCTTTACACGTTGACGAAGCACGTTTACACTGTGTACAGTTCCGGTAAGCCCATCCGGAGTTGTAACTGTATCTCCCAGTCCCGGAAGCTTTTTATTCAGCTCTTCATATGTTTCCTGCTCGTTCTTCAGGCAGCACATCAGTCTTCCGCACACACCGGAAATCTTTGTCTGGTTAAGGGACAGATTCTGCTCTTTTGCCATCTTTATGGATACCGGTGCAAACTCAGACAGATATGTGTGGCAGCACAGACATCTTCCGCAGATACCGATTCCTCCCAGAATCTTTGTCTCATCGCGAACACCAATCTGACGAAGTTCGATACGCGTTTTAAAAATTGCTGCCAGATCTTTTACCAATTGGCGAAAATCAATTCTGCCGTCAGCAGTGAAATAAAACAGCACTTTATTATTATCAAATGTATATTCTGCATCTATCAGTTTCATTTCCAGACCATGTTCACGAATCTTCTTCTGACAGATTTTAAATGCCTCTCTCTCTCTGACTCTGTTCTGTGCCTCTCTCTCGTCGTCCTCCTTTGTTGCCACACGAAGAACTTCTTTGAGAGGGTGAACAACATCTTCCTCACCTACTTCTCTTGGTGCAAGTACGACTTTCCCGTATTCAATTCCCCGGGCTGTCTCCACGATCACGTGATCGCCTGTTTTAATTTCATAATCTTTAGGACTGAAATAATAAATCTTGCCTACATTACGAAATCTCACGCCTACTACTTTTGTCATTCTATTTCTCCCTGATCGTCAGGAACAGCAATTCAAATGCCAGATCAAAATTAACATTTGCTTTCAGACGTACCTTTGTCTTCTGAATAGAATCCAGAATGTTCTCCAGATTCTCGTAGGAACGCTGCTTTGCCTGTTCTCTGATAAAATTAATTTCCTGTTTAAATACCAGATTGTCAATCTCCTGTGTTGCCTTAAACATCAGGACATCTCTGAACCAGAACTGGAAAATATCCAGATAATCACTGATATTCTGCTTTTCATCAGAAAGTGCCTTGATCTCATCGGACAGTTCATATACTTCCATCGTATTTACATACTTGAGAATCTTCAGGGCTTTCTCCGTCATTCTGGAAAACTCTTCTGATGTAGCAGCTTCTTTGGCTCTGCCAATACTTCCCTGTGCAAAGGAAGCATCTATCTCTGCCTGATAATCCGGCACATGAAGCCGTTCCATCAGGTATTTCTTAACAAGGCTGTCATCAACCACCTTCAGATCCAGACGCACACATCTGGACTGGATCGTCGGCAGAAGTGCATCCACATTGCTGGTCAGCAGCATGATCACTGCATATTCCGGTGGTTCTTCTATTGTTTTGAGAAGAGCATTCTGTGCCTGTACCGTCATCATCTCCGCATCAGGAATAATGTAAATCTTGTGCGGACTGCTGTATGGCTTAATCGCAACATCGTGAATCACCTGTTCCCGGATCTCATCAATAGAGATTGTACCAGGTTTCTCATGATTGACCATAATGATGTCCGGATGATTCTTGCCCAGCGCCTTCTTACAGGAGTCACATTTCTGACATGGCTCTGTTCCACCGGCTTCACACTGCAGTGTCATCGCATATGTGGTTGCAAGAAGCTTCTTGCCGGATCCGGGTCTGCCTGTAAAAATATATGAATGGGAAACTTTTCCCGTCTTCATGGCATTTTGGAGATGCCGGATAATTTCCTCGTGTCCGATAATATTATTGAAACTGACCATTCAGAATCACCTCTCTTGTTTATAGTTTCATATACGAATCTTTGTTCGCTATAGAGTCATTATACCATACTTTATTAGCCATTCAAAACTATTTTTAACTATGACATGGAATTTATATATTTTATAATATTTTTGACACATAAATCCAAATCATCATTAACAAATCTCTTCTGTATATCTGCCTCTTTTATTTTTTCTTCAGAGAAATCCTCTTCATCTGCAAGAAAACGCCTGCAGAGTTCTTTGTATTTCGGTGTTTCCTGTTCCTGTTCTCTTCTGATCGCGCGGATCAGACGTTCGCCATCTTCTACTTCAATATAAACAGGTATGACGGATTCTTTTCCGTAATAACATTTCATCTTCTGAAAAGATTCCAGCGTTCCGATTCCAAGATAATTCCCACTGTTCAGGTCGATCTGTCCGTCGTCCGCTGTAAAATAAGTCCATATTCCATAAACGGTATTGTAGGCACGGGATTCGATTACCTTTCCCGCTGTCTCAAACTCCTGCAGTCTGCGCTCGTCTGTAAAATAATACTGTACACCATCTTTTTCTCCGTCACGTACCGGTCTTGTTGTATACAGGATCAGTTTTTTCAGATCCAGTTCTTTATTACCGGCCAGTCTGGAATATATTTTATCTTTTCCAGAGGCACTTTTACCCATAATATAAAAAATCTTACCCATGAATTTCTTCGTCTTGCTCCTTTGTACTCTGGGGCTGTTGTTCTACCACAAGGATCGTCTTATTTGTATAGTCTTCCAGTCCCTGCAGATATAACCCCTTATCCATGTATATTCTCATATTACGGATAAATTGTCCAGTAATCTGTTCTCCCGGAGTGATCAGCGGAATTCCCGGTGGATACAGATAAGCAAATTCTGCTGAAATTCTGCCGATGCTTTCTTCCAGCGGACATTTTTCTGTCGGTGCTTCCATGGCATCTGCCATAGACATCATCTGCGTCAGTACAAAATGCATGGATCTGGTGTCCAGTTTTTTATTTTCTTCTGCCGGTATTCCTGCTTTTATCAGGTCTGCCTGTTCCTGATCCAGTTCTTCGATTGCCTGACACAATCGCTCAAAACCTTCTTCACGGTCTCCTACTGATGCAATAGCGAGCACATAATTTTCGGACTCCATTTCCATCTGAATATGGTAGCGGTCAAGAAGGATATGATACAGGTCACTTCCTGACAGTAAAGAAGCTCTGGTAGAAAAGACCAGTTTGGAACGGTCATAATCGAAGACTCCATTCTTTCCTTTGACCGGATCTACCAGGCGGATATATTTGCACACGGAAAGTCTCTTTCTTGTCTGTTCCAGTATTCTGGTGAAATCACGGAACATCTGTTTTCCTTCTGCTGCCATCGTATCCATACAGGCATCGATACTTGCCATCAGAATATACGACGGGCTGCTGGTTTGATAGATTCCCATAAATCTGCGGATCAGCCTGCTGTCAACGCGGTCGCTACAGTTATGAAGTACGGCAGTCTGTGTCATGGCCGGCAGTGTCTTGTGAAAACTCTGGATCACGAGATCTGCCCCAAGTTCTGCTGCCGAAGCCGGAAAATAATTTGAAAAATGAAAATGTGCTCCATGTGCTTCATCTACGATCAGCGGCACTCCATATTTATGTGCGATCTCTGCAATCTCTTTTACATCTGAGACAACACCGTCATACGTAGGTGAAGTGATCAGTACCGCCTGTATCTCCGGATTCTCAGCCAGACATCTTTCCACTTTGTCCGGAAAAATTCCGCCGTTTATCCACCACTCACTGTCCATCTGTGGATAAATATAGGCAGGTTTCAAATTTCTAAGATAGATGGCATGATACACTGCTTTGTGGCAGTTTCTTGCAACAAGGATCTGTCCATTCCTCGGAACCGCCGCTGAGATTGCCGCAAGAAGTGCTGCGGTACTTCCATTAACACTGTAAAAGCTCTCCCTGGTCCCATACAGTTTCGCCACATTCTGTTGTGCCTCCAGAAGAAGGTCTTCCGGATGATGGAGATTATCAAAGCCTTCTATCTCAGTGATATCTCTTTCAAGAGGGAACTCCCCTCTGACAGATGCGGAATTTCTTTTGTGCCCCGGCATGTGAAACGGATAGTAATCAGCGCGGCTGTATTCTTCTAATTTTCTGTATAATCTCTCCATTAAAGATTCTCCATGTCTGTTATACCTTGAAGCGATAACCTACTCCCCATATAGTCTCTATATACTGAGGCTTCGCTGTATTGAATTCGATTTTTTCACGGATCTTCTTGATATGAACCGTGACAGTTGCAATATCTCCTACAGATTCCATATCCCAGATCTGGCGGAACAGTTCTGCTTTTGTAAATACGCGGTTCGGGTTCTCTGCCAGAAAAGTAAGGAGATCAGATTCCTTTGTCGTAAATGTTTTCTCTTCTCCGTTTACCCAGATACGTCTCGCAGTCTTGTCTATCTTGATGCCACGGATTTCAATAATATCATTCTTTACCACACTGGAACCTACCAGTCTGTTGTATCGCTCCATATGTGCTTTTACTCTGGCCACCAGTTCACTCGGACTGAATGGCTTGGTCATATAATCATCCGCGCCAAGACCGAGTCCACGGATCTTATCAATATCATCTTTCTTTGCAGATACCATAATGATCGGGATATTTTTCTCCTGACGTACCTGACGGCATATATCAAACCCATCTACTTCCGGAAGCATCAGATCCAGGATAATAAGATCATAATCTTCATTGAGTGCTTTTTCAAGGCCCACATCTCCTCTGTTTGCTATCTCTACTTCAAATCCGGAAAGTTCCAGATAATCCTTCTCCAGATCTGCAATTGCTTCTTCATCTTCGATGATCAGTATTTTACTCATTTCATAGGTACCTCCTGATATTTTCTCAAAACAAAGTACATGATCGTTCCGATTCCTTCCCGACTGGTTGCCCACACTTTGCCACCATGATCCTCCATAATCTTACGAACGATAGAAAGACCGATTCCGCTTCCTCCCTTGGATGAATTACGTGAAACATCCGTCCTGTAGAAACGGTCAAAAATATACGGCAGATCTTTGGCCGCAATTCCCTTGCCATTATCCTCAATCTCAACCTGCACGAAATCTCCGACATCTTTTACTCTTATCTGTATAATGCCCTTCATTCCGTTCTGCTTATCCATATATTTAATGGCATTGCTGATGATATTATGAATCACTCTTCGTATCTGTTCGCCATCTGCAATTACAAGCACATCTTTATCTACATAATTTGCATAGCAGAGCTGGATACCTCTTGTTTCCAGCTCCAGTCCCACTTCTTCTGCGCAGTCAGAGAAATAATCTTCTACATTCAGATTACTGAATGAATATGGGATACGGTTCGTATCAATTTTAGAATAGAACGTCAGCTCATTGATCAGATGATCCATCTCATTGGTCTTATTGTAAATCGTCCGGACATAGCGGTCCATCTTCTCCGGTGTATCTGCCACACCATCCATGATTCCTTCTACATATCCCTTCACCGCTGTGATCGGAGTCTTGAGGTCATGGGAAATGTTGCTGATCAATTCTTTATTTTCTTTATCCATGGCGATTTTTTCTTCTGCTGATTCTTTCAGCCTGCGGCGCATCTCTTCAAAATCCCGGCAAAGCTCCGAAAACTCATCGGTTCCCTCGACATCCAGAACAAAATCCAGATTTCCTTCTTTGATATTCTGCGTCGCCTTTCGCAGTTTGACCAGCGGTGCCGCCACACTTCTGTATATCCACAGACCCACAGAAACGCCTGTGAAGATAAGAATGATAAAAGCAGTAAAAAAAAGATCCTTCGTCATGATCTGGATTCTTGCCTGACTGCTTCCCGTATCGGAAATTGTAATATCATAGGATGTCTCCTGCGCAGATTCACTATTGGCTGCATTCCTGTGCTGTGTCTCACTGATTCCAAACAGGGCAGCAGCAAATAAAAGAAGCGGTACCAATATTACCATCATGAATCCCACAATGATTCTGTTTTTCAGTTTCATGAAATTCCCTCGTTTCTGTAAAACTTATAATTGCTTCTTAAGCAAAAAATGAACGCACAATACCGAAGTTATTCTTCGCTATATATGCGTTCATTATATCATATCACTATATTCTTATCTCTAAATTTTCTATTAAATCAGTAAAAAGAGTTTATTCTTTATCCCTGTTCTGTTTCTTAGAGATATTTTTTGAGATCTTCTACTTTGTCCAGTTTTTCCCATGGAAGATCTACATCTGTACGTCCGAAATGTCCGTAAGCAGCAGTCTGTTTGTAGATTGGTCTTCTCAGGTCAAGCATACGGATGATTCCTGCCGGACGAAGATCGAAGTTTTCACGAATGATTTCTACAAGTTCTGTATCGGAAAGTTTGCCTGTTCCAAATGTGTTCACATTGATGGAAGTAGGTTTTGCTACACCGATTGCATAAGAAAGCTGGATTTCACATTTGTCAGCCAGTCCTGCTGCAACAATATTCTTTGCAACATAACGTGCTGCATAAGCTGCGGAACGGTCAACCTTTGTGCAGTCCTTTCCTGAGAAAGCTCCGCCGCCGTGTCTTGCAACACCGCCGTAAGTATCAACGATGATCTTACGTCCTGTCAGTCCGCTGTCTCCGTGTGGTCCACCGATCACGAAACGTCCTGTCGGGTTTACGAAGAACTTTGTCTCTTCGTCTACGAGTTCTGCCGGAATGATCTCATCGAATACATATTTCTTAATATCCTCATGAATCTGCTCCTGAGTCACATCCGGATCATGCTGTGTAGAGCATACGACAGCATCGATTCTCTTCGGCTTGCCGGCCTCATCATACTC
>OHAF01002719.1_pt1 | contig 12722 bp, 8 predicted proteins | sample 1577041 | NCBI WGS metagenome assembly OHAF01 (sample SAMEA3541495, study PRJEB24748) | human gut metagenome | biome: human gut; feature: human-associated habitat; material: faeces | place: China | collected 2012
AAACGATTCCTCCGAAGTTTCATTTGATTCCTCGGAAGTTTCATTTCATATCCACGTGGATATTTTTTATTCTCCACGTGGAGATTTGAGAATTTCCACGTGGGGATTTACCTTCTCTCCAGCACCTCAAAATAAAAATTAGCCCTTAGGGTAGATAAAATGACTTTAGCCTCAAAACGATTAGGGTATGGGTTAAAAGCGTTACCTTTGCGCCACAAGGTAATCACATAATACTAAGCAATACAATTTCCCTATGAAACAAAAGATCTGTATGCTCTTAGTGGCTCTAGCCACGCTAACGCTCTTCGGAGCTTGTAATAAAAACAACGAACCAACGAATGACTCCTTCGAGCTAAGCGTAGCACCTGAGATGTTGCAGCTGGGAGTAGGCGTTCAGAAGCAACTAACGATCACTCCTGAGGGGATCTCCTACAGCTGTAGCTCCTCAGATGAGTCTGTCGCTACGGTGGACAATAAGGGTGTCGTCACTGGTGTCAAGGAGGGTGAGGCTGTCATCACAGTTATGGCTAAGGAGCAGACCAAGACTGTCAAGGTGGTCGTCGGCAATCGCTATATGGGTCTATATAGTGGCGATGACAAGATCGTTCCGATATACATACCATTCTTCCCTGATGTACCTGTCAGTAAGGAGGCTCAGAAGCAAATAATAGCTGCCAATGAGAAGTATGACTGGGTGCTCTTTAGCTATGACGATGGCGAAGATGATCATGAGGACGATGGAAACACGGGGGGACATAGTCATAAGATGATTGTGATGAAGGCGCCTAAGTATGCAAACGGAGCCTATATGGACAATCGACTCATCACAGATCTCTATTATCACTATGTAAAGGCAGATGACATATACTTCGACTGCTGGACGAGACCTTTATTTAAGAAGGATGTAGTCCAAGCTGCTCACGATGGCTCTGAGAAGGATATCAAGCTACTCCGTGACATCTTGACGCTCTACGGCTTTACAGAGAATTTGCAACCATCGAAGTACAAGAGCGGGCAGCTGAACTTCGAGGGTTACAATATGACTCAGTTCCCCGAAGGACCAATGTGGGGCTCTATCTATTGTACCAATGTTGAGGGTACAGACTCATACTACTTAGAGTTTCAGGTCGTCCAAAGGGCTCCAAAGAAGTAGTCCTCTCCTGCTAAGATAATAGACTCGCATAATAATTAATATAGAGAGATGCCCAATCACTGAAATCATTCAGTGGTTGGGTATTTCTCTTTTTGCCTTCAGACGAATAGCTTTGCCTTCAAACGAATAGGGGCAATCGGCCGATGAGCCGACTGCCCCTAAGCATTTCTAGCTGGACTGTGGACTTAGAGTGCGTCTGGACCAGAGACGTACTCGAAGTTGCCACCGCCGAGACCCTTATAGGTGAAGGTGATGATGCTATTGGTGTAGTTTTGCCGTAGACCTGTGGTGATGACGTACATCTGGTCGATGCCGTTGGTCTGTGCAGGCTTGTCCGCATAGTGCGCCTTGAGGATGAGCTTGAGACCCTCCTTGATACGCTCGAGACGCATTGCTGCGAGCTCGTCGGTAGACTTGCCCTCCTCGTCGGGACGAGCGCCGACGCTCTTACCGCCATCGAGGTTGAAGTTCTTGTAGTAAGCACTACCGCAGAACCACCACTCCTCATTGTCGGGGTACTTCTCGCTAATGTACTCGGGCTTATTGGCCTTGACCCAAGCGTGCAGTATCATAAAGTCGTCGGCCGTCAGCGTGAAGCGGATGGTCGGGTCGAAGATCCACTGCTTGCCGATGTTGACAAACTGGCTTGCGGTCTGAGCCACACGCCACTGATTGCCCTCTAGCTTGAAGCTCTGGTACTCAGGCGTGGTGACCTTGTTGTCAAACCACTCATAGACCACGATAAGCTGGTTACCAGGCTGAGCGTATGGCATGCTCTGCTGCAGTAGCTGCGGTATGTACCGCTCGGGGAGCATGGAGCTGCTGAAGTTGCCGTACTTGCTGCCCATGGCTTGGTACTCAGCTGGTGAGATGACCTTGTAGGTGCGGCTATCAGCGAGACGCTCTCCGATGAAGAGCATGTTGCGCTGCCCATCAGCGAGAGACACTTTAGCTAGGTAGCTAGTACCCTTGTCTGCATAGGTGGTGGCTAGGTACTTGCCCAGCTTAGCGATCTCATCTTTAGAGAGCTTGTTAGGGTCAGTTGCCGTGAGACCAGCTTTGGTCGCATCGTCGGCTGAGACTTTGACAGATATGAGCTTGTCTAGAGCAGCGTCCTCTGCGGGGTGCTGCTGCATAGCGTAGGATACGGTCACGGCAGAGCCCTTGCCCCACTCGGGGTACATCTTAGCCATGAGAGCTGGGACATACTTCTCGGGAGAGACCCAAGCGGTGAGTGTGCGGTTCGTCTTGACATAGTTCGCCTCGTGCTTGACCTCTTTCATAAACTCCTCCTTGCTGGAGCCTGTGTAGCCTGCCTCCTCTTGCTTGGTAAAAGCTGAGGCTATCGTCTTGTAGTCGGCATCCGTGAGGGCGTAGGCAACACTCTTCTCTATTGGATGGTCTACCGAGTCTAGTTCTTTATATATCTGCTCCATCGGATTGCAGGCGGTGAGCAGCAGGAGTGCTGCGACTGCGAGGAGCTGTGTGATCTGTTTCATATTAGTTGCGTGTCTTAGAGTTAGAAGTTGATGCGTAGACCAGTCGCCCAGTTCGTGCCAAAGCCGTAGTAGACGAGTGCTGACTGCATGTCGTGGTTCTTACCATCGCGAGCATCAGAGATGTACTCGGTGTTGGTCACGTTGTTGACGTTGATGTAGACGGTCGCATCGCAAGAGCCGATGTTAAAGCGGTAGTTAGCACCGAGATCGAGCGTGCAGTAGTCGGGTATGCGCCAAGCGTCCACCTTGTCGGTCTCCTTGGTACGGTTCGTCGGGTCAAAGTCTGCGTAGTTCTTGCCAGCATAGTTGAGGTCAGTCTTGAGGCGGAAGTCCTTGAGTGCCTCCCACGAGATGCCGAGCGCAGAGGTCATCTGAGCTGAGTTGCCCACGTGTACCCCCTTGACAAAAGCATTGATCGTGCCGACATACTGCTGTGCATCGTCGAAGACATCGGCCTTGACATCGTCAGCCCAGATCCAGTCGCCCCAAGAGAACATGAAGCGAATGTCTAGCGGCTTGATCGGTGTGTAAGTAGCTTCCAGCTCGACGCCCGCGTGGCGAGCATCTAGACCAGAGATGTTGGCCGTCGTGTTGTTGCCCATACTACGTGTGAGGCTCTTGTCCAGCCACTTGGTATAGTAGCCGTTGAGGTCGATGCGGAGGTTTTGCATCTTAAAGCCGTAGCCGACCTCGCCCGTGAAGACGCGCTCATACTTAGCTCCCGTATTGATAGTCGTGTTGTAGCGGAAGAAGACATTGCGGAAGTATGGAGCGATGGTGAAGTAACCCGCATTGACGAAGACGTTGCTGTGCTCGAGAAACTTGTAGCTCGCACCAGCCTTGACACTCCAAGGCAGGTAAGTAGCCCACGGAGAGACGATCTTGTCGGGAGGGGTCAGCGCGTCGTACTTCTCGCCCGTACCGCCAAGGTTGACGTAGCGGTAGCCCTTGTGTGAGACAGCGCCAGAGATGAAGGCGTTGAAGTTTTCGCCCGTGAACTCACCCTGTGCAAAGAGTCCGTTCCACAAGACCTCACCGATGTTGTCGTACTGGATGTAGTCGCCCACCTGTAGAGGCTGGTAGGGCTTGTGGTACATAAGCTTGGTAGAGGAGTTCTGAGGCTCGATGTAGTAGTCACCACCGAGTAGGTTGTCGATAACTTCGCGGTGTATGCCCTGGTAGAAGCGTCCGTCAAAGCCAGCGGTCAGCTTGAAGAGGTCGCTAAACTTATTGGTGTAGTAGGAGAGTAGGCCGTACCAGTTGTGCGAGTTCATCGCATTACTGAAGATGAGCTGCGAGCCGTTGTTTGAAGCTCTATTGGCCTCCATGACACGATCGAAGTCTAGCAAGCCATCGGGAGTACCCATGAAGGCTGCGGGGTCTTTCGGGCGACCGGTGTTGTAGTCGAGTGTGAGCCAGTCTGTCTTAGCACCACGTATGCGACGGCCACCACCCTGGGAGATAGAGGCGTAGATAGAGGTGTAGATGCTGCTCTCCTTATTGATATCCCAGTAGTGGTTCAGCGAGAGCTGAGGCTTGTGGTAGAAGTTGCGCGCGTAAGCACCGCCCTCTACACGTCCATTGATATATCCGTAACCACGATTGAGGCGACGACCCTCGGGGGCGTTGTGATAGTCCTCGATGAGGTACATCTGTCCACGCTGGTTGTGCCACTGAGGCGCTCCAAAGGCGGTGAAGGATAGACGGTGGTGATCGTTGATGCGCTTAGAGACATTGACGAAGTAACTCCAGCCTACGAAGTTAGTCCCGTCTACGTAACCATCGCCTTGGCTACGGGAACCTGCAAGAGAGATCGCCCAGCCATTGTCCATGAGGCCCGTAGAGACATTGAAAGAGGTCTTCAGGAAGCCGTCATTACCTACACCTGTGTAGATGCTACCCCCCTTCTTGGCATCGGTGCTCTTGGTCACCATATTGATGGTACCACCGACAGAAGAAAGACCTAGCTTAGAGGCACCTAGACCACGCTGCACCTGTATGAAGCTGCTGACGTCGTTGAGACCAGCCCAGTTGGACCAGTAGACTTTGCCTGACTCCATATCATTGATAGGCACACCATTGATCAGGACACCTATATTATTAGAGTCGAAGCCACGCAGGTTGATGCGGGAGTCGCCAAAGCCACCGCCACCCTTGGTCACGTAGACTGAGGGGGTCGCTTTAAGTAGCTCGGGGAACTCAATGTTTGGAGCCTGCGTCTGGATAGCTTTCATCGTGACGTTGGAGACGGGTACTGGCGTCAGTCGGTCCTTGGGTACGACCGATGCGATGACGCGCACCTCGTCTAGTCCGATAGCACTAGTCGCCATATAGACCTTGCCAAAGTCATAGCTACCCCGTGCAGAGGCTGGGATCCGTAGCGTCAAGGTCTCATAGCCTATGAAGCTCAAAGTGAGCTGACTACCGGCCGACACATTGAGCTTGAAGGAACCATTGCTCTCTGTGTAGGTTCCTGATGCTCCTCCATCTGTGTAGACCGCTACACTAGGTATAGGCTCATCTGAGCCCTCCTCTAGTACTATACCCGTCACCTGCACCTGCGCAAGTGCCGAGAGGCTACTCGCTAGTAGGAGTGCGAGTGCTGTGATGATAAGTGATAAACGTTTCACCATATATTCTGTAAGTGTTAGTGATTAGTATACTTAGTATTAGTTTGGGGCGTTCATGATGTAGCCTTTAGAGAGAACTCCTAAGAGATGGCACTCCACACCCATTTACTTGCAAAAGTAACTAAACATCTTAACAAATACCACTCTAAGCTGTTTCGTTATTGTTACGACGAGCTAAATCGTCTAGTGATAAAGCATCGAGCTTATCTTGCTTATGTGGTCTCGAGGAGATGACACAAGAAAGCCCAGCACTTCACAGCGTATACGGCTGAGTAGTACTGGGTATAGAAGACGTAGGGAGTGTCCCCGATGGGGGGACTCCCTACGCAAATATTCTAGTCATCGATGAGACTTCTCTACTCGCTGAGCCATAGAGGCTGCTCGGAGCGTGGAGTCTCTAATAGATCTTTTTTTAAGCGTCTAGCTCCTCTTGACGAAGTGACTGCACGTAGCGAGCCTTCTCCATCATACGACGCTTGACGTCTGAGGGCTTCTGAAATGCTTGGCGCTTGCGGAGATTGCGAATGATACCGATGTCGTTGTACTTACGCTTATAACGCTTGAGTGCACGCTCGATGTTTTCGCCCTCCTTGATTGGTACAATTATCATACTTGCTATTCTTTGTATTACGTTTGTTGTGATGAGAATATTTCAAGGACAGTACGTCTGTCCTTACTTCGGAGGGCAAAGGTACGAACTTTATTTGAACTAGCCAATAGTTTAGTGCAGCTTAATAGGTCTGATCGCACATTATATCAGACGACTGGTGCCGATTAGCCACGTGGGGATCATCTTTTTCAGAGGCAATAGCGTATCGTATCATGGAAAGAGGTCTCGGCTCTCATTGGAGCTGTGCCATAAGGTCTACTAATAGGTAGGTATAAGAAGGGGGAAGTGATACCCAGTAGCTAGTAATTTTGTGGCTAAGTGGTTTTAGGGAGTGAGAGTTGTCTTATCTTTGCCCCTCAAAAAAGAAGACAATCTAGCAAGCAAATATATCATCCAAACAATCATAATCTATCTATGCAGTACAGTAAACTACCAATCAGGGCTATGAGCGCACTCCTTGCGACTCTCTGCTCGTTGTCTATGGCGGTGGCTACGCCTGCAGCTCTCTCGGCTGAGCGTATGCTACCCATCGTATCTACCCATGCCGATGCCCACATCACGGGTCACGTGGTGGATGCCGCAACAAAGAAGCACATTGCGGGTGCTACCATCATCATCCAGCAGTACAATGTCTCGGTCACGACCGATGCTTCGGGACACTACTCCTTTCGCAATCAGAAGCCTGGCAAGCTAACCCTGACGATGCTCGCTGACGGCTACTTGACGCAGGTCAAGGAAGTCACCCTAAAAAAAGGGGAGACACTAGAGGTCAACTTTGAGGCGGTCCTTGATGACACCCAGCTTGAGGAGGTGGTCGTCACGGCCAACCGTCAGCGCACGCTGCGCCGCTACGCTCCTACACTGGTCTCGGTGATCGACAGCAAGAGCTTCCAGCTCAACAATGCGGTCAACCTCGCAGGTGGTCTTGCCTTCAAGCCAGGCATCCGTGTCGAGAACGACTGTCAGAACTGCGGATTCAACCAGGTGCGTATCAACGGTCTCGATGGTCGCTATTCGCAGATATTGATCGATAGCCGTCCTGTCTTCTCTGCCTTGGCTGGTGTCTATGGTCTAGAGCAGCTCCCCGCTAATATGATCGACCGTGTAGAGGTCGTACGTGGCGGTGGCTCTGCCCTCTACGGCTCGTCCGCTATCGCAGGTGTGGTCAACGTGATTACCAAGGAGCCTACGACCAATAGCTTCTCACTGAGCGAAAACCTCTCGCTCATCGGTGGCAAGGAGCCAGACAATACGATCGCTTTCAATGGTACCATCCTCAGCCCTGACCGTGAGATGGGGGCTATGATCTTCGGACAGCATCGTACGCGTACGGGCTGGGATGCCAATGGCGATGGCTTCTCCGAGATAGGGCAGCTAGAGAGCCGTGCACTCGGTACGCAGCTCTTCTTCCGCCTCAACCCATACAACAAGATCACCGCTGAGATCCACTCGATCCAGGAGAAGCGTCGTGGCGGTGACCACTTCGAGCGTCCTGAGCATGTGGTCGCTGTCGCTGAGAGTGTCGGTCACTCGATCCTGAGCGGTAATCTACGCTATGACGCTCACTCGACAGACTACAAGCACAACTTCCAGCTCTACGCCTCTGGCCAGCGTATCGTACGCAACAGCTACTATGGCGGTATCGATGAGGAGAATGTAGCCGACGACAAGCATGCTACTCCTAAGGAAGCTTATGGTGATAACTACGGTCTGACTCATGGCAATGTAGCTATGGGGGGTGCTCAGTACTCCTACAAGACGGATCGCCTCTTCTTCATGCCTGGCAACATCCTCGTCGGTGCTGAGTATCTTTACGACCACCTCAACGATCAGATGCCTATCCTCAAGTATCAGAAGCTCCCTGACGGTAGCTCTCGCGCTCCTGGTCTAGATCAGCGCATTCATAACATTAGCCAGATCGCTCAGATCGAGTGGACGAACAAGGTCTTCACCCTCCTCCTCGGTGGTCGTCTTGACGAGCACTCAGCGATTAGAAATGATAAGGGCACTATCAAGCCTGTCTTCACACCTCGTGCTACGGTACGCTACAATCCATTTACCTGGATGAATCTCCGTGCTTCGTATGCACAGGGCTTCCGTGCTCCTCAGACCTTCGACGAGGATCTACACGTTGGTGTCGTATCGGGTGAAGCACAGAAGGTGATCAATGTCAAGGGCCTCAAGCCTGAGTACAGTCACAGCTTCAACCTGAGCAACGATATGTACTTCTCTCATGGAGCTATGCAGGCTAACCTCCTCCTCGAGGGCTTCTTCACACGTCTCCAGGGTGCTTTCAATACACGTCCTATAGAGGAGCGTGAGGGCTTTACACTCTTTGAGCGCTACAACGCTTCGGACGCTTCTGTCTATGGTGCAAACATCGAGGGTAAGGTTGCCTACAAGCGCTTTACCGTACAGGCTGGCTTTACCATTGCCAAGAGCCTCTGGGACAAGCCCGAGAGCACAGGTGTAGAGCGTTCACTCATCAAGGGTGAGAACGAGAAGACTCCTAGCGACATCAATACGCTTGAGAACAATGGCCCAGAGAAGGCTGCTGGCTTCTACACAGATGGTGACGGCAACTTCGTCAGCACAGAGCTGAAGAGCCGCAACTTCATGAGGACGCCTATGACTTACGGCTACTTGACGCTAACCTACAACCCTGTATCTACGCTCAATCTAACCGCTACGTGCAACTATACGGGCAGCATGCTAGCTCCTCACGTGATCGAGTATGGTGCTGAGAGCGCTGTCCTAGATCGTGAGCTCGTTGCTGCCGGTAAGCGTGAGGCTGGGGCAGCGGATGCTAGCGAGGCTGCACCTAAGTGGGGACGTATCGAGAAGACTCCTTCGTTCTTCGACCTAGGGGCTCGTATCTCTTACGACTTCGATATCTTCACCTCTTCATCTCTGCAGCTCTTCCTCGGAGCTAACAACCTACTCAACTCATTCCAGAAGGACTTTGACCTAGGTGGCGGACGTGATAGTGGCTATATCTACGGACCTATGCAGCCTCGCACGGTCTATATGGGTATGACGATGAAGTTCTAATCCCTCTAGACTGAGACTGCGGTCTCAAAGAAAGAAAAAGGGTGCAAGCTAGAGAGATGTCTAGTTTGCACCCTTCTTGATTTATGGAAGTGGAGCTAGCACTGTCGTTGTACCCGCTCGACTAAGCTAGCAATGAGCGCGCCACTATCAGGGTGGGTGGAGAGACAGGGTACGTAGATAAGCTCTTCGCCACCTGCTGCGAGGAATAGCTCGCGAGCCTCTAGATCCAGATCCAGCTTCGTCTCGAGGCAATCTGCGACAAAGCTAGAACTAAAGAGCACGACGCGGCGTACTCCCTGCGCTACGAGCTCTTGCAGTACGCTGACGAGTGTCGGCTCTAGCCAGCGCCCATGTCCCATGGCGGAGTGAAAGGTGAGATGGACCCGCTCCTCAGGTATGCCTAGTTTGCTGATCACCGCTTGTAGCGTAGCGACACACTGCGCATGGTAGTCCCAGCCATGCGTCTGGTCGTACTTCTGATGCGCCTCGGGGATACTATGATAGGAGGCGATGTAGTGGTAGCTGTCGTCGCTCGTATCTACATGCCTTTGGATCAGATCGGCGAATTGCTCGATATAGCGCAAATCGGTACCCCAAGGAGTCAGCACAGTGGTCTTGAAATGTCCTCCAGTAGGCTTGGGTAGGTCCGAGAAATAAGTGATAGCACTGCCTGCATTGCTTCGTGTGTACTGAGGAAAAAGCGGGAGCAGTAGCACCTCCACATCGTCCGTCCCGACAAGCTGGGCGATACGTTCGCCCCACTGTGCACGGCTTGTCTGTGCATAGCGGGGTGTGTAGAGCGTCGGGAGCTGCGTTAGTTGAGCAACTAGCTCTGCGAGTCGCTGCATCTCTGCGGTCAGAGGCATGACTCCCTCAGAGAGTGCTAAGAGCCGACGGTATCGCTCTGCCGAGTAGTGCGTGCGACGTGGTACGATGATACCTCGGACCAGTAGCTGTCGCATTAGATAGGGCACGGAGATGATGTCCCCATCGGTGAGAAACTCCTGCAGGTATCTTCGCACGTCCTCCTCATTAGCCGTCCGTGGAGAGCCCGTATTGGTCAGTAGTATGATCTGCTGTGTCAAGGTCTTATTACTTGCTAGTGCCGTACAAATCGAAGACCGCCACCTCGCTATTGGTAAAAAGCCTCATCGCCGGCCCCGCAGCGCCATATCCACTAGAGACGTATACAGGCGTGCCGTATCGCTCGGTGAAGCCGTGTGCTATCGGATAGTAAGCACGTACCAGTAGGGAGAAGGGGAAGATCTGTCCGTCGTGGGTATGTCCATAGAGTGCCAAGTCAATGCCGTTGCTCGCGAGGCTGTATAGCTGTCTCGGCTGATGCTCGAAGAGGATGCGCGGTAGTTGCTGGCTCTCCTGCGGTATCTGTGCGATTAACTCAGAGAGCGTAGCCCGCCCACGCTGCGTATAGTCATCTCGCCCAATGAGCGTCACCGCTCCGCCAGGCGTTGCGATAGAGTCCACGAGGAGCGTCCCCCCGACGAGCTTGATCCAAGCCTTCTTCTTCGCCATGTCGGAGCGGTACTCGTGATTGCCCAGTACGTAGTAGCAACCCAGTGGCGGGGTGATCTGCTGCATGATCTCGGGGATGCTGTCTAGATAGGCAGGGTCGGGGTAGTAGTCAAAGATATCCCCACCCACGAGCATCAAGTCTGGCTCTGTCTTTTTGTAAAGCTCCAATAACCTCTCCGCAAAGGGTCGGCCGATCGTTTCGCTAAAGTGGAGGTCCGACACGAAGAGCACCCGCAGATGCTCTCGGTCAGCGCCGAGCGGCTTGGTTAGCTCCACCTTATGCTCCACCATGTGCGGTGTCGCAGCTTGCTGGTAGCCATACATAAGGATCAAAGCCGAGATCGCTACCGTAACGAAGAAGAGAACCCACTTAGCTCGCTGGTATACCGTGTCACCGAGCCGTGCGCGAAGCGTTTGCCCCGTGATGCGCTTGTAGAGCAGTCGTCCGCCATTGATCAGGAGTGCTAGGGGTACTATATATAGGAGTACGAAAGCCCACGAGCAGACGAAGACGATGCTAAAAGTGAGTAGATCCGACGAGAGCTGATGGCGCAGCAAAACGACCACAAGGACGAAGAGCAGGTCGGCCAGTAGCACCCCACGCAGCGACCGTCGCCACCAGCCACGAGGTACCGCCTGCCCGCCACGCCACACGAGGTAGAGGATACCGATGAGCTGTATAAAGAGCGTGTAGAGGAGTACGTGCATATTTAGAAGGTCTTACGCTAAGGGAGAGGGTTGCTCGCTAGTCCACTTCTTGAAGTAGTAGATAATCATCGATGCCGAGACAACCGTTGCCAAGAGATCACCCAGAGGTATCGCATACCAGACGCCATCGATACCGTAGAAGTGGGGGAGGATCAGCAGCGCAGGTAGGAGGAAGATGACCTGACGTGTCAAGCTGATGAAGATAGCCTGACGGCTCAGCCCAAGGCTCTGGAAGAGTTGCGAAGTGGTAATCTGAAAGCCTACAACGAAGAAGACCGAGAAAACTATTCGTATGGCACGCTGACCTATCTCGATCAGCTCAGGCGATGCATTGAAGAGCATGAAGAGTTGCTCCGGAAGCAGCATGGCGGCCGCAAAGCCTAGTACAGAGATGACCGTATTGACCCCGACAGCGAGCTTGTAGCAACTGAGTGATCGCTCGATATGTCCCGCACCGTAGTTGTATCCCACAATGGGCTGCATGCCTTGCGCTACACCGATGATAGTGAGTGCGATGAGTGTCGTGTAGTTGTTGATGATACCATAGGTTGCTATAGATAGATCCGCCTCAGCCACTGTTTTAGCAAAGTGTGAGAAGTTATGGTTGAGCACAAAGCTTACAGCACTGCCCGCCACCTGCATCGCAAAGGGAGCTATACCGACACTGATTATCGATAGGAGGATAGGTCCCGAGGGCTTCATGTTCTGACGCTTGAAGCGTACCACGCTCTTGCGCTGGAAGAAGTGGTACTGTACGAAGACCATCGTGCAGGACATAGCAATCACCGTAGCCCAGGCGGCACCCTTGATGCCCCATCCGAAGCGCATGATAAAGAGGTAGTCTAGCACCACATTGACCACCGCTCCGAGGAGCATTGTGATCATCGCTTTCGTCGGATAGCCCGATGCACGCATCACATTGTTGTACCCGTAGGTCAGGTTGCTCAGTATGATGGCTGGCAGATAGATGTGGAGGTAGTCCATAGCCAGGGGAACGATATTGTCACTCGCCCCGATGAGTCGTAAGATGTCTTCTAGGAAGATGATAGAGGGTGTGACCGCTAGGATGTAGAAGCTAAAGGTCAGATAGACCGCATTGCTCAAGATGCGATCCGCACGATCCGAGTCTCGCCTGCCTAGTGCTATCGACACCCCCACAGAGGCACCCGTACCCACGAGCATACTGAAGCCGACGAGCAGGATGATCAATGGGAAGCCAATGTAGACCGCAGCAATGCCTAGCTCGCCACTACCCTGGCCGATGAAGATCGTGTCCACGATGTTGTACAGTGCCTGCACGACCGTACCCACCACAGCTGGTATAGCATACTGCAGCAGTAGCTTGGGGATAGGCTGTGTACGCAGGTCATGCGTCCGCTTATTGTCTTCGGCTTGCTCAGGAGCCTCGATCTCTCTCTCATTCATTGATGCAAAGGTAGTAAATAATAGATTTTCCACCCGTGGAAAACTAAATTTCCTCCGCGATTTTTTGGTTTCGGACTATCTGGCTGAGAAGTAAGAGGTTACCGTTTGGGGCG
>OHAF01002735.1_pt1 | contig 12665 bp, 14 predicted proteins | sample 1577041 | NCBI WGS metagenome assembly OHAF01 (sample SAMEA3541495, study PRJEB24748) | human gut metagenome | biome: human gut; feature: human-associated habitat; material: faeces | place: China | collected 2012
TCGCATTCGCCGCACGGGTGCGAGGTCGGGCCTTTCGCGCAGTTGACGCAACGCGCGAGAATGCGTGCGGAACTGGTTTTGCCGCAGCCGCGCGGACCGGAAAACAGGTAAGCGTGCGTAAGTTTGTTCTCATCAAGCGCTCGCATCAGCGGAATCGTGACCTGATCCTGCCCGATCACGCCGTCGAACGTGTCGGGACGATACCTTCTATAGAGTGCCAGTGCCATCGCAATTCCTTCCGCTGTGGTGTCACTAGGCTACCGATTAATTACGACACGTTTTTTCTCAAAGACCGGCCGCACAGCCTGCCCGTAACGGTGAAGCGCGTGTCCCCAAAGACAAGCGCCGCGGCAACGTTTAAGCTGGGAGTGACGACATCGACACTACGAAATTGACATTGTGTCAATTTACGGTTTAGACTGAGGGCAGTCAAGAAATTGACAGAGTGTCAACGTGTCGCGCAGGTGAGAGACGCCACTCGAACGAAGGAGAGAAAGCCATGGACGGACAGCACAACGCCTCCGCAACAACAGTCGGAGACGCACGCCGCGCGCAAATCGTGCATGCAGCCCGCGCAATCTGCCTGGAAAAGGGCTTTTCGAAAATCACGATCAGCGATATCGCAGGTCGCGTAGGCATGACCAGATCTCTCTTCTACCACTATTTCCAAGACAAAGACCAGGTTGCGGATGCCGTGCTCGACGATGTCATCAGTGAAGTCATCGCCCATCTGGAAGAGTGGAACGAGCATCGCGAGGCCGGCAACATCTCGAAGGCGCTTGACGATGTGGTGCGGCTGACCCGTTCGCTCATCGCCGATGAGGGCCCGTTCAGCCAACGTCTCATCGAGGATGGCAACGCTGCACTGTATCTGAGGTTCATCGACCGGACCGCGGACCGCATTTCCGAATACCTGTGCGGTTCCACGGTACGTGAATTCGAGGAAAAGCACGGCATGCCGATCCGCAACGAGCATGAGACCTTCTACACGCTGATCGTCGGCTTGATCTCGCTGATCAGACTGCATCCTGACATTGACGATGACATTGTCAGGCAGGTGGCGGCACAGACGCTGCATTTGGACGAATATCTGTGACGGTGCTCCCACGCGCGTCATTTCCGCCGGCAAGCAACATATAACGGCCGTTCAGTGTCCGGAGGGGCATCGAGCGGCACCGGCTGGCTGACGGAAAACGACGTCAGGCGAGGAATCTACCGGTAAGAGGGTCACGACCGTCACGTTTGATGGTTTCCAACACCCGTTCCTCGCTGTCGGCCGCCTGCGCTTCCGCCACGGCCGGCGGCACCAGCACACGCAGCGCACGGTCCTTGGCTAAGACCTTCACCGGCAAATGGCCCACGTATTCGCCATCGGCCATCAACACCGGAGGCTCATCCCCTTCGGTGGCGCGGGTGATTTCAATGTCGCGCACCCGCTTCCATCCGAAAGCATGGCTGCCCAGCAGTCGGCCGTGGTAGGCGCGTGCCACCGCGTCCACGCACTCCCGGAAATTCGGCACATGGTCAAGCCACACCAGATCAAGCAGTCCGTCCGCGAACCGTGAATACGGGGACACCTCGATGCCGCCGCCGATATGGCGGGAATTGGCCACGGTGAGCAGTGGCGAGATGATATCCCGCTCCTCCACCGAACCGTCGGCCAGCGTGGCCTTGATGTGGTATCCGTAGCTTTTCATGCGTGTCAGCTCCACGATGACCGCGGCGAAATACCGCAGCGAGCCATTCGGCAGATGTGAATGATTGGCGCGGTCGTTGATGCTTGCGTCCAAACCGCACGACAGCATGCCCGCATAATAGCGGTCGATCGGCGAGCGCGACTGTGAAACATCGGTTCCGTCGGTCGAATCGATGGCATGACCGTCAGGCAACGAAGTCACCAAGCCCATGTCCACGTCGATATGCGTGCCGCGCACAATCGCACCGACAATGCCTTCAACGGCGGTTTCGACGCGATTGACCGGCAAATCCAGTCCGCGTGCGAAATCATTGCCGGAGCCGATGGCCACGATGCCGAGTGGTTTGCCGGAGCAGCCGACTGCGTTGGCGCCTAACGCGACCATGCCGTCGCCTCCGACCGCGACCAGATAATCGTATTCGTCGCCGCGGCGGCGGGCGTTGGCCAGGGAATCGTCGAAGCTTGTGCCGGTCACATCGATTACGTCGAAGCCATGCTTGCGTCCGGCTCCGCGCAGCAGATCAATGACATGACCGCCCACTTGGGCGCCCTTGCCTTTGTTCGATGTCGGATTGCAGACCACGGCAACGGTCGTATTCGCATGTGACGTCTTGCTCATACTTGTACGATAACCATGTTTCACGTCAAGCGCCAGATTGCCCATTACCTTCAGCTGAACATTCCGTGCCGTCATGCAACGACTGTCCGGCAATCTCCTAATCACAGGCAATAGGCCCCGCACGTGACTGCCGGACGACCCACGGTGCGAACGGCACCTGCGTGGCCGCCTGCACGGCGACCACCGCATCCTCGCCTTCAATGGCACAGGATTCGAGCCGGGTTCCATTGCCCGACGTTGTACGCGATGCGGCCGCGCACGGGTCGGCGGCACCGTCACGCAGCGACTGCGCGGCGGCCACCGACGCCAGGTCGGCCGTATTCTGCGCGCGATGCACGCACAGCAGCAGATTGCCTGCCATGGCGACCGCACCGAGCATGGCCGCGACGATTGCGATCAGCGCGACTCCCGATATGGTTCCGGAACCTTCGTCCGCGCCTTTCAACACATGCAACACTCGTCGCACATACTGTTTCACGTCATGTTTCACGGAAGTCGTTCCTTTCTTGCCGCGCATTGGAAGCCTTTCAAAAACCGTTACGGACAGCACGCTGTCATGAACATCGCAATCAGAAATACCGAGTTGCCTTGCCCACGACGCTGGCGGGCAGCACGCCGGTCGGATCCGCCGCAACCGGGCAACGCACCACAACGGTGACGCTGTTCGCATTGGCGGCGAACGACACCGTGGAACCGCCACCGGCAATGGTTTGCGCCGCGGCGCGGGCTTTCGCTTCGCCGCCGGCGTCAATCGCCATGGCCCTCGCACCGGCGGCCGCAGCGTCCTGACAGTTCATGGACACTATGGAGGCACGCCCCAAGCACAGCACCAGAATCGCCACCGCGGCCACGCAGGGAAGCACCACCGCGAATTCGGCGGTGACGGTTCCGCAATCGGCGTCACGGGCATGGCGTCTCCACCATCGCGCAAGCATGGTTACCCCACGCTCAACGCTTTCTTGATGAGGCCGGTCAGCAGCGTTTTCACGACATCCGATTTCACGATGGCGATCAGAACCGCGGCGAATGCCGTGGCCGCCACCAGCACCACCGCGTATTCGGCGGTGACCGCGCCCTTCTCCGGCTCGGCGGTCAGCAGGCGCATGCGCGCGTCCAATAGGCAGACCGCCTTATTGGCACGTTCCTTGGCCGCACATAACTTCTGGCCGACGCGACCCATCAGACCCGGCGAACCATCGACATTGATTGACATTGCGTCGTTCATGACGCTCCTTTCATTCGGCTAATCCCGGCCGATTGACCGGGTACGCTCAGTGTCAGGTATTGGCATCGGCGATGGCATGGTTTTCGTGGGTTGTGGTCGAAGAACGTGGGTTATCCACACCCTCGGCGTGTCATCCACACTTATCCACAAGCGATTAGGGCATGACGGAACGGACCGCGCATCATCCGTCATTCCGACCGCGGTCCGATTCGAGCAAATTTGAGCCAATTCGCACCAACCCGCACTACCCCATGGCGAATCGGCCGCTACAGAAACGACATCACCGCCGGAATCACGCCAATGGCGACAAAGGCCGGCAGCATGCACAGGCCGGTCGGTAGCAACAACCGAATCGACAGTTTCGCCGCCGACTGTTCAATCCGCGACCGTTCATCCCAATCCAGCTGCTCGATTGCGGTCGCCAACCGATTCACCGGCGAGGAGCCGCTCGACCATGATGAGGAGAACGCGTCACGGACCACGGCGCAATCATCATCGTCAGGCCATGCCTCATTCCATGGCATGCCACTATTCAGCCGTTCTCCAGCCGAGCGCAATTCACCGCCGAACTCGCCTTCCACAATGTTTCCGACCGTAATCAGCGCGCGTGGAATGGACGCTCCTTGACGTATCGCCACGCTCAACATTTCCAATATCAAGGGCAATGGCAGATTGCATGACCGCACGTCGGAATCGGGCGGATTTCTGGCTGGCGACCATTCATACAGCCATGTCGCGCCAGCGGCGCCCACCGCTGCCAGCATCGGCCATGCCAAGCTCATCGCACATGCTCCTGCCGCATCAGCCTGCGAATCCAATACCAGCCGACGGCATAACAGCAGCCGGCGAAGCCGAGGCACATCCATCCTTTCACGTCTTCCACAAGGAATCGCAAGGGATGGGCTCCCATGCATTCCCCTAGCATCACCGTCAGCAACGGCAATGCCATCAGCAGCTTCACCGTAGCCTGCGGCATGGCAAAAGCGTTGGCACGCAAGTCGTCGAGCAGCCGTCGCCGCTTCAACGACGCCGCGACGGCCTCCAGGCATCGGCTCATCTCGCAGCCCAACTGCAGACTCAACGTGCAGGCCGCATGAAGTTCCGCACCAAGCTGATCCACATGCTTGTGTTGTTCCTGAAGCGAGCAGCGGCTTCGTACGGCCATGTCAATACGGAAACGGGTCAGTTCAGGCACTGCGAAAGGAGCGCCCTGTAATTCCTCGAACGCTTGGACCAAGGTGGCTCCGCTGCGTACGGACGCCCGCAGCGCGGCCACGCATGCGGCAGCGCCGATGGTCGGCATCCGTGGCGATGCATCCCGGTTTTCCCCATCGTTCCGGACTGTTCTGCCATGCCCGTCGGATTCATCATCACAAGTTCCATCTCCATCGGCCCCGCCGCTATCGTCAGCCGAACGAAGCCCGAAGCGAACCAGCACACGCTGCAATCGCCGCAATCCCGCCCATTCCGCGTTCCGATTCAGCCACAGCCAGACGGCCATCGACGCCAGCCATGCGGCGCAATATTCCCAACCACACGCATCACGCATCATGCGCTCCATCGGCTCATGAATCCATCCCAACGTTGGCCGGCACGGACCGTACGGCCATCCCAGGCGGCCAGCAGACGCCCATGCAATCGCCCTTCCACCGCTTCCAATCTGCCGACCTGCGCAATGCGCCGTCTGCCGGCGATACGTTCCACATGAAGCACCACGTCGAACGCATCCTCGGCGAGCGCCGCCGTGGCGCGTGGCTCCAATCCGGCCAGCAAACCCAATGAGACCAATCGCGCCGGAACCGCCTCCACTTGATTGGCGTGCAATGTGGTCATGCCGCCTCGATGCCCGGAATTCAAGGCTCTGAGCAGATCCACGACTTCACCGCCACGGCATTCGCCGACCACCACGCGGTCCGGTCTCATGCGCAGCGTCGCGCAGATCAGTTCGGAAAGGCCTATGCCGCCGGCACCTTCCGTGTTGGCTTCGCGTGTGACCAGAGACACGTGGTTGGCATGTTGGATCATGCCCAATTCGCGCACTTCCTCGACGGTGACGATGCGCTCGTTCGGCGGGCATCGCATCAGCATGGCTTTGAGCATCGTGGTTTTGCCGGCACCGGTGCCGCCTGTCACCAGCACGCTTGCCTTGCGGGACACCAGTCCGGCCAGCAGGGGCAGCCATTCGGCTGGAAACATGCCGTTGCGCGCCAACGATTCCAGATCGGGCGAGACCGCATCGGGCAATCGTATGCTGATGGCCGCGCCTTGCGGCACCAGTGGTGCGATGACGGCGTGCACGCGCAGACCGTCCACGGTGGAGGCGTCGGCGATCGGGCAGGCGTCGTCAAGCCGTCGGCCAAGTTGCGAGCATAATCGCGCTGCGAATTCACGAATCGACTGCGCTGACGGAAAGCATCGGCGCAGCAGACATACTTCCTGCATGCCTTGGCCGCAATCCGCCCAAACCGTGCCGTCGCAGGTCACCGCGATGTCCGTGACGCCCGGCTGCGAGGCGATGGCGCTAAGGGGTCCGAGTTCCATGCTTCACCCGCTTGCCTTCCAACGATTCCTGCAGTTCATCCGTGAGCGCGGCCAAGGCTTTGACGGTTTGGCGGTTCGGCCTGCGCAGGCCCAGGCCGTCCAGCAGTTCGCCGCACAGCTTGGCGTCCGGTTTGACAACCGCCGCGAGGGAATGGCCAAGATAGTTTTCCGTCTCTTCCAGCGTGGTCACGCCACGTCCACGCGCCACGCCGCGCGGTTCAACGCCGACGATATGGCCATGTTTCTGCCGTTCCGCCGTTCCACGCGATTTCATGGCCACTTTGGCTCGGGCCAGTCCGAGCACCGTCATTTCGACCACGGTGATGTGTGTGGCCTGGGCCAGTTCCGGAACGTCATCGAGTCCACGCCATTGCCCGGCGTCCACGATCACCGCGTCCTTCACCTGCGCGAGCGCGCGGATGCATGCCTGGACCTCCCAGGATTGCGGGTTTTCGCTTCGCCAGGGATTGCAGGCCAGCAGCGGCACGCCATCCCACACGGGCAGTTCTCGCAGCAGCGCTTTGCCGTCCACTTTGCCGAGCGGGGCGCTGATGTCTCCGAAGCGTGAACCGTCTTCATCTTCCACACCGAGCAGCACGTCAAGACCGCCACCGTTGAGATCTGCGTCTACCAGCACGCTTTTGCATCCACGTTCCGTTAGTTCGCGGGCCAGCAGCGCCGCCAACGTGCTGGCACCGACTCCGGCGACGGCGGATCCGACCACCACGACGTTGCGTGGAGCAGGTTCCGGTTGCGCTTCAACGGGTTTCATCCGTGTGGACGACGATTCCAACGGCGAACCCATGAAACCGCCCGCCACGGCAGGCCCGGCCCATCGTGCCGACGTTCGCGCGTCCATGGCGTTCTGCGGCGTATAGAACCGTTGCGGCGAGACCGTTTCCCGCCGAACGGTTTGCTGGGATCGAGTCGGCTGCCGCACTCTGGCCGCTGGCTGCGACCGGATTTTCGGCGAACACGTCACGCGTGCGTCACGGCCTCCGTATGACGGCAATGGGACCGGAGGGACCTGTAATGAAGAAATTGCATCGCTCATACCGCCGATTGAAAAACGAAACCGCACATGGATTCAAGCCGAAACGGCACCTGTGGTCGGAGAATGTGGGTTATCCACACCCTCGGCGTGTCATCCACACTTATCCACATCGCAACGCGATTCGGCACATCGCAAGACATTACGCAACGCAGCACGGCGCAGCGCAACAAAAAAGGAAGACCCGCCGAAGCGGGCCTTCCTGCAAGAATCTTCGGAGCAGAATCGCTGCACAACAACATCGTCGTAACGGTAAGTCTATCCAATGCCCGTTCAACGTAACAACCTATCTCGGTCATACACACCTTGTGGGGCTCTGCTCTTCAGTTGTTCTTGTACTTCGTAATTATGCTCGCCATTGCGGCAAGTGCAAACCGAAACGGGACGATGTTCCGTATTTATCGCAACTGTTGCTTTCCGATCGCAAGAATCGCAAAAATGCTCCATGCTGTGCGAATCGCAACGCTTGCCTGTTCATTCACGTTCATTTTCCCCGAAAAAACGGCGTGTCGGAAGCATATTTCACCAACTCGGCGAACGAATGTTAACTCCTGCTTAATTTTCCTGAGTTTTGCAAGACATTCCAAGCACTTGAGGATAAAGTAGATAACTATGGCACAGATTTTTGACGCACCCTCAAAGGCGATCCTGCGCAGCCAGATAGCTGAGCATATCGCTGAGACCGATAAGAACGATAAGCGCGAGCTTCAGGCAGGCGAGGAACCGCTGCCGAACGACCGTTTCTTCGACCGTGAGCTGAGCTGGCTGAAGTTCAACAAGCGCGTCCTCGAGCTTGCACAGGATGAGGACCTGCCGGTCATCGAACGCGCGAGCTTCGCCGCGATCTTCGCGAACAACCTCGACGAGTTCTTCATGGTCCGCGTGGCCGGCCTGAAGCGCCGCATCGACACCGGCATCGCCGTGACGGCCGCTTCCGGACTGAGCCCGAGGCAGCAGCTGCGCGCCATCAGCGAGCAGGCCCACCGCCTGCAGGACGAGCACGCGCACTACATCATCGATCACATCCTCCCCGACCTGGCGAAGGAACAGATCGTGCTGCTGAGCTGGGACAAGCTCACCGCGGCCGAGCAAGAGCGCCTGTCGCGCTACTACCGTCAGCAGGTGTTCCCTGTCCTGACGCCGCTTGCCGTGGATCCGGCCCACCCGTTCCCGTACATTTCCGGCGGTTCCCTCAACCTCGCCGTGCTGGTGGAGAATCCGGCATCCGGCAAGTCGCACTTCGCCCGCGTGAAGGTTCCTGGCAACCTGAACCGACTCGTGCCGGTCGACGATCTGACCGAAGACGAGAGCACCAACGTGCGCTATGGCTTCATCACCATGGAGAACCTGATCATCGCCCACCTGGAATCCCTGTTCCCGGGCATGATCATCAAGGAGGCCCGCTCCTTCCGCGTCACCCGTAACGAGGACATCGACGTGGAAGAGGATGATGCCGAGAACCTGCTCAACGCCATGGAGAAGGAACTGCTGCGCCGTCGTTTCGGACCGCCGATCCGTTTGGAGATCTCCGACGAGACCAGCCCGTTCCTGTCCCAGCTGCTCGCCGACCAGCTGCGCGTGAGCGCCGACGAGGTCTACCGCCTGCCGGCGCCGCTTGACGCGACCGTGCTGTTCGAGCTCGGCAGCATCGACCGTCCGGATCTCAAGTACCGTCCGTTCATTCCGACCACCAATCGTCAGATCGCCGAAGTCGAATCGTCCCGTGCGCAGGACATTTTCGCCGCCATCCGCGAGCGCGACATCCTGCTGCACCACCCATACGATTCCTTCTCGACGTCCGTGCAAGCGTTCCTGGCGCAGGCCGCGGCCGATCCGAAGGTGCTGGCCATCAAGCAGACACTGTACCGTACGTCCAGCAATTCGCCGATCATCGACGCGCTGATCGACGCCGCGCATGCCGGCAAGCAGGTGCTGGCGCTGGTCGAGATCAAGGCGCGTTTCGACGAGGACGCCAACATCGCGTGGGCCCGCAAGCTGGAACGCGCGGGCGTGCACGTGGTGTACGGCATCGTCGGCCTGAAGACCCACTGCAAGCTGAGCCTTGTGGTGCGTCAGGAAGCCGACGGCCTGCGCCGTTACTGCCACGTGGGCACCGGTAATTACAATCCGAAGACCGCACGTATCTACACCGACCTGGGCTTGCTGACCTGCGATCCGGTGGTCGGTCAGGATATGACCCGCCTGTTCAACCAGCTGTCCGGCTACGCGCCGAAGTCGAGCTTCCACCGTCTGCTGGTGGCGCCGCGCACCGTGCGTTCCGGCTTGATTCAGCGCATCCGCCGCGAGGAGGACGCCGCACGCGCCGGCAAGGAAGCGTGGATCAAGATCAAGGTCAATTCCATCGTCGACGAGAAGACCATCGACGCACTGTACCGTGCAAGCCAGGCCGGCGTGAAGATCGACATCGTGGAACGTGGCATCTGCGCGCTCAAGCCGGGCGTTCCGGGACTTTCCGAGAACATCCGCGTACGTTCGATCCTGGGCCGTTTCCTTGAGCACAGCCGTATTTACGCGTTCGCCAACTCCGATGGCCCGCAGATCGGCGAAGGCCCCGCAGCCGGCCCAGAAGTGTGGATTGGTTCCGCCGATCTGATGCACCGCAACCTCGACCGTCGAGTCGAAGCGCTGGTCCGCATCGTGGCTCCGGAGCAGATCGACGAGCTCATCAAGTACGTCGATCTGCAGATGGCCGATTCCACCGCGTCTTGGCATATGCAGGCCGATGGCACCTATGTGCGCCATTGCAAGGATGAGGAAGGCCGACCGCTGGTCGACAGCCAGGAATACCTCATCAAGAAACACACGCGTCGACCGGTAAGGCACTGATCGATCGAGGCGAATGGCCGGTTCCGCACCTTGCGGGCCCGGCCATTTTCTGTATGTTCGGACGTCACGCGCCGCCGCCAGCCCGGCCCAGCCTAGAATAGGACAATATGAGCGAAAAGATGAGACGCATCGTGGAAGCCGCCGGCGGCATCGTATGGCGATGGAAGGCGGGCAGCGATATCGCGAACGATCCTGCGATCGCCAGTAGCAAATCCGCGCAGGAACAGCTCGACAGCATTGAAGTATGTATCGTGCACCGTCCGAAGTATGACGATTGGAGCTGGCCGAAAGGCAAACTCGAGCAGAACGAGACGCATCGGCATGCGGCGGTGCGTGAAATCGGCGAAGAGACGGGGTCGCCGGTCAAACTCGGACCGTATCTGTGCGAAGTCGAATACCCGTTGTCCGAAGAGGGCAAGAAGACCCGGCATTCGCACGATTGCACGGCCGACACCAAGCACACGTTGTATTGGATGGCGCAGCCGATTTCCGCCGACGACGCCGAACATCTGCTGGACGCGTTCGGCCCGGTGCACCGCGCGGACGTGGGCGAAATCAACGATATCGTCTGGGTTTCCGTACGTGAGGCGCGCAAAATACTGTCCCATTCGACCGATAAGGACACGTTGGCAGTGTTCGTGGACCGCGTGCAGGAGGGTGCCGCGGCCGCGCAGAATCTGCTGATCGTACGCCATGCGAAGGCTGAATCGCGCAAGTCGTGGAAGGGCACCGACGCGAACCGTCCGATCACGCCGAAAGGCGCGGCGATGGCGTTTGCCCTCAACCGCGAGCTCGCCTGTTTCAACCCGACGCGACTGGCCACCTCGCCGTGGCTGCGCTGCCAGGAGACGTTGCAGGTGCTGAGCTGGCAGACCGAACGGCCGATGGAACACATCAACGCGTTGACGGAGGACGCGTTCGCCGAGCATCCGGCGGTCTCATGGCTGGCGTTCCGCGAGCAGATCACGCAGACGCTCAACAGCCGCGAAACCACGGCCATCTGCATGCACCGGCCGGTCATCGGCGGCATGTACGACCATTTGCGCGGCCTGTGCGCGCGTAAGCAGCTTGCCAAGCAGCTCATCGCAAAATCGCCATACATGCCTACCGGCACCGCCATGTCGCTGTTCATCATCGACACACCGCAAGGCCCCAGCATCATCGACATTCAGAAGGTCTCCCCCATTGTCTACTAACATGCACTACGGTTCCGGTTCAGTCGTTCCCAGCCGTTCCGCCGGTTTCACGAACACCGGTTCGCCGCGTCCGGCACGCCCCGGCCAGCTCGACCAGATGATGGCCGACAATATCGCCGGCGGCGCCGATCCGGCGGAAATCAACGAAATGTGCCATGCGTCGGCCGCGGCGCTGCTTGACCGCGTGCACCACACGCAGGACGCCGAACTGGTGGAACGCGTGCTGACGCTGGTGGACCGCGAAGGCGTGGACGTGATCGCCGAACTGTGGAGCCATGCCGACCCCGACTCGCTGCCGGGCATTCTGTGGCGACTGTATCTGCTGCGTACGTGGATGCGGAAGAACCGCGAATCGATCGCGCGACTGTGGCGCGTCGGCGAGCCCGTCGCCACCACCGCTTCCGCGATTGCCGGCGTGGACCAGGCACCGACGGAAGACGACATCGCACGTACCGCCGATTCGATTTTGGCCGGCGCGTTTACAGGCGATTTCGCCGTGGCGCTTGAGCGGGCCGCCGCCTTCACCGACGTGGTTGCGTTGGGATTGCGTATCGAAGCGCGCAAACTGGCTTCGCTGAGCGGTTCCAGCGAGGCTGGATCATCTGATGTTTCCGACGGTGACCGTTATATCAAGCGTCTCGCTGCCCCGCAGTATGGAAAGCTGCACGCCATCAGCTTTCTTTGCGTCTATCAATGCCCTTAGATCGTCCTGATCCATATTCGCCACGCTGGTTCCGTTCACGGCGGTTATGATGTCGCCCACCTTTATGCCGGCGCTCTCCGACGTACTGCCTTGATAGACCTCAAGCACCTCGGAACCCGTCTCGTTCGGCTGACCTACCAGCAGGCCTATGCCGTAGTACTCTCCGTTTATGGCGGCAAGGTACTCCTCGTACTCCTCGGCGGTGTAATATCTGGCGTATGGATCGTCGAGCGTGTCCAGCAAGGTTCCGTCAAGATCGAAGATGGCGGCGTGATGGTTTTGTTTGTTCATGGCGATCCTCTGAAATCCGTTGTATCCGCTGTGCCATACACAGGCAAAGGGAACGGGTGAGACGGCAGCATGACAAAGGACGCCGTGTCTTTCAAGCGGGAATCTTGTGCGGAGCGAGTGCAGTGGGTTGCATCGTGGCTGGATTTTGCTAACTCTAGCGCGGTGCCGCGGTATCGCGGCGATTTTTTCGGAAGCGGGGGCAGTATGGCGCAGGGTAAGGAACGTGCGGACGAGTTGGTTTTTGCGCAAGGTTTGGCGGAAAGCCGCGAAATGGCGAAACGCCTGATCATGGCGGGCAAAGTGGCGCTGGAAGATGTTTCCGGCGTGCGGCAAAAAGTGGATAAGCCCGGTCACAAATATCCGCCGGATACGGCCTTCGCACTGGTGGGCATCGAGAAGTACGTCAGCCGTGGCGCGTATAAGTTGCTGACCGCCATAGAGCATTTCAAGCTGGATGTGACCGGGTTCGTCTGTCTGGACGCCGGGGCTTCCACGG
>OHAF01002736.1_pt1 | contig 12657 bp, 13 predicted proteins | sample 1577041 | NCBI WGS metagenome assembly OHAF01 (sample SAMEA3541495, study PRJEB24748) | human gut metagenome | biome: human gut; feature: human-associated habitat; material: faeces | place: China | collected 2012
TATTAAGAAAAGGATTATATGATGTAGCAGGAAATTTATGGGAATGGACACAAGAAGCATCATATATAGCAAATTTAAGCTATAATACAACATTCAACACACAAATTCTTCGTGGTGGTTCTTTTCACTTTTTATATTCAAGTGAATCGGCTTGTTGTCGTTTTTATCATTATGTAGTTAGTACGTATACAAGTTGCGGATTTAGACCAGTGCTTTATATAAAATAATAAATGAAGAATACAATAATTAAAAGGGAGATTTAGCTATGAAAAATTCAAAGGCTATAACACTAGTAGCATTAGTAATAACAATTGTTATTCTATTAATTCTAGCAGGAATAAGCATACAAGCAATAACTAACACAGGCTTATTTGCTAATGCAAGAAAAGCAGTAGAAGAAACGAAATATGCTAATGCAGAGGAAAAAGTAAAAATAGCAGTAATGACATCATATGATGCGGGAGGAACATTAAATAAAGAATATTTAAAAGATAATTTAAACAAAACAGAAGGAATAAATCCAAAAGTAACAGAAGTAACATGGGACTTAAAAGTAAATGTAGATGGCTATGAGTTCACAATAACAGAATATGGAACAGTAACATGTGTAGGAAGAAATAATCAAGATAATTTACCAGAGAATAGTAAAGATAATCCACAAGATGCAGGAACAGAAGTGGCCTTAAAAGATGAATGGAGAGAAGAGACAATAAGAATAATAAAAACATCAAATGGAACAGAAATAAAAGATACAAAGAAAGTATCAACAGTATATGCGATATCAGTAGGAAATGGAGAAACAGTACCAGTACCAAAAGGATTTTTCTATGTAGGTGGAAGCATGAATTCCGGAGTAATAATATCAGACAACGAAGCTGATAAATATGATGGAAAAATAGATAAAACAACACACGAATATGCAACAAAATTAAAAGGAAATCAATTCGTATGGATACCATGTACAATAGATGAATATACAAAAATAGATTTTGGAATGCAAAACATGGCATCATGGGACAGAGAAACGAATACTGCTGAAGAAACACAAATATCAAAATATGGCGGATTTTATGTAGGAAGATATGAAGCAGGTGTTTCTACATTAGATGAAGAAACAAGTACTTTCAAAGATAGTGTAACATTCAATAATAATGCATCATTATTTAACTCAGTAGAAATACAATCAGGAATAAATGGATGGGGAAGGCAAAATTATAATTTTATAGCAAGAGGAAAGGTAATAACAGACTCAAATTATCCAAATAATTCAACAGGAAACATAGTAGAAAAAGCAAATAGTATACCATATTATCATGCAGATTATTATACAGCAGTAGAGATGAGTAGAAGATTATATGACAATAATTCATATGTACAAAGTGGATTAATAACAGGAACACAATGGGATATGATGATGAAATTTTTAAGTAATAGTTCAGATTATTCAGACATGAAAAGCACAAACTGGGGAAATTATGACAATGTATCATTATCAAATCTAAGAGGGTATTACACAAATGTAAATACATCAAATGCTTCAACAGATGGATTTAAAGACGCAAGTAGTTTTACAACAAATTCAGGAACAAGTTCATGGGTAATACTAACAACAGGTTCAACAAGTCAAGTACTAAGAAAAGGATTATATGATGTTGCAGGAAACTTATGGGAATGGACACAAGAGGCATCATATTTAGCAAATTTAGGTTATAATACAACATATAACACATATAACCTTCGTGGCGGGTCCTTCTACAACGCATACGCGAGCAACCCTGCTTGTTACCGTGGGTACCGTTTTGCCCCTCATACTAACACGAACCACGGGTTCCGTCCAGTACTTTATATCAAGTAGACCTGAACGCTTACAGGCGATGAACCAATTAATATAACATGCTAGAATATAGGCAGAATACTAGAAATTTTAAATGGAAAATAGTGTGTATATAATTTTACACACTATTATATATTATAAAGTATCAAAACAAAGGAAAAAGTATGAGTGAAATAAAAAAAGAACTAACATTAATACCAAAATCAGAAAAATATATACAATATATGCTCGAAATAATAATGAAATTACCAAGAACAGAAAAATTTAGTATAGGAAATGAATACAAACAATCAATGTACAAAATGCTTGAAAATATTTTAATGTTAAGTAAAGTAATAGACACAGAAAAAATAAATTATATCAATGTAATAGATGCCCAATTAAATGTTCAAAGAATATTACTTAGAATAATGTACAAAAACAAATGGATTGATGAGAAAAAATTTAATTATGTCATAGAACTTATATATGAATTAGGAAAAATAATTGGAGGATTGCTAAAATATTATGGCAAAAACAATAAGAAATCAGTTTGATAAAAAACTAACATATGAAAGTTTAATGAAAGCACACTATGAAAGTAGAAAAAACAAGAGCTGTAAAAAAGACATAATATTATTTAACTTAAAGCAAGAAGAATATATAAAATATTTATATGATGAATTAAAAAATGAAACCTATAAACATGGAGCATATCAAATATTTTACGTACATGAACCTAAATTAAGGAAAATACAAAAATCCAGATACATAGATAGAATTGTTCATAGATGGTTAGTAGATAATTTTCTATATGATGCATTTGTTAAACAATTTATATATTCGTCATATGCTTGCATAAAAGGCAAAGGTATGCACAATGCAGCAATAGATATACAAAAAAGTATGAAACATTGCAAAAGGATATGGAACGAATATTACATATTAAAAATGGATGTAAGAAAATATTTTCAAAGCATCAATAAAAATGTATTATATTCAATTATTTTAAGAAAAGTAAAAGATGAAAAATTATTAAGAGTTATAAGAGAAGTTATATTTTCAACAGATGGAGAAAATTCAGAAACTGGAATAGCAATAGGAAATTATACTTCACAAGTATTTGCAAATATATATTTAAATGAGGTTGATCAATATATAAAACACGAATTACGTGTAAAATATTATTTTAGATATATGGATGATTCTGTAATATTGCTAAAAACCAAAGATGAAGCAAAAGAAGTATTAGAAAGAATAAAAAAATTTTTAAAAGAAAATTTAAAACTAGAACTTAATAGCAAAACACAAATATTTAAAAGTAAGCAAGGTGTGAATTTTTGTGGGTATAAAATAAATGAATATAGAATGAAAATAAGAAACAGAGGAAAGAAAAAACTAAAAAATAAAGTGAAAACATTGAAAAACAAAATAAAAGATGGCAAGATGACTAGTAAAGAAGCACAAAAATACTTATGTGGTCATTTAGGCTATATAAAATATGCTAATAATTATAATTTAATTAATAAATTATTTATTAGGGATAAATCAAAGGCTCAATTGCTTCGTGGCGGGTCCTTCAACAACGCATACGCGAGCAACCCTGCTTGTTACCGTGAATACAATTATGCCCCTAATACTAACACGAACAACGGGTTCCGTCCAGTACTCTAATATTATTCCAGATTATATATTTTAAGGAATATATACAGAGAAGTATTAGATATTAAAGAGGTTTATTCCTTCCTATTTTAGGTAAAAATGAAGCAATAAAATATGTATTAGTAAATATTAGATATTGAAAATACGTATATTATGAAAATAGAAACAAAAGCTAAAAGCAATTGTTTCTATTTTTTTATTGATATAAAATTACGTGTTCTATATTTATATGTTAAAAAATCATAAATATTTTTAGTTTAATGTATAACAATAAATCTTGAACACCTACATAATTTTATTAATATTTATAATATTAACAGAAATATTATTTTTAAAAGAAGTTAAATACCCCTCAACATAAACATCATCATTAATTGCTAAATGACTATACAAAAAATCAGCAATTTCATCATAGCCAAAAATTTGAACAATATTACCATTTCTAGTTTTTAAACAAAAGCTAGAAATAGAAACATTTTTACATTTATATAAAAAGTCAAAAGTTGGCTCAGAAATAATTTTTCCTAATAAAAAACAAATATTCATAACATCATAAATCCTTTACCAAATCTTTCAAATTTTCAATAAATTTATAAGCATCTCCAACAGACAATGAATCTATATTCACATCTTTTATTAGATTTATAATATTAGTAGCTTTTCTATTGCCATTATATTCTTCTGCAGAAAAAGCAGTATCATTTTCAATAATTTTAAAATTAATATTATTACTTTTAAACAAAGTAACATATTTATCTAAACTAGCAGACGGAAAACCACATTTAACAATAGATTGATTCAAATTAGTTAATTTTAAATTTATTTTATTAGATAAAAGAAGAGCATCAGCATCTAGTGCTATATAAAAAATGCCACTTCTAAAAAGATAAATGGTATATGGATTATCATTTTTTAATTTTTTATAAACTTCATATAATTTGCTCATATAAATACCTACCTTTTAAATGATATTTATATACAACCCTTAATGATGATATTATATAGCAAGGTTTGAAAAAATGCAAATTCACTTTTTACGTAAACAAATCATAAAATATAGCAAAAACATAAGCTATAAAATAAAAATATTATAAATTTATAGCTTCAACGTAAAGGAGGAAAGAAAATGTCAAGTTACATAATAGAAGGAGGGCACAAACTAGAAGGTACAGTAAAAATATCAGGCTCCAAAAATGCAGCATTACCAATACTAGCAGCAACAGTATTAAATGTAGGTAAAACAACCTTATATAATGTTCCAAACATACAAGATACACAAATGATGTTTAAAATATTAGAAACACTAGGAGGAAAAGTAGAAAAGAAAAACAACAAAATAATAATAGACACATCCAAAATAAATAAATTCGAAATCCCAGAAGAATTAATGCACAAAATGCGTTCATCAGTAATACTCGCAGGAGCCTTGCTAGGCAGATACAAAAAAGCAATATTTTCATACCCAGGAGGTTGTGATATAGGCTCAAGACCAATAGACTTACATTTAAGAAGTTTCGAAAAATTAGGAATAAACGTAGTGCAAAACTATGGAAATATAATATGTGATGCAGAAAAAATAAAAGGAGAAAAAATAGATTTGGATTTTCCAAGTGTAGGAGCAACAGAAAATGCAATATTAGCAAGTGTGTTAGCAGAAGGAACAACAACAATAACAAATGCAGCAAGAGAACCAGAAATAATAGATTTACAAAACTTCTTAAATAAAATGGGAGCTAAAATCATAGGAGCTGGAACAAATGAGATACGAATAACAGGAGTAAAAAAATTAAAAGACATAAGCTACAATATAATGCCAGACAGAATAGAAACAGGAACATTTTTATGCTTAGCAGTAGCAACAAAAGGAAAATTAATCTTAGAAAATACAAATACAGGACATATAACACCAATAATAACAAAATTACAAGAAGCAGAATGCAAAATAGAGATAGAAAAAAATAAAATAAAAATTAATTCTAATAAAAAAATAAAAGCATTAGACATAAAAACAATGCCATACCCAGGATTTCCAACAGATATGCAATCAGTATTTGCAGCAATGCTAACTACAGCAAAAGGAACATCTATAATTGTAGAAAATATATTTGAAAATAGATTTAAATATACTCAAGAATTAAATAAAATGGGAGCAAAGATAACAGTAGAGGGTAAAAGTGCAATAATAAGAGGAGTACGAAAACTATATGGAGCAAATGTGAAAGCAACTGATTTACGTGGAGGAGCAGCATTGGTATTAGCAGGACTTTCAGCAAAAGGAATAACAAAAGTAGAAAATATAGAGTATATTTTAAGAGGGTATGAAAACTTTGACAAAAAATTAAGAAACATAAATGCAAATATACAAATGATAAATGATTAATAGCAAAAAGTAAATGATGCCAAATACCGCCTAATATGGTTTAAAATAATTGCTTTTGAGTGCGATTGGAATGATTTTAGAAATTCTTAATTGATTTTTTGGGGAATGTTCACGTCGAGCGCCAGCGAGGACTAAGTGAAAGGGTCCCAAAAAAGTAATTTAGAATTTCTTAAATCATGTATTGAGCCGAAAAAACAATTATTTTAAACCATATTAGGCGGTATTTGGCATCATTTACTTTTTGTCACCAACATTTTAATAAAAAATATTTGCAAAAACTATGGAAATATGCAAAAATATTTGATAAAATACATTATGTTAAAATTTGGAGGTGAAAACTTTGACCAAAAATCAAAAAGATAAAATAGATGACTTATTCTATTATTCTCCGATAAATACAGAAAAAGCAACGCAAAAAGAACAAAAAAGAAAAACAAAAGAAAGAGAAAAAAGAATAAAACAACAAAATAGCAAAAAAAAGGTTGAAAATCAATTTGATTATGATAACGAAATGGTAATCAAAATGACAAACAAAAACAACCAAAAAAAAGAAGAACAAAATAAACAAAAAATGTCAAAAAAGCAAAGGCAAATATTAAAAAAGAAAAAAAGAATAAAACGAATGTTAAAATTCACTGCATTATTAATGATAATAATAGCAGGAATTATATTTGCGCTTGTTTCACCAATCTTCAATATACAAGAAATTGAAGTTAGTGATAATGAACAAATAAACACAGAAACAATAATAAGCTTATCACAATTAAACTTAGGTCAAAATATATTCAAATTTAATAAAAATAAAGTAAACAAAAATATAAAAACAAATGCATACATAGAAAGTGTTGAAATAAAAAGAAAACTTCCAAATAAAGTACAAATTCAGATAGAAGAAAGAAAAAAAGAATATAATGTAGAATTTTTAAATGGATATGCATATATTAATAACCAAGGTTATATATTACAAATATCAGAAGAAAGACAAGCTTTACCAACAATTCAAGGAATATCAACACCAGATGAACAAATTGTGGAAGGAAACAGGCTAAATTCAGAAGATTTGGAAAAACTAGAAGTCATTATTCAAATTATGAATATATGCAAAAACTACGAATTAGACAGTAAAGTAACAAACATAGATATATCAAAAAAAGATGAATATACACTATATTTAGAAGAAGAAAAAAAGACAATTTATCTAGGAGATAAAAACAATTTAAGTAATAAAATGCTTTATGTACAAGTAATAATAGAAGAAAATCGTGGAAAAGAAGGAGAAATCTTTGTTAATGGAGATTTAAATAACAATTTCAAACCAAGATTTAAAGAAAAAGTATAATTATTGTAAAGGATGATAGTTATGAAAAACAAAATAAAAATAAGTATTGTTCTAGGAATTATGTGCTTTGCACTAACTGCTGGAATTTGTATACAAATAAAGACAGTAAAAAACTCAAATTCAACAGTAAGTCAAAGCTATACAGAAAATAACTTGAGAGCAGAAGTTTTAAAATATAAAGAAAGATATGACAACAAAATAAAAGACATAGAAAAAATCGATAAAGAATTAGAAGAAGAAATTCAAAAAGCGACAGAAAACAATTCAGAATTATCAGATGCACAAGAACAAATAAAAGTTGGAAATAAGATTTTAGGATTATCTGAAGTTAAAGGACCAGGAGTTACAATTACTGTAAAAGATAGTGATGTAGAAGCAACTAATTTAGTGGACTCAAGTAAGTATCTAGTACATGATAAAGATATATTAGACATTGTAAATGAACTGAAAAATGCGGGTGCAGAAGCAATATCAATAAATAATGAAAGAATAGTTCCAACAACGTTTATAATATGTGGTGGAAATGTTATAAACATAAATGAAGAAAAAATAGGTTCACCATTTGTTATAAAAGCAATAGGATTACCAGAGACATTAGCAAACCTAAGTAGACCAGATGGAACATTAGCAAGATTAAAAGAACGTAAAATAAAAGTAGAATTACAAAAAAATAATGACATAACAATTCCAAAATATACAGGGGTGTTTAATTTCAAATATGCAAAAAGCAGTAATTAGTAGGAGGTCATTATATAATGAAAAAAGTTGAATTGAAAAAAGGAAAAATAACAGTTGTTATAACAATTGCAATAGCTTGTTTTGCTTTAGTTACAGTAATGTTTATGCAATTTAAAGTAGTAAACGAAACTGATATAACTTCAATAGAAACAATGAGAGAAGAAGAACTTAGAACAGAACTTGCAAATTGGAAAGAAAAATATAAAGAAGCGGATGAGCAATATCAAGAAAAAACAGCCAAACTTCAAGAATATAAAGATAAAGAGGAATCAAATACAGAAACATCCCAATTAGTTCAAAAAGAATTAGAACAAACAAATATGTATTTAGGAAAAACAGATGTAACAGGAGAAGGAATAACAATAAAACTTAAAGATTTTACAGATGAAGAAGGAAATATACAATCAATAACAGCAGAAGACTTATTAGTAATAGTAGACTATTTAAAGTCAGCAGGAGCAGAAGCAATATCAATAAATGAACAAAGAATTGTTAATACTTCAGAAATAGTTTATGTTGGCAATTCCATAGTATATATAAATCAACAAAGAATATTATCTCCATATACAATAAAAGCCATAGGAAATCAAACATATTTAGAGAGCGTATTATTAGGAAATGGCGGTTATGTGGATGATTTAAAAAAATTAGGATTTGAAGTTAGTATAGAAAGAAGTAATAAAATTAGCATACCAAAATATCAAAAAGAATTAGCACATAAATATATACAATAATTAGGTATATAAAAAAGAAAGGACTGGAAAAAATGGTTTTATTAGTAATAATAATTGCATGTTTATTAGGAGCAATAGTAGGATTAAATGCTCCAATCATATCTTATACATATTCAAGCTATTTAGCAATAGCAATAGTCGCAGCATTAGATTCGGTGTTTGGTGGAATCGCTTCAGTTATAAATAAAAAATTTGATATAAAAATATTCATATCAGGATTTTTTGGAAATGCAATTTTAGCAATTTTACTAACAGTACTAGGACAAAAATTAAATGTTGACATATATTTAGCAGCAATCGTTGTATTTGTATGGAGAATGTTTATGAACTTAGGAATAATAAGAAGATATTATGTAGAAAAATGGACAGATAAAATCAAAAGCAAAAAACAAGAAAAAAATAATAAAGAAAATGAAATAAAAGAAAAATAGCAAGATTTCAACACTTATCTAGTTTGTTACAAAAATATTACAAAAATATTACAAAAATATAACAATTTCTATTGACAATTTTTTAAAAATGTAATATAAATACAACTAGAAATTTAGTACTAAAAAATGGGGGAATTAACTTGGCAATAGGTGATATTATAGTTGGTGTAGATATAGGAACAACAAAAGTAGCAACAGTCATAGGGGAAGTAAATAATTTTGAACAAATAGAAACTATATGTAATACATCATACAAGTGTAGTGGATTAAAAAAAGGAAAAATAATAAATGAGGATGAAATAAGTTTAAGTTTAGCAAAAACTATAAAAGATGCCGAGGATGAAACAAACTTAAAAATAAATTCTGCATATGTAACAATTCCAGGAAAATATGTAACAATTGTACAAAATAGCATAACCAAAGAAGTAAAAGATAAATATTCTGGAATATCAATAAGAGACGTTCAAAGTGCAATTATGCAAGTTAAAGATATAGAGATACCAGAAGGGAAGACACTAATAGACATAGTACCAGACAAAATAGTTTTAGAAAATGGTACAGTTGTAGCAGATCCAGTAGGAAGCTTAAGTTCAAGTTTTACAATGAGTGCACAAGTTATTTTAGCAGATAAAGATTATGTAAGACAATTAAATAGCATATTTAAAAAAGCTGGCTTAGAAATAGATGGAATAGTTCCAATTGCATTAGCTGAAAGAAATTTAGTATTAGATAGTAATGAATTACATGACAATATTGCAATTATAGACGTGGGAGCAGAAAATACAGATATAGGTGTATTTGAAAATTCAAGTTTTATTTATACAAACTCTATACCACTTGGAGGAGAGAATATAACAAATGATATAGCAGTAGTATTAAATATAACTGAAGAAGAAGCAGATAAATTAAAAAGACAATATGGACTAGCTCTAAAATCTTTTATAGATAATGATAATGATATAATACTTAATACTTGCAAAGATAATAACAAAAATAAAATAATAAAAAGCTCTGAATTAATTGAAATAATAGAGGCAAGAATTGAAGAAATGTTTTCTATTATAAATAAAGACTTGATAAATCAAGGAGTAAAACCTAGAATAAATAATATTATTTTAACAGGTCAAGGAATAGTAAATATAAGCAAAAGTGATGTAGCTGGAAAAATAAACTTAAATATTCCAGTAAAAATATCAACAGGAAGATTAATGACAACAACACGCCCAATATATAGAACAAGCTTTGCATTAGTTAGATATATAGCATCAAGACCATTTACAAAAACAGTATCAAGTAGTATAGATACACAATCAGATGAAAGCTTTTTCAAAAATATAATAGAAAGAATAAAAGAATTCTTTTATAGTTAATAATTAGTTATTATTTTTAAAAATATATAAACAAAGTTTTAAGGGAGGAAAAAACCAAATGATGGAATACGAAGATAACAATATAACAATGATGGATGGAACAGCAACAATAAAAGTAATTGGTGTTGGAGGAGCAGGAAATAACGCTGTAAACAGAATGATTGAATCTGGAATAAAAGGAGTAGACTTCATAGCAGTAAACACAGATAGACAAGCATTACAACAATCAAAAGCAAATACAAAAATTCAAATTGGAGAAAAAATAACATAAATTCTCTTACTCTTTGAAGGAGGTTTAAATAATGGGATTATTTGATAAAAAGAACTGTGATATCTGCGGTGAAAAAATTGGACTTTTAGGAAACCGCAAACTGGACGATGGAAATCTGTGTAAGAACTGTGCCAGCAAGCTTTCTCCTTGGTTTGAAGAAAGACGCCACAGCACCGTAGAAGATATCAAAAGACAGCTGGAATACAGAGAAAAAAACAAAAATGCTGTTCGCAGTTTCAGTATCACTCGTGAATTTTCTGCAGACAGATATCATGTGTTTATCGACGATAACAAAGGATTGTTCGCCGTAGCATTTAATATGAGCGAACAGGATAATCCGGATATCGTACCTCTGTCTGCAATAACCTCCTGTCGTTTAGACATCGATGAACAGCGAGTAGAAGAAGAATACAAAGATCAGGATGGTGAATCCAGATCTTATGTGCCACCAAGATACAACTATTCTTATGATTACAAGATAAAACTTGGCGTTAACACACCTTGGTTTGATGATATGGACTTTAAGCTTAATACCTTCTCTGTAAAAGATCACGAACGAGCTAAAATGATGAATTATGAACAGCTTGCAAGCCAGATCATAACTGCACTTACCGGCGCACCGGCACCCGCACCGGTTTATAGCAATGGCATGATGAACCAGGGTTACCCGCAGCAGGGCAACATGATGAACCAGGGCTACCCACAGCAGGGCGGCATGATGAACCAGGGCTACCCGCAACAGGGTAACATGATGAACCAGGGCTACCCGCAGCAGGGCAATATGATGAATCAAAATGCGCCACAACATGGTACTATGATGAATCAGAATGCACCACAGCAGACTTCTGGTGATACATGGGTATGTGCATGCGGTGCTACAAACACAGGTGCTTTCTGTGAATACTGTGGATCACCAAAACCGTGATACTGAATTAAAAGGAGGAATACGGAATATGTCTGATGTAATAGAATATAAGTGTCCATCCTGTAATGCCTCGATGGTATTTGATTCTAAATCTCAGCACATGAAATGTCCATACTGCGATACGGAAATGACGGTCGAAGAGTTTCAGCGCACGCAGAAATCCGAAGATACACAGACGACCGGAAAATCAATTTCAAACGATAACTGGTACTCAATGAGCACCAGTCAGTGGCAGAATGATGAACTGAACGGCGTGCGCGTCTACATCTGCCAGTCCTGTGGAAGTGAGATCGTAGCTGAGGAAACAACAGGAGCAACGACCTGTCCGTTCTGCAATAATAAAATAACTATGAAAGGTCAGTTTTCAGGTGATCTGAAACCAGATTATATCATCCCATTTAAACTGGATAAAAAAGCTGCCAAAGAAAACTATTATAAGCATCTGAAAGGTAAAAAATATCTTCCCAAGGTATTCAAGAAAGAAAACCATGTGGACGAAATCAAAGGCGTATATATCCCATTTTGGCTGTTTGATGTAGATGCAGATGCTCAGATTACATATGAGGCAGAAAAAGTCCACTCTCATACATCTGGTGATACGGAATATACAACACGTGAAATCTATAGTGTCTATCGTGAAGGAAGCATAAGCTTCGATCATGTTCCCGCAGATGGTTCCAGAAAAATGGATGATACACTGATGGAAGCCATTGAACCATATAATTTCCAGGAAGCAGTACCGTTTCAGCAGGCTTATCTGGCAGGTTACCTGGCTGACCGTTATGATGTCAACGTAGATGAACGTATAGACAGAGCCCGTGACAGAATTCGTGTATGTACTGAGAGAGCTTTTCGTAAAACCGTCAGAGGTTATAACGGTGGTGCCTCAGTTAAAGACAGTAATGTACAGATTCATAATGCCAGTTACTGGTATGCCATGTATCCGGTATGGCTTTTAAACACCACCTGGCACGGTCAGAAATTCACATTTGCT